>OBLW0100001198.1_pt1 | contig 22282 bp, 19 predicted proteins | sample 1520161 | NCBI WGS metagenome assembly OBLW01 (sample SAMEA3539309, study PRJEB22396) | soil metagenome | biome: tundra; feature: field; material: soil | place: USA | collected 2010-05 | depth 0.15 m | reverse complement strand
GCCGGTGCCGGTGCCGGTGCCGGTGCCGGAGCAGTGTCGGTGGGAGCCGGAGCCGGAGCCGGAGCCGGGGAGGTGTCGGCCGGAGCCGGAGCCACCCCGCCGCCCGCCATGCTGCCGTTCGCGTCGAAACCATTCGCCGCCACCTGGCCGCCGGCCCCCGCCGTATTCTGTGCCAGTTGAACCGGAAGCTGGCTCGCGTCACTCGCGATCGGGTTGCCGTTCGCGTCGAAACCATTCGCCGCCACCTGGCCGCCGGCCCCCGCCGCAGCAGCCAGCTGGGTAGCTGGGTTCTGATCCAGGTTCATCGCCTGCGACGGTGTCATCACGGAAATCGTGGTGCCGCCTGGGAGAGTGAAACTCGAGCCGGGCGCGTAGTCAACCTGGTTACCCTCGGGCGTGGTCACCCTGAGGACGCCGTCCTGGGTCACGTCTATCGCGCCGCCGCTCCCCAGGGAGAGATGGGAACCGGGCGCGAGGATCGTGTCGCCGTTGCCCGGGTCTTGCAGAAGCACCGGGGGCACCGTAGGTACCACGATCTGGTTGCCGGAGCCATCGGGCAGGGTGTACGTGTTCCCGGGTGCGACCTCATACAGGTCGCCGTTAGGTTGAGTGATCTGGAGGCGATTGTCATCGGTCACCTGGATCTGGGTGCCATCGGACAGCGTCATCGCAGCGCCCGGGTCGAGGGGCTTGATGGTGGGGCTCCCGAAGATGCTTGGCTGCACCATCAGGATGGAGCCCTGTGACGGCGGGATGATGCTCTGGCCGACCGTGTTCTGGGCGACCGTGTTCTGTGTGGCTGAGTCCTGGGCGACCGTCTGGACCAGGCCGGCCGGAAGCGGGCTCGCATCGCTCATGACCGGGTTGCCGTTCGCACCGAAGGTGTTCGCCGCCAGCTGGACCGCGGCCGGGCCGGCGGTGGCCGGGGCGGTCGACGCCACGTCCTGCGACGGGTTCAGGATCGGCCCCGGCTGGCTCGCTGCGGGCGGCTGGCCCAGGCTCTGGATCAGTCCCTGGAAGATCGGATCGCTGAGCACCGCATTCTGATCGGCCGCCGGGAAGGCGGGCTGAGCCGCCGGGGCGGGGGCGGCGGCAGAAGGCAGTGACAGGGGCAGGCTGCCCCCGATTCCCGAGCTTGGGAAGGCCAGGTTCACGCTCCCGGTGGGCGTGACCGTCCCGTTGTCGGCCACGGTGGCCCCGCCCAGGGCACTGACAACCTGCACCGCAGGCGGTGCTGCGGCCGTCGCAGTCACCGGTGCGTGGGCCGTGGTGCTGGTGGCTATCGGCGTTGCCGTACCGGCCGCTGGTGCGGCGATGGCTGGTGCCGTGGTGGCCGGCGTGGTGGTGACTGGTGCAGCGGCCGTCGTGGGCGCCCCGGACGCGGCCAGGCCAGGGTTCGGAGTGGGGACCGGGCTGGGAGCCGGGGCTGGGGTCAGGGTTGTGACTGGGGTGGGGGTGGGAGTGATGACCTGGGTGGGGGGAGTGACCGGGGTCAGGGTGGGACTGGTGACTGAAGTGGGCGGAGTGACTGGTGTCGGGATCATGATCGGAGTGGAGGTGACCGTCGGGGTCGGAGTGGAGGTCTCCGTCGGGGTCGGAGTGGAGGTCTCCGTCGGGGTCGGAGTGGAGGTGACCGTCGGGGTCGGAGTGGGGGCGACCGTCGGGGTGGAAGTGGGAGTGACAACCGGCGCGGGTGTCGGCGTGGGAACAGCCGTGCCGCCACCAAAGGCTGCCGGAGCACCGGTGCTCGGCGGCGTGGCTGGAGCGGAGGCAGAGAGCGTAGCGCCGCCGCCAGGCTGGCTGCCCGTGGTCGGCTGACCCTGCGGCGGGGCCTGCAGCGGCCCGCCGGGATTGACCGAAACGGCGCCCAGCGCCGGGGCGTCCGCCGATGGCGTGCCGCTGCCGGGAGCCTGGGCAACGGTTATCAGGCCGTAGATCGTGGCGTACGTGCCGGAGACCGGCCTCATCATGATGCCGTTGGACGTGATGATCAGGCTTCCGGCGGGCACCGTGTGGACGTTGCTGGCCGACCGGGCCAGCGTCATGAAGGTGCCGTTGGGCTCGAGCAGGAGGCCGGGGCCCGAGCCTGCCGGATCGGCCTGCTCCGAGGCCGCAACCGTCGGATGCCCAGGCTGCATGTTCTGTTTCGCTGACCCACCGGCCGCGTTGTTCCGGCTGTGTTCTGTGGTGTGGTGTGCGCGGAACCTGGTCGGCTGCCCGGCGGCCCGGGTCACGCTGATCAGGCCCGGGCTCGGGTGGGTGGGAATCGCCGAGGGCGAGGCGAAAGCCGACGTGGCCGGCAGGGCCAATGTCGCACCGGCCACGCCAGCGACGACGATCTTCGCGCCCAGCCCGCCCGGCATGGCGGCCAGGTCACCCACCGTCCACGACGGTTCCTTACGATGCTGCGGGGCGTGCCGCCTTCTCGTGCCCGCAGCCTTTGTCTTGTTGCTCATGATTGGCGTCTCCTTGTGACCGGCAACTGTGCGGGGCCACGGCCTTGCGAAACACGATTGCTTCGCAGAAATACCCCATCGGCTGCACACAATGCCATTTCTGTTTCACTTAGCCAAACGATCGGTAGCCGAGCGTAAGTGCAGCGAAAGTGACGGTTGTGTCAACGGTCCGACCCTTCGTTCAGCGGACGCGGTGAACCATTCACTCGCCGAATATGTGAGCAAATTGTAAGGCTTGCTGTCCGCCGCAGCCTAGCCAGCAAGATCAGCATCGGGCGGCTGACCCGGGAAAGAAAAACCCGGGCTGCAGTACCGGCCAGCCTGAGCGGGCAGCTACCTTTGTTTATGTGGCACGTCCATGCATACGCAGGGAGTGGCCGAGTGCGCATCAACGTGTTGGGGCTGGTCGAGGTGACCCGCGGCGACGAGGTGATCCACCTGGCCGAGCGTGAGCGGACACTGCTGGCCGCCCTGGCGCTCGAGTACGGCGAGGTCGTGCCCGTGGACCAGCTCATCGGCATTCTGTGGAACGGCGTGCCCCCAGCGACGGCCCGCACCAAGCTTCAGGCCCACGTCTCTGCCCTGCGCCAGGCCATCGGGCAGCCCGCGCGGGATGAGCGTGGACCGCTGGTGACCTCCGCGTCCGGGTACATGCTGTCCAGCGACGGTGCCGAAATCGATCTCGCCGAGTTTGACTCCATCATGAAACGGGCCAGATCAACCCACGAGTCCGGGCACCCGGCCGTCGGGTCGGAGCTGTTCGCGAGCGCGCTCGCCCTCTGGCGCGGCCCTCCGTTCGCGGATGTCACGTCGCCGGTGATCAGAGCGGCAGCAGCGCCGCTTGAGGAGCGCCGCGTGCTGGCCGTCGAGGCCAAGGCCGAAGCAGACCTGTCCATCAACCGCTGCGGCGCCGTGGCGGCCGAGTTGCCGCCATGGCTCTTCCGGTTGCCACTCCGCGAGCGGCTGCGGGCTCTGCTGATGATCGCCCTGTACCGGCTTGGCTGCCGAGCCGAGGCGCTCAAGCTCTACCGGGAGGGGCGGCGGATCATGATCAGTGAGCTCGGCCTTGAACCGGGCGCGCAGCTACGGGCCCTCCATAAGCACATCCTGGCCGACGCGGGCGCGGTGAGACCCATTGCGGTCCCCAGGCGGCCGGCCGGGACGACCGCCGAAACGGACCACCAGAGTGGCGCCCGCTGACCGGCGGTCAGTGCCGAGGCGGCCCGCGGCTGAGCCGGCCAGAAATATCTGCCGCGCCGGCGGCAGCCCTTCGGAATAATTTTCCGCAACGGCTGACGGCACCAGGTCAGGTCGCACCAAGGAGGCGGCCCGGCGGTGCGTATCGCTGTTCATTCAGGACGGCTAATCTGGAAATATTTCCGCGGTCGGTCCCGGCGATGAAAGCGGGTGGCGGGTGACGATTCGTGTCGTGCTCGCGGAGGATAACTACCTGCTCAGGGAGGGCACTGCGGCGCTGCTCTCCGCCGTGCCAGAGGTAGAGCTGCTGGCGAGCGCCGACGATCTCGACAGTCTGCTCGCCGCCGTTAGCCAGTTCAGGCCGGACGTCGTGATTACGGATATCCGGATGCCGCCGGATCATGCCGTCGAGGGCCTGAAAGCCGCGCAGCAGATCCGCGCCGATTACCCAGGCACCGGGGTCATCCTGCTCACCCAGTTCGCGGAGCCCGAGTACGCGTACCAGCTGCTGCGGCGGGGCGCTACCGGAGTCGGTTACCTCCTGAAGGACCACATCGCGGATATCGAGGAGCTCACCAGGGCGCTCAGCCAGGTGGCGGCGGGCGGAACAGCGCTCGATCCCCAGCTCGTGGAGGCCCTGGTCATCAGCCGCGAACGCAGAGGCGACACACCGGTCGGGGCGCTGAGCCCGCGTGAGCGGCAGGTCCTTGAGCAGATGGCGCAAGGGAAAAGCAACACCGCGATCGGGAGCGCCCTGTTCCTGACCGAGCGGGCGGTGCAGAAGCACATCAACTCGGTGTTCCGGAAACTAGGGCTGAGCGAGAGCCCGGAACTCGACAGCCGGGTCGCCGCGGTCCTGCGCTTCCTTGATGCCCGCAGCGCAGACCGCTCCTAGGTGGCTGGTGTCCAACGACCCAATCCGCCCGCCGAGTCAGTCACGGACGATGAAAGCCGCTGATCAGACATGCTGATCATTTTTACTATCCGTGAGATTTAGCGAAAAGCACCAGCCACCTAGGGGTGTGTGGATATCCGTTAGCAGTGAACCGATCCTCGTTGTCCACTGCTGCGGGCTAGGCCGCCGTAAGCGGCGCGGCGCCCTCATCGACCGGCTCCGCGGGCACCCAGCCCGAGACGGTCGTTCCCTCACCCGGCTGGGACCGGAACTCGAGGGTTCCACCCACGGCCGCCAGCCGGTCGTCCATGCTCTGCAACCCGAAGCCGCGTGCTGCCTCCGGGTCGATGCCGGGACCGGTGTCCGCGACGGTGAACCGCAGCCCGTCGGCGTCCCTGGCCAGGGCCAGCCGGATCTGGGCGTCAGGCGCGTGCTTGCGCGCGTTCTGCAGCGCCTCAAGGCAGGCGAAGCAGACAGCAGCCTCGACGTCACCATCGAAACGCGCACGATCTGTGCCGTCACCGAACTCCATCGCGATCTCGCCGGCCATGGCGGTCACGTGCGCCTGGAGGGCGGCGCGCAGGCCTTCCTCCATGAGTTTCGGCGGATAGAGCCCGCGGGCGATCTTTGACAGGCTCGCGCTCGCGTCGTCCACGCGGGCTGCGATTCCCTGCAGGACGGCAGCCAGGTCCGTGGTCCCGTCCGCGTCCGCGCCAGCTGAAATGCGGTGCGCCGCGAGGCCGAGCGACATGCGGACGGCGACCAGATGAGGCTGCGCGCCATCATGGAGATTCCGTTCCAGTGCCTGCCGTTCCTGCGCCTGCGCCGCGGCGATGCGCCGTCGTGAGGCTGAAATGGTGGCCGCCTGCTCGCTGATGACGGCAACGCGCCGCTCGAGTTCGAACGCGAGCCGCGCGTTGCGCAGGACGAGCCCTGCTCCGTCGGCGAGATGGGCGAGCAGGCGCCGCTGATCGGGAGCAAGCCCGCCCGCCGGAGGCTCGACGCGAATCTCGCCGACCGTGACGCCGCGGTGGACGACGGGCACCGACAGGAGCGCGGAACCCGGCCGGACGGCCGCACCGCCGCCAGTCGGACCGCCGCCAGTCGCCGCGGTGCCCGTGCCCCCTGCGTGCCACGATCTGATCTCCAGTCGGCCGTCCGGGCGGATCATCCGGACCTCGCATGAGCGCGCGCCAAGGCCATCGCCGACGATGCCCGCCAGGGACGGCAGGATCGCCACCCCGGACAGGGTGGCCTGTGAGAGCGCGGACAATCGGGCCAGCACGTGGTAGGGGGCAGGACGCTGCCCGTAGGCGAGCCGGTCGGCAAAGCGCGACAGCATCGTCCGGGCCGGCGCCAGGACGAGCACGACGGCGACCGTCGCCGCGATCTGGATCAGCGGGCTCTGTCGCATCGGCAAGCCGAGCAGCACGTCGGCGCCGACCACGAGCGCCACATAGAGGACTCCGATGCCTAGCGCGAGCAGGCCGTAGACGAGGGCGCGGTTGAACAGCCGCTCCACGTCCCACAGGCGGAAGCGCAGCACCCCCACCATAAGGGCGAAGGGAATGACGGCGAACACGGCGCGGAAAATCCAGAACGCCAGGGCCTGGGGGTCGACGGTGAAACCTGGCACCTGCGCCACGCGGATCACCAGGCCTCCGGCACTCAGCAATACCGCGGCGCCGAACGCGAGGACGAGCGCCCGCAGCAGAATCGCGGACTGCTGACGCGCATCGGCGGTGGCCGCGTCGACGTAATGCCGCCACTGCGCCGTGATGCCGACGACCGGCGTCAGCAGGCCGAAGAATACGACGAAGCTGACCGTGTGCGGGTACTGCGCCGTGGACTCGCTCAGCAGGGCGAGAGCCCCCGCCAGGCCGACGAACGCGAGGACGCCCCCCGTCCAGCGCGACCGTCCGCCAGTATGCAGGCGGCCAGTAGGGAAGAGCAGCAGCGCGAATACGTAGGCGACGCCGCCCAGGCCGTGCAGCAGCAGCGAGTGCCACCAGCCGATGCCGATGCCGGCCATGCGCTGGACGGCATCGATGTCGGAGTGGGCCTGGAGGTTGAAAGCGCCGGCCGAGCCCATCATCCCGACCGCCAGCAGCCGGACCGTCCAGTCACGGCGGGCCAGCCAGAGCAGCGCCACCGCGATGGCGATGTTCATGGCGCTGAACGCATAGTCGAGCGCGACTTCGCCCGCCGGGTAACTCTTGGGCAGCCCAGCCATCAGGCCTGCCGCCACGTCGGCAAGCCATGACGGATGGCCGGCCAGGGCGAGCCGCGCAACCGCGTGGCGAACGTCCCGGACGTTGGCGACAATCCCGATCACGAACCCAAGCACGAGCCAGGCCACCGACAAGGCCGAGTACACAGCGAAGCCAGCCCAGAACGCTCTGTCGCTACGCGACGGCCGCCCGACGTGATCCCGGGCGTGGCCCAGAGCCGCGCTCTCGCTCGCCGCCTCCGCGCCGTCAGCCTCGCTCCTGCCCGCTCCGCCCGTGTTTCCGATGTCCGCTGAGCCGATGTCCGCTGAGCCGATGTCCGCTGAGCCGATGTCCGCTGAGCCGTCGCCGGCCGAATCTGGCCCCGGGAGGTCCATGGGGGACACCAGTAACGGGACGGCGGCCTGCATCCAGAGGCTGCCGTCGATTTCCGTCACGTTCGCCGTGCCGCCGTGCGCGCCTGCGTGGTCGCCCATCTCGTCAAGCAGCGCACGTTCGTCATCGCCCATCTCACCGGAACGCGACTCGTCGACGATGGTGAGGACCAGATTGGGCCCCGTGTCGGCGAGCCGGATCCGCAGTGGCACCGGGTGGCTGCTCGCGGCGAGAGCGCGTAGTGCCACCGCGGCACAGAAGTACAGCGTCGACTCGAGTTCTATGGGGTACCGGCGCAGCCCGCCCGCAGCGATTCGCGTCGTCCGCGGCAGAGTCGTGGCCAGGCTCTCGACGGCCGTGGCTAGTCCGTAGTCGGACAGGGCGGGCGGATAGATGCCGTGCACCACCGAACGAAAGCGCGCGATCAGCGCGTCTGTCTCAGCCCGCGCCGCACCGATGACAGCGCGCGCATGGCTGGCGGCCGTCTCCAGCGCCTCCGTGTCCCCGGCCGCATCGTGGACTCTGGCCTGCAGCGCGTTGAGCACCCTGCGGATGGCGTCGAGCGTGCTCTGCACGCTCACGGCGAGCTCGTGAACGAGTCGGCGTCGCGCGATATCGCGCGCCATCACGAGGCGGCGCCGCGAACTGTGCAGCTCCTCGGCCTGCTGGGAGACGGTGCGCAGCCGCTCGGAAAGCTCGGCGGTGAGCAGGGTGTTGCGCAGCAGCGATCCGGCGGAATTGGCGAGGTCCGTCACGAGCTGGATGTCCGGCGGGGCCGGGCCGCGGCCAGCCGGGAGTGCGACGCTGAGGGCGCCGAGCATCTCGCCGCCGTCGTGCACCGCGGCGAACACGTCAATGTCGTCGCGCCTGCCGAGTTCCGCCGGCTCGGCGAGCGAATGGCGCCCGAGCGGAGCGGGGGAGCGGGGCCATACCGCGGCGCGCACGAACCCGTGCCCCGACCTCAGCCACACCGCCGCCTGGCGCGCCTCGGTTCCCTCGCCGAGCAGCCGCGCCAGGCTGGGAAGCGCCTCGTCGAGCGGGCCGGCTGCCCGCAGCCGACCCGCGAAGCTCGTCAAGACCTCATATCGGCTTGGGCCCGGCAGGAGCAACCGGTCCACGGCCACGTCGGCGTGGCGGCGCACCGCGGCGAAACCTGCCGCAGTGATCGCCACGGCGGCCAGCCGCAGGGCGCTTCGCCAGTCGGCCGACCAGGGAGTCAGCGCGCCGAGCCCGACGGCCACCACCAGGTAGACGCCCGCCACATAGGCCGCGAGCACGGTCAGCTTGCATACCCACGCCGCAGCATGGCGGACCGGGCGGCGACCGCGGCGGCCTGCCAGGCTCGCCACGCTGATCGGTCGTGTCACCGCTTCATGGGCCGCCGGGGAGACTGTGGCAGTGCCGCCGGCGGCGGCTGGCGAGCCCTTGGACATCGGCACCCCGCGTCAGGAAACGCTTCCGGCCGAGCCTATGCCAGTCCTCAGACGTGCAGTAGTAACGGATTGGTGACGGCTCGCGGCGCTACGCCGCATCCGGGCCACGGCGCGGCCGGCCGACCCGGCCCCGGCCGCGAGCCGCCATGTCAGCATGATCACGCCGCGGCTATGGCGAGGACATGCGCGATCCGGTCGGCGGTGGGCTCGATGTCTGTCGCCGGGGCGATGCGTTCCGCCCATGACCACCAGAACCACCAGTCTCCGCCGGTCTGCGCCGCGAAAATGCTCTCCGCGAGATCAGGGGCCTCGCGATTGACTACATCGATGAAGCTGGGACCGTCGCCGATGCGGGTGACGCTGGCGAGGAGGCCTCTTTTGCTGAGCGCTTCAGCGAGCGGCTCAAGGTGGCTTCGCGCGGTGCCTGCGACGGATGCGTTGGGCATCGTGTCGATCATTGCGACTCCTTCGAGTGCGTTCACCGTCCGCAGGTTGGACCGGGTCCAGCCGCGGGCTACTGACATGCACAACTCTCGCCGCGTTGGCCGCGTCGGCGCGAGGAGGCAGACCGGTGTGCTTGGTGCGGAGGCAGGCATGCACCTGATCGAGGGTGCCTGCCCCCCCGGGAGCCCGCCCTTCGTGGCGTTCGCCAGCCGCGGCCGGCCGCCCCGCGGGCCGGCTCCTGATAGCCCTCGGCCCAGGTCATCGTGTCGTCCTGCATCAGCAGACGATCGCACCTGCTGCATGTCGTGCGAGGGGTGGCCGGGCGTCGCCACGGGCTACCATGACGGCCCTGGAGCGCGACGCGATAGGGGATGACGATTGGACGACCCATTCGATCTCGAGCGTTTCATTGCCGCCCAGGACGTCGGCGGCACTTATGACCGCGCGATCGCGGAACTGCGGCGCGGGCACAAGACGGGCCACTGGATGTGGTTCGTATTCCCGCAGATTGCTGGCCTTGGGCAAAGCCAGACATCGAGAAAGTATGCGATCTTCTCGCTGGAGGAAGCGCGCGCCTATCTGCGGCATCCTGTGCTCGGCCCGCGGCTGACCGAATGCGCGCGCATCCTCACGGAGATGGGTGGCCGCAGCGCGGAGCAGATATTCGGCGGCCTGGACGCGCAGAAGCTGCACTCGTCCATGACGTTGTTCTGGCGGGCCGCTCCCGGCGAGCCCTTGTTCGGTCAGGTAATCAGCCAGTACTTCGGCGACGTTCCCGACCCAGCGACCGATCAGCTCCTCTGAATTTCCGGCAGTTCGGCGGCCCCCTCCGGGAGGGCCGGCCGCGATACGGTGCTGTGGGGCCGCGCCCCGGGGCGGCGCCACGAGACCTCGAAGAGCGCTCCGCCCAGCCGGGACTCGTCGATTCGCCAGCGACCGCCGGTCGAGCGCACGATCGAGTCGGCAATAGCAAGTCCCAGTCCCGCCCCGCCGCCCTGCTCCGCCGCCCGGTGAAAGCGGTCGAACAGCCGTGCCCGGTCCTCGGCCTGGATTCCCGGGCCGCTGTCTTCGACCGTCATGCTGACCCGGTTTCCGCGCACCGCCACGCTGATCCTGACGTTTCCGCCCGGCCCCGCGTACCGGCAGGCGTTGTCCACCAGCACCCCGGCCAGCCGGTCGATCCATTCCGGTGGCGCGCTGATCCAGGCGTGCTCCGTCCTGGCGACGGCCACCGATATCCCCAGCGACTGGGCTCGGGTGACGGCCTGGAAACGTCCGGCGCACTCTTCGGCGATGGTCGACAGATCGAGCGGCTCCGCCCCTGGCGGCGGTGGTTCCGAGTCGAACCGGGCCAGCCAGAGCAGGTCCTCGACGATGCGGCGCAGCCGCTGGCTCTCCCCCTGGATGCGGGTCAGAGCGGCCCGGTACTCGCTTGCCTTTCTCGGGGCGCTCAGCGCGATGCCGGTCTCCGCGCTGATGACACTGAGCGGGGTCCGGAGTTCGTGCGAGGCGTCGGCGGTGAACTCAAGCTGCCGGCGCCGGGACTGCTCCACCGGGGAGAGCGCCCTGAGCCCGATGACCAGCGACCCGGCGAACATGGCCAGCAGCAGCACCGGAGCCGCCAGCCCCTCGCCGTCGCGGAGGACAGCCTCTATGTGAACCTGCTCGGCGAGGCTCTGGCCAGCGACCAGCCAGCCACCATCCTGACGGACCTCATCCAGCCGGAACGTCATGGCTCCCAGGTGCACGGTGACCGGCCGCGCGACGGCCGGAACCCTGTCGCTGGGCAGCGACGGGGCGCCAGCGGTCAGCGCCACCGCGCTGCGGCCAGGGGCCGTGTGCCAGAGGAACACCGGAGCCTCATCAGCATCGCTGTCGACGTCGTGCCTGCTGTCCCTGGCCGCGTGGCCGCCCTGGCTGACGTCGGACAGGCGCTGGTGCAGGCGGGCGTCCACCGCGGCAACGAGCCTGCCCGCCACAACCCGGTCCAGGACAATGACGCAGCCCAGGAACACGATGCCCACGAGCAGTGTCGCGGCGAGGGAGACCCTCATGGCGTGAGCAATTTGCGGCGGCAGCGACAGGCGCCACCCGGACCCGCGCGACCCGCGCCACCCAGACCCGCGCCCCCCGGACCCGCGCCGCCCGGACCCGCGCCGCATCCTCACCGGGCCACGATCCGGTACCCGACAGCCCGGACGGACTCGACGCGCACCTGGGCGCCCGCGAGTTTGGATCGCAGCCTGGCCATGTGGACGTCGATCGTGTTGGACCCCATGGCGTCAGCCTCGTTGTCCCACACGTGCACGGCGATCGACCGCCGGTCCACCACCGCCGGCGAGCGGCGCATGAGCATTTCCAGGATGCCGCGCTCGGTTCCGGTGAGAGCGGGCCGCTGTGCTCCGATCCGCACCTCCCGGGTCGCCGGATCGAAGAGCACGTCGCCGACTACCAGCTGGGGTGACTGCGACGTCCGTGGCCTGCGCTGCAGGGCCCGGATCCGGGCGAGCAGCTCGGTGAAATCGAACGGCTTGACCAGGTAGTCGTCGGCGCCCTGGTCCAGTCCGGTCACCCGGTCCGCGGGTGCGTCACGAGCCGTCAGCATCAGGACCGCGGCCGACAGCTTGCTCCGGCGCATCCACTGCAGGACCTCCAGGCCGGACACCCTGGGCATCCGCCAGTCGAGCACGACCACCGCATAGTCGTAGCTGCGCAGGTAGTCCATGGCCGCCCGGCCGTCGGGCACGGCATCGACCGTATAGCCGTTCTCCCGCAGCCCCCGGCCGAGCGCCTCACGCAGGCCCCGGTCGTCCTCGGCCACCAGCACCCGCATCAGCGAATCCTCCGGGCTCAGCGGGGTAGTCGGCGCCAGATGGGCCGGGGCAGCACCCGGAGCACGGCGGCCAGCGGGGCCATCCCCGGCGGCACCCAGGTCACGGTGGCGTTCCCGGAGAGCGCGGCCGCGACTGCGGTGCCCACCTCGGACGGCGTGCTGGCCAGCGGCGCCGGGCTCATCCCCGCTGTCATCCGGCCGGTGACAAAGCCGGGCCTGACCAGCAGTACCCGCACGCCGCTGCCGTGCAGCGAGTCGGTCAGCCCGCGGGCGAAGGCATCCAGGCCGGCCTTGGCCGCCCCGTACACGAAGTTGGCCTTGCGGGGCCGGATCGCGGCGACCGAGGACAGCACGACGATGGTGCCGTGCCCCTGGGCACGCATCCGCGCGGCGGCGGCGAGCAGCGTGGTGACGTGCCCGGTGAAGTTGGTCTCGATGAGCAGCCCGGCCTGGAGCGGATCACGTTCCAGCGTCTCCTGCGGGGTCAGGATGCCCGCCGCGGAGATGACCAGGCCCACGTCCCCGGCAGCGAAGGCGCGGTCTATCAGCGCCTGGTGGGTATCCAGCGCGGTGGCATCGTAGGGCAGGGTGCGCACCTGGTAGTTCAGCGCCTTCCCGGCCGCCGCCAGCCGCTGCTCATCCCGGCCGGCCAGCATCACCTCGGTTTCCGGTGGCGCTCCGAGCGCGGCCAGGATCTCCAGGCCGATCTCGCTGGTCCCGCCGAGCAGCAACACACGGGCCGGTGCGCTCGGTTTACCCTGCCGCTTCAGCACAGCCCCGCCTCCATCGCTACAGCCCGGCCACGAACAGCACCAGCCACGCCAGCTCACAGCAGATCATCGGCCCGTCCCGAGCGATAAGGTCCTCGACCGGCTGGCCGGGCTCGTGCGTGGTGAGCCAGTCGAACCGTGCCAGTGCCGCTGTCAGCGGCAGGGCACTGGCCAGATGCAAGCCGCGCATCCAGCTGCCATGCTCGCTGAGCGCCCAGAACAGGTAGGCCGAGATCATCACGATAGTCGTCACCCGCTGGCCCAGCCGCAGAAAGGCCGGTGTGTACCAGCGCATGACCGGGCGGTGCCTGGCCGCGTCCGCGCCGAGCACGGCGAGTTCGGTGAAGCGCTTGGCGGTCGCGACCATGAGCGCCCCCAGGCTGCAGACGACCAGGAACCAGGCGGACGGCGCCACGTGCGTCGCGACGGCGCCGCCGAGGGCCCGCAGCACGAAGCCCGCGGCGACGAATATCAGCTCGACCACAGGGACGTGCTTGAGCACCAGCGTGTAGAGGCACGAGAACACGACGTACACGCCGATCAGCGCGGCCAGCGCCGGCTCGCCGATGCTCAGGCTCGCGATCTCGGCGGCGGCGACGGCGGCGGCCGCCAGCGCCAGTGCGTGTGCCGCGGGAAGCCGGCCTGACGCCACGGCCCGCAGCCGCTTGGTCGGGTGACGCCGGTCGCGGTCCGCGTCGGCGACATCGTTGACGAAGTACACGGCGGCTGACGCAAGGGTGAAAGCGGCGGCGGCCACCAGCGCGTAGCCGAGTCCGTCGTCTCGTCCCAGCGATGCGCCCGCCAGGGGCGCCGCGAATACGAGCAGGTTCTTCGGCCACTGGCGTGGCCGGGAGGTCTGCAGGGCAGCGCCGAGCCAGCGCCGCGATGCCGCGGAGCGGGTGAGCGCTTCTGTCCGGGCAGGCGGGATCTCGGTTTTACCCAGGCGGGTCGTCACCGTGCGTACACAGCCGTGAAATCGCGGCTGGCGGGGGAGTAGTAGCGGATCGGCGCCTGCAGCTGGTTAGGGAGCAGGTTGACCGGAGTCGGGTCCGCCGGGTTGGTCTTCGGCAGGTAGTACATGTACGACATCCAGTCGGGGTTGATGTCCAGCTCCATTGCCGTCACGCAGCCGGCCCGCTGGAGCAGCGTGGCGACTTCGCGCACGTTCAACGACGGGCCGTAGACGAAGATGATCCGCCCGTCCGGGGTGATCCCGACCCCGGACCGCCAGACGTAGTAGCCGCCACCCAGGGTGGCGCCCCAGCTGCCCACGACGTTGTAGTCGACCGATGGGGGAATAGCGCCGTTCTCGACGATCAGGTGCAGGTTCTGGCGCACGCCCACCACGTCCGGGGTCATCGCCACGGTGCTTCCCCACACGCCGATCGCCATGTGCCCGTCCCGGTAGTAGACGGCCGATGCGACTCCGTTGGTCAGCGTGCCGCTGGTCCTGCCGTTCAGGTAGAAGCCGCCTCCGGACGAGGAGATCTTGAAACCGCCGTTGAACGTCGCCAGCAGCCCGAGGCGGGCGCCCGGCGCAATGTACGTGGCGGATTGCCAGGGGCCCGGGCCGGGGTCCTCGGCGCCCGGGTGCAGTTCGAACCGCACCAGCTTCTGGTTCATCGAGACGACGCCTGCGACGTAAGAGCTGTAAATGCTGCTCGCGCGCAGGTAGGTGCCAAAGATGGCTGGCGCGCCGCCGACCGCGCCGAGCACGCGCCAGGTGCCCTCCCCGGGCAGCGGGCTGGCCGCGATCGGCTTCAGGGCCGGGGGCGGCCCGTAGGTGGGCGCCGCTTTCTTCGATGCTGCCTGCTTCGATGCCCTGACCGAGCCCGCACTGGGGCCGGTCAGCGCGAACGACGGCTTGCCCCCCACCTTCGGCGGCTGGTAAGAGACCCATTCCCCGAACGTCACCACGGGCCCGAGGTAGTGGTCGCGGGCCCACTCCGCCAGCCGTTCCGACACGGTCCCGCCGCCTGGCACGGTCAGCGCATGGCCTACCGACCAGGAAATCCACAGGCCGAACGCGACCACCAGCGCCAGTGTTATCCGCACCCACCGGCGATCCCGGAGACGTCTGCGCCTCCTGCGGCGGGGGGGCCGGGGGGGCCGGTCGTAACCGAAGCCGTGATCCGGATCCCTACCCGGGTCCAGGTCCGGGACGATGAGCCTGTCCCGGCCGGGGACGCCGGTTCCCGGGCCACGCCTGGATGTCGCCGGTCTAGGCACTCGCGTACTCCCTCCGGGGGCAAGTCAGCCGTGAGATTCCGCAGCCAGGAGGCAGCCGTTCTGGCACCTGTGGCACGGGGGTGCAGGAGCCCCGGCAATGCGGCAACGCCGACCGCGCAGCGGTGCGCGCGCCGAGCCGGATACCCCAAGAAGACAGGTTTACTCGGGAATCATGAAGACTACGTGACGCCAGCTTTGAGGCACCAGTTACCTGACGGTAACAGATGGTAAGTGCGCAGTGGGCAGGGGTGTCGCCCATAACGCTACCCGTCACAGATCCCCGGGATCGCGGCGGGGAACCGCCGGCGCGGTGGCCGTGGGCGGGAGTGACTCCGGCATACTGCGAGCCATGATTATCGGTGTCGGATTGGATGCCCGGCTCGGCCTGCCGCTGCGCCAGTTGCGTGAGGTCGCCCGGGAAGCGGCACGGCTCGGGTTCGAGAGCGTGTGGACCCCGGCCGGGGGAGTGCCCGACTCTTTCCACGTCTGTGCGGCCTGGTCGGAGGACACCTCGCTGCGGACCGGCATTTCCGTGGTGCCCGCGGCGCGGATGTGGACGCCGCTGGCCCTGGCGGTGCAGGCGGCGACGCTGGCTCAGCTGTCGTCCGGCCGCTTCGTGCTGGGCCTGGGGACTGGCGGCTACGGCCCGCAGTTCTGGGAGTCGGTTGGCCTCCCGAACCGCCCGATCGCCGTTATGCGCGACTACACAATGTCGGTCCGGCGGCTACTGGCCGGCGAGACGGTCACCTTGGACGGCCCTGTCCGGCTCCGGGCCGCCTCACTGGGGGTGAAGGATCTGCCTCCTGCGCCGGTGTACCTGGCCGCGCTCGGCCCGCAGATGCTCCGGCTGGCAGGCGAGGTGGCCGAAGGGGCGCTGCTCAACTGGGCCACACCGGAACGGATCGCCGCCAGCCGGTCACGGATCGCCGAGGGCGCCGCGCGGGCCGGCCGCGATCCGGGCGAGGTCCCGGTGACCATGTACGTCCGGGTGTGCATCGATGACGATGTGGCCGCGGCCCGCCGGGCCTTCGGCGCGCAGGTGCTCGGCTACGCGATGGCCCAGCCCGGCATCCCGCCCGAGGCCGGTTACCGGGGGCTCTTCGCTCAGATGGGTTTCGACGGGGTATTGCGCGAGCTCGAGGATCGCCGCGACCGGGGAGCGGGACTGGCTGCGCTGGTGGACGCCGCCCCGGACGAGCTCTTCCACGCGGTGGGCTATTTCGGTCCGGCCGCAGCGGCGCCGGCGGCCTTCGCCCGGCTGAGCGCCGGGCTGGACGAGACCATCGTCCGGATCATCACGGCCCGCCCTGGCCCTGAGCCAGTCGTTGACGCCATGACGGCCCTGACGCCGTCGGTCATCCGGGCCGCCTATTAGAGCGCGTCCTAGCTCGCCGGGTTCAGCCGCCGTGCAATAGCTGCTCGAACGGCGTGGCTGAGGCGTACGGATCTGCCTGGTCTACGGGGCTGCGCTGATCGATCGCGGTGGCTAGCTCGGCGCCGGCCCGCGCGATCCGGGCGGTGAGCGTGCCGGCGCGGCCGGCCGAGCCCCAGTCCTCGGTGGCCGCGAAGACGGCGGTAGGCACCGTGACGGCCCGCAGGTAGCTGAAGAGCGGACGGAGCGCGTGCTCCAGGGCGAGAGAGTGCCGGGCGGTGCCGCCGGTGGCCGCGATAAGCACCGGCTTGCCCGCGAGCGCGTCGACGTCCAGCACGTCGAAGAATGACTTGAACAGGCCGTTGTAGGACCCGCTGTAGAGCGGTGTGACGGCGATGAGTCCGTCCGCGCGGAGCACCTGCCTGATGGCCTGTCCCAGCGCCGCACCCGGGAACCCGGTCAGCAGGTTGTTGACGATGTCATGGGCCAGCTCGCGCAGCTCGACCGTGACGATCTCCGTCTCGGCCGGCAGGCCCTGGGCCGTCGCCGCGGCCAGCTTGTCGGCCAGCAGCCGGGTGGACGAGGGCTGCCCCAGCCCGGCCGAGACGACGGCGATAGTGCGCGGCGTCATCGGGTGCTTGCTTCCAGCGCGATACCGGCCCCGAACCACGGGTACACCGGGCCGGTGTTGCCACGGCCGAGCATCAGGTCCACCCGGCCGTCGGCGAGGTGCTGCAGCATCGCGAAATCCTCGGCGATCTTCACCGGGTCCTTCGTGGTGATCAGGGTCGTCGCGGTGGACAGGATCAGCGTGTCGGTCTGCGCCGCGACATAGCCGAGCATGGTCGTGGGTGAGGAGGGCACGAACGGCGGGTTGTGGTGCTCGCCGGTCGCGAATACGTCCAGGCCGACCTCCTCGGCCTTGCGGGCGATCGCGACCATGGACTTGATCCGCTCCCGTTCGGCCGGCGTGCCACCGGTCGTGGGGTCGGTCGTCACATCACCCACGGTGAAGATCCCAAACTGCATCGCCACTCCAGCTGTCCTCATGCCCGGGCTGGCCAGGCCTGCTATGCGTTAGACTTGTTGAACATGCAACTACCTGGAGATGGTAGATATTCCAGCGCTGGGGACGATGGCGGCCAGGATCTTCTCGCTCATGGGCGGGACCCTCCGTGTCGTTGCAGGTGGCGCCAGAGCCGCGGGAGGAGCTCGTCCGCGGCGTCGCGCCACGACGCGATCTCCTCAGCGGTCAGCGGGGCGATGTGGCGGCTGGCCTGGGTGGCCAGACAGGCGTCGCAGGCCGCCGACAGCAGCCACATCCGGGCCACCGCGATGCCAGGTGTACCGCCCAGGGTGAGTGCGCCATTTCCGCGCAGCAGCAGCGCTTCGCCTGCTGGCAGGCTCTTGGCGGCGCGCCCGGCCAGGTCAGCCGACCGCAGCAGATGGGCGCTGTCGTGTACCGGAACCGACGCGCCGAGCCACGCGGCCTGTCCGTACAGGGGTGTCAGCGCCTCGGTCGTGGCCGCCGCGGCGAACGCGCTGGCGGGCTGGGCGCGAGCGATCGACCCGGCATCGGGCCTGGCCTGGTAGAGGGCGATATGTGCCCAGGCCTCGGCTGGGGCGCCGGCCGGCAGCGAGGGCGTGTCCAGCGGTACGGCCACGACGCTGGACTCGGTGACGACGGCCAGGTCGGCGGCGGGCGTGATCAGCATTGAGGCCCCGCAGCGGGCCGAGACATGCCCGTAGGCGGTGACCAGGCCGAGACGGGACAGCGCGTGCGCGGCCTCGGCCAGGTCGCCTCGGAGCGTTGACGCGGGAGTCACCGGGTCTCCTGTCTTTCCAGCGGGCCAGTAGGTGGCTAAACTGTATGCAGTTTCTCGGGAAAGGGAAAGAGCCGTGATCTCAGGACTGCACCACTACGCGTTGGAAGTTCCGGACCTGGCGGTAGCTGAAGGGTTCCTGCAGGACTTCGGCCTGGAAACCGGGGAGAAGGACGGATCGCTGGTCGCCCACTGCCCCGGCCGTGACCAGGAGCAGGTCCGGCTGGTGCAGGCGTCGGCCAAGCGACTGCACCACGTCTCGTTCACGCTCCGCCCGGGCACGCTGGATTCGGTCCGGGAGGCGCTTGACCGCGCGGGCACGCCCGTCATCGAGCCGCCGGCCGGAGCGGCCGAAGATGGCCTGTGGATACGCGACCCCGACGGCACCGCCGTGCAGTTGCTCGACGAGGCTCCGGCACCCGTCCGCCCAGTGCCCGACGTTCTGGCGAACATCGGCGACAGGCTGCAGCGGATCGGCGTCGCGCAGTGGCTACAGGCCGCCGGCGATGTCATGCCGCGCCGTCTCGGGCACACGCTGCTTTTCACGCCGCAACCTCAGCAGATGACCGACTTCTACACCGAGGTGCTCGGGCTTCGCGTCAGCGACCGGATTCACGGCCTCGTGACGTTCCTCAATGCCGGGCCGGGCGATCATCACGTTTTCGGGTTCATCGCCAGCAGCCATCCGGGCTTCCACCACGCCAGCTTCGAGGTGCCCTCCATCGACGCGATCGCGCTCGGCGCCGATCGGATGCGCGGCAAGGGACACGACGAGGGGTGGGGGCTGGGCCGCCATACGATCGGCTCTAACTTCTTCCACTACAACCCGGACCCGTGGGGATCATGGATCGAATGGTTCTCCGACATCGATCAGATCGACGACTGCTGGGTCGCGGGCGACTGGGACGTCCCACCGCATCTGTGGGGAGCCCCGCCGCCGGGGACATTCCTGAGCAATCTCGAGCCACGCGACTGAGCCGGGCTCAGTCAAAGTCGAATGCGGCGTGAATGGCCGCGGTCAGGGCGGCTTCCTGCGCAGGCAGCAGGTAGCCGATCTGACGGCCCAGCGCGCTCTTGGGAACCGTGACGATGTTGTCGCAACTGACAACGCAGGCGTGATCGAGGCCGTTGGCCGGCCCCAGCGGAATTTCGGTCGAAAGGCCGCGGATGGTGGTGGTGATGGGCGCCACCGTGACCCGGGCCATGTGCGGTCGCACCAGTTCCCATGCGGCCCGCGGCGAGCTTACCGCCGTAGGCGCGGCCGGTGCTAGCCGGCGCGGACCAGGCCACCGTCGACATAGAAGGTCTGCCCCGTGATGAAGGCCGCGTCGTCGGAGACCAGGAACGCGAGCGTGCCGGTGAGGTCGTCAGGCAGTTGCACCCGCTTGATGGCCTGCATCTGCGGGACGACTTCGAAGAAGATCCCTGGCCCGGCTTCGGTGGTTCGCGTGCGCACCAGTGAGGGCCCGATGGCGTTGGCGGTGATGCCAAACGAGGCGAGTTCGGTCGCGAGCCCCCGGGTCAGTCCGATGACCGCCATCTTGGACGCGATGTAGTGGGTGAAGCCCGGGATGACCAGGCCAACCGAGTTCGAGGTCATGTTCACGATCCGCCCCCAGCCGCGGGCCTTCATCGACGGCGTGAACGCTTGGCTGGTGAGGAACATCGACTCGACGTTGATCGCGAAGATCCGCCGCCAGTCGGTGATCGACATGTCGTCGAGAGGCTGGTTGGGGTAGATCCCGGCGTTGTTGACCAGGACGTCGGCGGCGCCAAGCGCGGCTTCGACATCGCCGACGGCGCCGGCCACCTGGTCCGGATCGGTGACGTCGACGATGAACGAGGTTCCCTTGGCGCCTGCCGCCTCGATGTCGGCGACGGTGCCGGATCCGTCGGCGATGTCGAGCACCGCGACCGAGGCGCCCTCGGCGGCGAGCTTGCCGGCGTAGGCGCGGCCGATGCCGTTGGCGGCGCCCGTCACCACCGCGACCCGCCCGGCCAGCCGCCCGCTCACGCGGACACCGCGCGGTCCGCCGCCAGCCGGCGCATCGCGTTCAGGGTGGCTTCGACTGCCTTGAGGTAGTCGCCGGTCATGGAGTCGGCGTACTCCTGCTCGCCCGCTGACCCTCCTTCCACCCCGGAGACCACGAGGGCGAAGCTGAATCGCAGGTGAAGGTCCTCGTCGGCGCCCCCGATCTCGTTGGCGATGGTGCCCAGCACCGGGCCGGCGATCCGGGTGAACACCACCCGGTGCGGCGCCTCCAGCGTGATGCGCTCGGTGAAGCGCTGGCCGCGGAAGTCGATATCGCGGTCGAACACGGTGTCGTCGTGCCGCGCGGTGACCTCGCAGAAGGTCATGCTGGGCACGAAAGGCAGCGCGTTATTCGCTTTGAGCACCAGTCCGTCCCAGACGGCGGCGCGGTTGAGCCGCGGCTCACCAGGCGCGTTGACGGGCAGCTGGTGGGTTACGTAGATCATGATGTCCTCTCCGATGAGTCGATGACGGGGTTGTCGAGGGCGCCCAGGCCGTCGATGGCGGTGCGCACGAGGTCGCCGGGGCGCAGGAACAGGCCGCGGCCGACACCCACTCCGGATGGGGTGCCGGTCGGGATGACGTCGCCAGGCTCGAGCGTCACGACTTCGCTCGCGGCCGAGATGAGCTCGGCGACCGTGCAGATCATGTCGGAGGTCGATTCGTCCTGCTGAAGCTCGCCGTTCACCCACAGGCGCAGCCGCAGATCCTGCGGGTCGGGCACCTGGAAGGCGGGAGTGATACCGGGCCCGAGGGGCAGCGAGCCATCGACGGACTTGGCGGCGAACCAGTCATAGCGGAAGGGCTCGGCGGGCACGGTCTGCCGCTTGTGCAGGCCGCGCGCGGTGACGTCGTTGGCGACGCAGTAGCCGGCGACGTGCGCCAGCGCATCCTCCGGCGGGATGTCGCGGCCACCGATGCCGATGACGACGGCGAGCTCGGCCTCCCAGTCGTAACGGGCTGTCTCGGGAGAGCGGACGGTGATGGCGTCCGTAGGCCCGATGACGGTCGTGGTCGGAGCCTTGAGGAAGAAGTACGGCATCCAGTCCTCGCCGGGAACCTCGCCGCCCATCTCCCGGATGTGCCGCCGGTAGTTGACGCCCGCGCAGATGACTTTGCGTGGCCACCGGACCGGGGCCAGCAGGGTGTCGTAGTCGACGGCCGGGGCATCGCCGACCTCCATGGCGCGCAGGACGCCGTCGGCTTGCTTCCAGTCCTCGAGCAGCTCGAGCATGGTCGTCCAGCGCTTGAGGTCCGGCGGGCCGACCAGGCGACCGTCCTCGCGCAGGACAGCGACGCCGACGGTGTCGCCCCGCTGGTAGGTCGCCAGCGACCACATCATGAGGACGTCCCTCGGGTAAGTGCCGAATCGCCGGAGATCTGGTCGTGCACGCAGGCGATGTCGAGTTCCCCCCACCCGTCGGCGACTGCCTTGTCGAATACGGTCTTCGCGGACGTGAAGACCGGAGTCTGCAAGCCGGCGGCGGCGGCGTAGTCCTCGATCTGCTCGAGGATGGAGTGCAGCATGTCGATCGGCCCGGGAGCGGGCAGCCAGGCGCGCTGCTGCATGAGCGGGCCGCGCTGCTTCCAGATGGCCGATGCCGCGATCGAGTTATCGAGGGTGCGCTGAACGAGTTCCAGGTCGAGACCGCTGCGCCGGGCCAGCACCATCGCCTCGGCGGCCGCGACGGTATGGGTGGCCAGGAGCATGCTTGCGATGTACTTCATCCGGGCGCCTGTTCCGAACGCGCCCGTATACACCCAGGGACCCGAGATGGCGTCCAGCACGGGCCGGACGCTGTCGACGCTGGCCTGGTCGCCGGACGCGAAGGTGGTCGCCAGCCGCCGGCTGACCATGCCGGGGCCTCCGCTGATCGGGCAGTCCAGCAGGTCGCCGCCGCAGCGGCGGACCGCGTCCCGGATCCGGCCCTTATGCCCGACGTCGACGGTGCTCATCTCGATGTGCACGGTGCCCGCCCGCAGCTTCGTGAGCGTGCCTGCTTCGCCGCAGACGACTTCCTCGACGGCGGCCGCGACAGGCAGGATCGACAGCAGGACATCGGCGCGCTCGGCCACTTCCGCCGGCGAGGCGGCGGCGACGCCGCCGGACGCGATCAGCTCGGGTGATCCGCTGCGGCGGTAGCCGATGATCTCGAAACCCCGCTCGGCCAGGTTGCGGGCGATGGGCATGCCCA
>OBLW0100001197.1_pt1 | contig 22288 bp, 18 predicted proteins | sample 1520161 | NCBI WGS metagenome assembly OBLW01 (sample SAMEA3539309, study PRJEB22396) | soil metagenome | biome: tundra; feature: field; material: soil | place: USA | collected 2010-05 | depth 0.15 m | reverse complement strand
AACTTCGGGTGCCCCATCCTTTGTGCGTTCTTTGCGCAAAGGGTGGGAGACCACTAACATCCATCGCAACTGTAAACACCCCGGCCGAAAGCGCTCTAGTCTTCCAGCAGCTTGCCAGCGCGCTTTTTCTTCATCCACCACCAGCCAAATCCAAGCACCGCCATTACGCCAACCACGGCGATCAGGAGCAGAGCGTGGTGTTCCACCAGACCCACCGCGCCAGGGCCAAGTTGCAGCACCAACACCGACAAAATCAGCCAGCGCACCATTCTCCCCGCAAAAACAGCGAGCATGAACGGCAACACCCGCATCTCGAAGACGCCGGCGGCGAATACAAACGCCTTCCACGGCGCCGGCGGCGGCAGCATGGAAGGGATCATCACGGCCAGAAATTCCTGGCGCTCGAAACGGAGGCGCATTCGGTCGTAGCGTGCCCGATTGACGTGCTTGAGCAGAAACAGTTCTCCGCCGGCCCGGCCCAGCCCGTAGGGCAGCAGGCCGCCAATGGCCGATCCGATGGCCGCCATCATGCAATAGAGCCAGAAGTGCCCCTTATTGTTCCAGACATAGACGGCCAGAATTGCGTCCATGGGTACAGGAATCGTGGAGGAGTCCAGCAGCGCGATGGCGCCAATACCCCAAAAACCCAATTTAGCCAGGGCCGGCAGAGCTGCAAACTTCCACCAGCCCATAATTCGTACAAAAAACTGCTTCAAACAAGTTCCCTTTCTGCCCGCTCATCCGTCCATTCACAAAGAACCATTGTACGAGCCGGGCCGTTCTGGGTGAATCCGGCCGCTGAGTGTGTCTCGTGCAAACATCTTCTGGATCACGGTTCCAATGGAATGAGAGAATAGATAGAAAGGACTCGAAACGGAGCCGGTAAGGTAAATTTCCCTCCGGGAGTCTCCTCAGGTACGAATGCCCATCAGTGAAGCGCCAGCCGACGTGAACGAGCCCAACAAGCCGCCAGTGGTAGACCCTGCGGTGGGTGAGGAGCAGCGCAGCCTCGAGCAGGGTATCCCTGTCTCAACTGAGGAAACGCGCCCGCCCTCTGCCCCTGTCGTTCGCGGTTCCCGCTGGGTAGACTACGACACCCACGAACTGCTGGAGATGATCAACGAGCTTGAGGACGAGCGGCGCTGGGCCCGCCTGCGTGAAGGGGTGTTGTGGGCGCTTCTGGCGCACTTGGCGATCCTGGCGGCTATGTTCCTGTTGCCCAGGTATGTCTTCGTTCCGCCCGTGGTGGACAAAACCACAAAGCTCGACAAAGACGAGTTCACATACATGGACACGCCGAAGTTTCGGCCGAAGGTAGAGCCGAAGCCCGCGATCAAGCCGCCGACGATCGACAAACAGACACTGGACGAGATGAAGAGGCAAGCTCCGCCAGCCCCGGCGCCGCCGCCTCAGCAGCCGCAGGTGCAGCAGCCTGCGCCCGTTCCGCCCCAGCCTGCGCAACCTGTCCCACAGACCCAGCAATCGCAGGTTGAGGCGCCACGCCCCGCAGCCGTACCCGCGCGCCCCAACTTTGCCATGAACTCATTGAATCCCGCCGACCAGCTTCGCGAGGCGATGAAGAACGCCGCGCACAGCCACGGTGCGGGCGAAACAGCTAGCTCGGGCTCCAGCGGCCTGGCCAGGCACCCCGGCGCCGGCTCTGGTGGCGTTCAGGTTCTATCCGATACGCAGGGCGTTGACTTCGGCAACTGGCTGCAGCGCTGGCATTGGGAGACGGAGCACACCTGGGATCCCTTGATTCCCGATGAGGTCAATCCCCCCATCAACAAGTCCGGAATGGTCGCCATCCGCTTCAAGGTGCTGCCCAACGGCCGCCTGATGGATGGCAGCCTGATCCTGGAAGGCCGCTCCGGCGACGTCGCTCTCGACCGAGCCGCCTGGGGCGCCCTCACCGGCTCCAACTATCCGCCCCTGCCCAGGGACTTCCACGGCCCCTACCTGGAGCTGCGGGCCTACTTCCTCTATAACATGGAAGTACCGCGGTAACGCCGTCTCACGACACCTTCGGCCTCGCCTGCCCGCGAAAAGACAAAACCCAATCGTCGATCATCGGCCGCCGGGTGCCGGGTGCCCCATCCTTTCCGCGTTTTTTGCGGAAAGGGTGGGATACCAAAGACCTACATCGCGGAATGAATAGGCGCGGCAAGAAGTGTCAGGGCACGACTTTAGTCGTGCCGCAAGTACTGCAAAATCATCGAGGGCTTTAGCCCCTCGGAGATGCTTTTCGGACTTCCGCTCCGTTTCGGTCCTTCTTCCACAGCCTGTTTAGTCCTGCCGCGTGCCCTGAAAAAGCCCACGCACCGAAGATCGATGCGTGGGCTTTTGTAGTCTCACTGAATTTCCGGCTCGCTTGTCGAATTATCCGTTCAACAAATCCTGCAGCTTGTTCAGCGTCCGGTGCAGATCCTTGTCGGTGCGGCGCAGCTCGTCGATCTTGCCGATCGAGTGCATCACGGTAGTGTGATGCTTGTTGCCGAACTGCCGCCCGATTTCAGGCAGGCTGGCCTCGGTCATCTGCTTGGCCAGGTACATCGCAATCTGCCGCGGCACCACCACGTTGCGCGAGTTGTTCTTCTGCTTCAGGTCGCTGACCCGCATGCCGAAGTTCTCCGCCACAGCGCGCTGAATCGCCTCGATAGTAATCTTGCGCACCTGCATGTCAATAAATTGCTTCAGGCACTGCTGCGTGGAGGCCAGCGTGATCTCCATGTGATTGTGATGGCACCATGCAATCAGCCGCACCAGCGCGCCTTCCAGTTCGCGCACATTCGTCCGAACATTTGACGCAACAAACAGCGCCACGTCGGTCGGCAACTGCACCTGCTCGCTCTCTGCCTTCTTCAGCAGGATGGCGACCTTGGTCTCAAGATCGGGCGGCTGAATGTCCGCAATCAGTCCCCATTCAAAACGCGAGCGCAACCGGTCTTCAATCTCCGCCAGTTCCTTTGGCGGACGGTCCGAAGCAATCACAATCTGCTTCATGCTTTCGTGCAGCGCGTTGAAAGTGTGGAAGAACTCTTCCTGTGTGCGTTCCTTCTGAGCGATGAACTGAATGTCGTCAATCAGTAGCACATCTACTGTGCGGAAACGATCGCGGAAACTCGTCATGCGGTCATTGCGCAGCGAGGTGATCATCTCGTTGGTGAACTTCTCCGCTGAAACATAGCAGATATTCGATAACGGCTGGCGGCGCTTCACCTCGTGGCCGATGGCGTGCATCAGGTGTGTCTTGCCCATGCCGACACCGCCATAGAGGAACAGCGGATTGTAGGCGCGCGAGGGACGCTCGGCGACAGCCAGCGACGCGGCGCGCGCAAACTGGTTGCCGTTCCCGATCACAAAATTGTCGAAGGTGTAGCGCGAGTTGAGCTGGGCGGCAGTGGACCAGTCGAAGCGGCTCTGTTCGGGCGTGCGCGCCGGCGCTGGCGGCGGTGCTGTGGGCGCGTGCGCCGGAACCGGGCCAAAGCCACCATCCCTCCGCTGCGGCGGAATCGAAGGGTCTTCCTCGGCAGTGACGAAACTCACGTCGTCGAATTCGAGAGACTGCAGGTCGATGGCTTCCTGAATCAGATCGCCGTACTTGTCGCCAATGTGCTGAAATTCCGGCGACGGAACACGCACATAAAGAATTCTTCCCGTCGCGTGGCTATAGCGAGTGGGCTTGAGCCATGTCTCAAAGGACTGGCGAATCACCTTTTTCTCTAACGCTGCGAGAATCTGGAGCCAGGGATTCAGTGCCGAACTAGGAGATGTCGCAAATGCCATCTTACAGATCCTTACCCGCGCCGCATGCGGAACATTGGGCCGGTTTATCTAAAGTCATTCTGGCAAAGGCTCTCTAGCGGCGGAAGATGTTGGCTTTCCGTCTTGCTGCCCATGTCCGAATACATGATTGCCGCTGGTGTGCCCCTGAAATTAGACCTCGGGGCGGTGAACAAAAAAACCGTTCCGTGAGACGCGCTAAACTTTCCTGAACGGTCCCGATGGTAGCACATTTGGCGCTCGTTGCAATCACTCTTTAACAGAACTTTTCGTCACTCTGAAGACTTGCACCAATGATGGTGAAAGTTTGCGCAAATGTTACCAGAGTTACTGCAGGAGCTCGCCAAATTGAGACTTTAGATTCGATCATAGCGCAACTTTCTGGTGCGATGTAGTGTGCCGATTGCGTATCGCTGAACAGTGCACGTCGAACGCTGCTCAACGCAAGTCTATTAATCCGAAACTGCAATTGCGGAACTCCATATTTGCTCGCGCTGGATTCCTGGCCCAGCTTGCGATATACTCAGAGGTGCTGTCAAAGCGCAGATTCTTTAGAGGAAACAGGAGCGCATTTCCATGCCCAAGCGCACATTTCAACCCAACCGCCGCCACCGTGTGAAAACGCACGGGTTCCGGGCGCGCATGAAGACCAAGGCCGGCGCTGCCGTGTTGAGCCGCCGCCGTGCAATCGGCCGCAAGCGCGTATCAGTTAGCGCCGGCTTCCGCGACTAATTTTTCCCCGCCGTTTAGCCCACCATTTCTGTTCGTCCCGGAATGCGCTGCTCAATGCGGCAGTTCCGGATCGAGCTATCGCGGCAAAACCATGAATTCCTCAGTCAAGCCTGCCGAGCATGTTGAGCGCCAGTCGATCGCGGGCGCGCGCCTGCGCAAACACGCCGACTATCAGCGCGCTTATTCTGCCGGACGCAAGCGGCAATCCACATCGATGAGTTGGTTTCTCGCACCGCAATCGCCATGCGAAGCCGGTCCCCGCGTAGGACTCACTGCAGGCAAGGTGCTCGGTAAAGCCCATGAGCGCAATCGCCTCAAGCGCCGCATGCGCGAGGCCCTGCGCCGCCATGTCGACCTGCTGCCCAACGGCTTCGATCTGATCTTCCATCCACGCCGCGGCGTCCTCACAGTCGAATTCGCGAAACTTGAAGCGGAGGTTGTGCGTATCCTTGAACAGGCAAAAGCCGAAGCCGCACGCGGCGCGCAAAAACCCGCCCTGTACGCCGCCTCAGCCAAGCCGGCATTATGACGCGCATCCTGCTCGCCCTGCTCGCCTTCTATCGCCGCTGGCTCTCGCCCGCCCTGCATTCGCTGGGTACTGGCGGTTGCCGCTATTTGCCCACCTGCTCGGAATATGCCATCGTCGCCATCTCAACGCATGGCCCGCTGCGGGGCACGGGGCTGGCAATTTGGAGGGTGTTGCGCTGCCACCCGTTTACTCGCGGGGGTCTAGATCCCGTTCCGCCGGCAGCACATACAAGACCTTTTCACCACGAACCATTACCATAGAAGGAGCGGCGGCCTCACTGGCTCCCCTTTCGAATCGACAGGACGTATCCTTTGCCCGAAATTCACAATCCCAATCTTCAGACGCAGGGTCCCGGCGGCAGCGGCGGCAGCGGCGGCGATATGCGCTCCACCATCGCCTTCACCGTGCTGATTCTCGTCGTGCTCCTCGGCTACCAGTATCTTTTCAAGCCCACGCCGCCCCCTGCCCCCCAGACGCAATCGCAACAAGCGCAAACGGCAGCACAACAGGCCGGGCAACAGGCCTCGCAGCAGCCTGCATCAGCGCAAGCGCAATTGCCTGGAGCATCCGCACAGGCAGCGTCTGCAACCCCGTCCGTCGCCGCAGCCATCGTTACCGACACCACGGTAGAGAACGAGTTATACAAAATCGTCTTCACCAATCGCGGCGCGCGCGTAAAGCAATGGATTCTGAAGAAATACATCGACACCGCCGGCAAGCCGCTGGACATGGTGCAGCCCCAGGCTTCGGAGCGCTTCGGCTATCCGCTTTCGCTGTATACCTATGAGCCCGCGGTCACTGCCCAGGTAAACGATGCGCTCTACCAGGTAACGGTGCAGGGCGCGCCGCCTTCGGCCACCGGCGAGGTGCTGGCTCCCAACTCAATCACTTACCACTACGCCGCCAACGGACTCGACGTCGTAAAAACGTTCAGCTTCGATTCCAGCTACGTGGTCACCGTCAACACGTCGGTCAAGCGTAACGGGGTGCCGATCCGCGCGCTGGTCGAGTGGCCTGCCGGCCTTGGCGACATGGAAGAGTTCCTTCCCTCGTCTCTCACCCGGTCGCAGGTGCGCACTTCAGCCTCCGCGCAGTTCGCCTGGTCCATCGACGGCAAACAGGATTCGGTAGCCGCCAAAAAGGTGAGCGGCAACGCTACCCTCGACCAGCCCTACAACTATGCGGCAATCATGGATCTCTATTTTGCCGCCGCGTTCCTGCCCGACAATCCCGAGCGGACATCCGTCGTCACGCTGCACAGCACCCTCGACGTGCCCGGTAACCTCAGCGACCCCAGCAGTCAAAAGAGTCCTGCCGACGTAATCGGCCTGGCAGTGGGCGACACCAGCGGATCGACACACCTCCGCATTTTTGCCGGCCCCAAGGCTACAGACACTCTTGCATCAATTCATGCCATCGGCCTCGACGGCAAGGCCACCGGTCAGTCGCTTGAGCCGCTGATCCAGTTCGGCTGGTGGACCATTATCGCCAAGCCGCTCTACCTGGTTCTGCGCTTCATGGTGCTGCACGGCATCGGCAACTGGGGATGGGCAATCATCCTGTTCACCGTGATCTTCAGCCTGGTGCTGCTGCCCACGCGCTTCATGATGATGAAGTCCTCGCTGAAGATGATGCGGATTCAGCCCAAGGTTGAAAACATCAAGAAGCGCTACGCCCATCTCAAAGTCAACGACCCCAAGCGGTCGGAGATGAACACTGAGATGATGGCGCTTTACAAGACCGAAGGCGTCAACATGTATGGCGGCTGCCTGCCCCTGCTCTTGCAGATGCCGTTGTTCTTTGCCTACTTCCGCGTTCTGCAGAATGCGGTCGAGTTGCGCCAGGCGCACTGGTACTGGCTCACCGACCTGTCCAACCCCGACCCGCTGCACATTCTGCCCATCCTCATCATCCTCACCATGTTTTTCACCCAGTACATAACGCCGTCTCCCGGCATGGACCCGGCACAGCGCCGCATGATGGCCTTCATGATGCCCATCTTCTTCGGCTTCATGTTGTGGCACTACGCCTCGGGCCTGGCGCTCTACTGGGGCACCAGCAACATCATCAATCTGGCCATCCAGGTCTCCATCAACCAGTCCCACATCGGCAAAGAGATGCACGAGATCGCCTCCAAGCGAGCCCTTAAAAAAGCCGGCATCAACCCCAAGACCATTCAGGGACGGAAATAAGATCGGAACCTGATCCACAAATTTTTCAACAATCACGAACCCCGCTCAGGCACAGCCAGAGCGGGGTTCTTCTTGGTAGCCCAACAAAGCCCGTGCCCCATCCTTTCCGTTTCTTTCTGCGGAAGGGTGGGATACCACGACCCTCAACTGTCATCGTGAACCGAATTTTCTTAATCGCAGGCCTCTGCCAGATCCCCTCAACTCGATGCAATCCGCTCGCGTGGTGTATCTTCCTACCGTATGGGGTCTACTAATATCGTTCCGCATCCTGCGCCCGAAGCAGAAGAAGTCTACCGCCGCTGGCTCCAAGTTCTGGACGATGAACTCAGCCGCCACAGTTCTCCGGAACGGCGGTCGGAGATCGTGCGCGACCAGCTTCACCAGCTCTACCTAGGCCGACCGCACGGCGCCAAGTCCACCATCAGCCTGACCTCGGAGCTGCCCGGCACAATTCTCGCGCTCTCGCTTGACCCCGCCAACGTGACCCTTGAGGCGGAGTATTTTCCCGACACCGACCGCGAGCGCTTCGCCGAGCGCAAGCCGCTGCTCTGGTTCTGGAAGATGTTCGACCGCTCACCCATCGGCCTCAACCACTGGCTGGGCCTGCGTTTCCGCTGCATGCTTGGCCGCCACATCTTCGACCACCTGGGATCTGGCGTAAAAATCTACCACGGCGTCGATCTCACCTTTGGGTACAACCTGTCCATCGGCGACGGAGTCATCATCCGCCAGGGAGCCCTGCTGAACGATCGCGGCGGCCTCACCGTTGGCAAGGGCGCCGTCATCGGCTCCTTCTCGCGAATCTTCTCCATATCGCACGATCCGACAGATTTCGAGAAGATCACGCTGCTGCCGACCAACATCGGTCCCCGCGCCCGAATCGCCAGTCATGCCATCGTGCTGGCCGGCCACCACGTGGCAGAAGGCGAAGCAGTGGGCACGTTCCCCGCAAGCGGAATGTAGTACGTTTTATTCCGCTGATCTTACCCCGCAAATCTTCCAGCATTTTCCAATTGAGTGCTAACACAACTTCGGGCGCCCCATCCTTTGTGCGTTCTTTGCGCAAAGGGTGGGAGACCACTGACATCCATCGCAACTGTAAACACCCCCGCCGAAAGCGCTCTAGCCCCACCAACGCAGATTCCAGACGCCATCCCCACTCGGAACCACTGGACCCACCGTGCTAACCTGAGCTTTCCAGCCTTTGGAGAGATCGTTTGTTAGAAACCCGCTTTCTTATTGCCGTTTTCGAGTTTGTTCTATTGCTGTTTTCTCTCAGCTTTCACGAGTGTGCTCACGCATGGATGGCCTCGCGCCTCGGCGACCAGACCGCCCGTCTCGAAGGCCGCATCACGCTCAACCCCATGTTCCACATGGACCCCATCGGCACGCTCCTGTTTCCCGGATTGATCATCTTCGGACCCTTCATCGGATTCACCTTCTTTAGTGGCTTCCTGGTTGGCTGGGCCAAGCCCACGCCGGTCATTACGCGCAACTTCCGCAAGATCGTGCGCGACGACAACCTCACCACCCTCGCCGGACCGGTTTCGAACATCTTGCTTGTCCTTGTCGCCTTCTGCGTCTTGGCGGTCATGGCCATCGCACTTCCCAACGGCCGCGCTTTGGTTCAGTCGTCCTTCATCGCCGCGCTCAGCCCTGGGACTCCCTTACCTGTGCAGCCGGTCGCTTTGATTTGCAGTCTGGCTGTCCTCATCAACCTCTCGCTTTTCTTCTTCAACCTCCTCCCGATTCCGCCGCTCGATGGCAGTCGCGTCCTGCGCAACCTGCTGCCCTACAACGCCGTTCAGACCTACGATCGCATTCCCATCTGGGTCAGTTACCTGCTCATGATCTTTGTGGGCGGATTCGTAATGGCGGCCCTGCTTCGCCCGGCGCTGGCGCTGGTCTACTTCGCTCTTATCCACATCTAGAAAGCCCGCTCCCCCGAGCGCTAGCCGGCTTCCCGCTACAATGGTAGGAGCCATTTCATTAATGTTTCTTGAAAGACGGCGGCACTTTCCCGGCGCCACCCTGGAATCGAAGATCAAGATGCCTGAACCCGCAACCTCATCTCTCCGTCCCCGCGTGCTCAGCGGCATGCGCCCCACCGGCAAGCTCCATCTCGGCAACTACATGGGCGCCCTTGCCAACTGGGTCAAGCTGCAAAATCAGGACGACCAGTACGACTGCTACTTTTTCATCGCCGACCTGCACGCACTCACCACCGACTACGCCGACACCTCTGGCATCGCGCCCAACACGCTCGAAGTAGCTCTGGACTTTCTCGCCGCCGGCCTCGATCCGGCGCGATCGACCATCTTTGTGCAGAGCAAGGTGAAGCAGCATTTCGAACTGCCGCTGTATCTGGGCATGATTACGCCGCTCGGCTGGCTCGAGCGCGTGCCCAGTTACAAGGAGATGCAGGAAAATCTCGCCAACAAGGACCTGACCACCTATGGCTTTCTCGGGTATCCGGTGCTGATGGCCTCGGACATTCTGCTTTATCAGCCGCAGTTTGTTCCAGTGGGGCAGGATCAGCAGGCGCACGTTGAAATTACGCGCGAGATTGCGCGGCGCTTCAACCAGTTTTACGCACCAATGAAGCTCAGTGCGGCCGGACAGCCGAGCATGTTCGGAGGTGTCCCGGGTTTCATAGTCGCGCCGGATCAACCGGTTCTGCCCGAGCCCAAGGTTCTTCTCACACCCTCACCCAAATTGCCCGGCACCGACGGCCGCAAGATGTCGAAGAGCTATGGCAACACCATCCAGATGACCGACCCCGAATCGGTGGTGCGGCAGAAGCTGAAGACCATGGTCACAGATCCGGCACGCGTTCGCCGCACAGACAAGGGCGATCCTGACAAGTGCCCGGTGGGCGATCTGCACAAGGTCTTCTCGACGCCGGAAACAATGGCCAAGGTTTACGATGGCTGCCGCTCCGCCGGAATCGGCTGCATCGAGTGCAAGGGCTGGGCCGCCGATGCGCTGGTGCAGATTCTGCAACCAATACAGGAGCGGCGCGCCAGCTACAGCGAGGCGCAGGTGGAAGAGATTCTGAATGACGGTTCGCTCCGCGCCAGCGCCCGCGCCGAAGAGACCATGCAACAAGTGCGCTCGGCAATGCGATTGAAGTCGTAGGCGAGGCCAGTCGGTGAGCGTGGTTTAAGCCGCCAGGGGAAAGAAGATGGAAGAAAGATCAGTCCCGTGGTGGCGCAGGGCCCTGAGCTACGCGCTGGATGGAATTCGCTCAGGTTTCGGGCTTTTTTCGCGATCTGCAAAAAGCAAAGCTGCAATCGAACCGGAGATCGCTGCCGGCAATGAAGAAAATCCAGATAAAGAAGCAGAATTGACCAGTCATTCCCCTAAGCCGGAACCCATCGCCGACGCAGAAACTGAAGCTGAAGCAGTCCTGGTGCCTGAAGCCTCAGTTGCGACGGTGGAAGCCGAAATGGCCGTCGTCGACATCGATGCGGCTGTCGATCCGATCGCTGAGCCGGTTCCGAATTCTGCCGCATCACCGGAGCCTGCGATATTACTTGGCGTCGAAACACCGATGGAAACCGGAGTTGAATCCGAAGTAGAACCGGAGCCTGCCGCAGAAACAGCCGCTGAACTTGCGCCAAATTCGCATCCGCAACCCGAAGCCGAACCCACCGTCGAAGCCGTCGCCGATCACGAGCCGCCTGCAAACAATGCTTCGGAAGGATCAGACGAAGAAGTCCCGACTCCACAAGCAGCGGAAGAACTCAATGCGGAGGGAATTGGGGGTTTCAACCCTCGCATAGAGTCACCAGAATCACCACGGGCTCTACAGGCGGCTGAAGAACTCGCTCGGATGGTAGGCCGGGACTTTAGTCCCGGTATAGCGCCAACAAAATGGCCGCGGGCTTTAGCCCCTAAGGTTTGCTCTTCGGGCTCTTCGCTCAAAATCAGCCCTTTTTCCGCAGCCTCTTTAGCCCCGGAGGAACGTACTTCGCAGATTTCACCCGAAATCTCCAGTTTTACTGCAGGATTTCAGATTGACCATGCCGACGAGCCGGCCACTGTTGAGGAATCCCCCGTTGAAGCTGAATCCACAACTGAGGTAGCTTCTAGCGATGAGGTAGATCCCGCGCAGGTCGAGTACCCAATCGATGCATTTGATCGAACTGCCGATTTTGAAGACGCGCCCGAAGCTGACCCTGAAGAAGAATCTGGGCCTGAGCCTGAACCAGAAGTCGAGTCTGACCCCGAGTTTGAGCCTGAAGTTGAGTCCGGCCCCGAACCCGAGCCAGAGTTTGAATCTGACCTCGATCCCGCCCCCGAACCCGCGGTAGAAGCAGTCGCCGAACCCGAAGCGCCGCCTGCAATCGAGGAGCACCCACCCGCCGACGAACCGATGCCTGAACCAACTGCCGTTTCAGAAGAGTTGATTCATCCTGCAATTGAAGCGACACTAGTGCAGACGGTCGTGCAACCCGCCGAGGTCGAAATCGAATCTATTGACGAAGCAGCACCCGCGGTCGAAACAACACCTGTCGCTGAGCAGGCAACCGAGCAAGCCACAGAAATTTTCCCCGAGCCCGCCACCATGCCCATGGACTTGATTGAGCCAATCCCGGAGCAAGCAACCGAACCAACCCATGAGGTTGCGCCGGACCCCGTCGTTCCTGTCGAAGCGCATATCGAGGCGCCAGCCGTTGCGCTTTCACCTGGGCCAGCCCAGGAACCCGCAGCCATTCCCAGCGCCGCTCCGCCAGACGCATCGGCCGATGAGCCCACTCCGCCGCCGCCACCCGCACCCAAGCCATTCATCAAGCTTGAATCCCGCGACAACGAAGCCGATCTGTCTCCGTTCTCCGTCGTCGTCTCCCAGGTTTACGACGGCCCGCTCGACCTCCTGCTCGACCTGATTCGCAAGCAGGACATCGACATCTACGACATTCCCATCGCCCGCATCACGTCCCAGTTCCTGGGCTATGTAAACCAGTTGAAGGCCACGGACGTCGATGTGGCCGGCGAGTTCATCTACATCGCATCCCTACTCATTCACATCAAGAGCAAGATGCTGCTCCCGCGCGCGCCCGCCGGCCCCGACGATGCCGCCGAAGACCCGCGCCGCGAACTCGTCGAGCGCCTGCTCGAACACGAGCGCTTCAAAAACGCCGCGCAGATGCTGCAGCAGAAGCAGATGCTCGAAGCCGCTACCTGGAGCAATCCCGGCCTGCGCGAGTTCCAGGACGACGCCTCCGCCGAGCCGGAGATCGCCGCCGACACTGTCGACCTGGTCCGCATCTTCCGCGACATCCTCGAGCGCGCCCGCAACCGCCCCGTCATCAACCTGCAGGAAGACTCGGTGACCGTCGGCCAGATGATCCAGTTCCTCTCCCGCCGCCTCACCATGGAAGACAAGCCCGTGGCCCTGCGTCGCCTCCTCAGCCACACCCGTTCAGAGCGGGCGCTGATCGCCATGTTCCTCGCCCTGCTCGAGCTGGTTCGCCTTCAGGCCATCCTGCTCCGCCAGGACCGCGCCTTCAGCGAAATCTTCATCAAGAAGCACATCGGCTTCGAGAACGTGATGAATGACGGCCTCGCCAACGCCCGAGACGATTGGCGGTAGCATTTTGTTATAACTAATGTTATACTCGGGGCGAAGTGGAGGGTCCTTATGCCCACAACAACCAAAATCATTGCAATTGGCAACTCTGCCGGAATCATTCTTCCAAAAGAGATTCTGGCCAGGCTGAAAGTGGAAAAGGGCGATGCGATCTGTCTTTCAGAGACCCCCTTCGGTGCTCACTTGACTCCCTATGATGACCAGTTCATGCGCAAGCTGGAGGCCACTGAACGGGTGATGCGGAAATACCGTGACGCTCTTCGGAAATTGGCTGAATAATGCAAGAGCCAATTTGGATGGAAACCGCAGACGCGGTGATCGCCCACGACCTTGAGCTAGCTGCACACGGGGGTTCATCCGGTCTTCGGGACGCAGGATTGCTGGAATCCGCATTGGCACGTCCCAGAAATATATGGACTTACGCCGAATCCCAGCCATCCCTTGCTGTTCTCGCAGCCGCGTACGCCTTTGGCATCTCTTCCAATCACCCGTTTATCGATGGCAATAAGCGCACTGCTTTGTTGGTCTCGTTCGCCTTTCTTGACGTGAATGGTTCCGAGGTTAATGCCAGCCAGGAAGACGCATTCCTCACCATTCTCGGACTCGCCGCAGGCGAAATCAGCGAGGAACAGCTCTCCCAGTGGTTTGAGCAAACCACAGCTCCCCGCTGACCCTCTCCAGCTTTTCCACCGCTCCCGCCAAGCTTTTCCCTTGGCCCCCTCGCCCTCCGGTGTAGAATCGATTGTAGCCCGGTATCGGCTTCCAATTCGCCGGGTAAACAATCGTGACATGATGCGATTGTTGGGGTTTTATGGACGCCTTCTTAGCCGACTCTTCACACAACTGGCACACGCCATCCCCTTTCTATTCCCAATGCAGTTCCGTTTTTGAGCTTCAATACTGGAGGCCCAGGCGTCACCGGAATTCTTCCGGCCGCCGTGGTGATTTCTGATGGCCGACCTGGCGACGGTCGTTGAAGCTATACCCGCTCGCAAATCCCTGCTTGACGGCAAGATGAAGCAGTCGTCAAGCAAATTGGGCATTGTTGCATTCCTGGCGGCCCTGTTGGGCGGCCTCGGCTATATCGCTTTTCATGTTTCAAAGGACCTGGACAACGTCGTCGTCACCAGCGTGTGGCCTTATGTTCTTCTGGCTCTGGCGTTAATCATCGCCCTTGGCTTTGAGTTCGTAAACGGCTTCCATGACACCGCCAACGCCGTGGCCACGGTCATCTACACCCATTCGCTCAGTCCCAACGTTGCAGTGGTATTGTCCGGAATCTGCAATCTGGCCGGCGTGCTGCTCTCCACCGGCACCGTTGCCTATGCCGTCATCACGCTGTTGCCTGTCGAACTCATCCTTCAGGTCAGTTCCGGCGCCGGATTCGCCATGGTCTTCGCCCTGCTCATCGCCGCCATCCTGTGGAACCTCGGCACATGGTGGTTAGGACTGCCGGCATCGAGCTCGCATACCATGGTCGGTTCCATCATCGGCGTAGGCCTTGCCAACCAACTTATGTCTCCCCACGGCGGCGCCTCAGGGTTGGATTGGCAGCAGGTCGTTAAGGTTCTCAAGGCTCTGCTGATCTCGCCAGTCATGGGCTTTGCGCTCGCCGGCATTTTGATCCTCGCTTCAAAGCAATTCATCAAGTTCCCTTCGCTTTATGAAGCGCCCAAGGACAATCAACCGCCTCCGTTCCCCATTCGCGCCTTGATGGTGCTCACCTGCACCGGCGTCAGCTTCTTCCACGGCTCCAACGACGGGCAAAAGGGCATGGGCCTCATCATGCTCATCCTCATCGGCACCGTCCCCACGGCCTACGCGCTCAACCATGCCGTCAGCCCCATGCAGACGCAGGACTTCATCTCCGCCTCACAGTACGCGGGGCAAATCCTCGACGAGCACGTGGACAAGACCGTCGTCCCCAGCTCCGACCCCCGCGCCGAAGTTACCGCTTACATCCGCACCCAGCAGTTGCAGCCGGCCACCGTTCTCTCCGTCAAGGCACTCGTCGAGAACGTAAACCGCGAAGTAGTGCTCTACAAAGCGTTCAAATCGGTTCCCGCGAAAGACCAGACCAACGTCCGCAACGACATGTACCTCACCAGCGAGGCACTTCGCCTCATGGCGAAAAACCACAACCCTGGGTTTACAGCCACCGAGACCGCCGCGCTTAACAGCTACAAGAGCAAGCTCGACAAAGCCACCAGGTTCATTCCTGACTGGGTCAAAGTGGCCGTTGCACTGGCCCTGGGCTTGGGCACCATGGTCGGTTGGAAGCGTGTAGTGATCACAGTAGGCGAAAAAATCGGCAAGGACCACCTGACCTACGCGCAGGGAGCCTGCGCCGGCATCGTCACCATGGCCACCATCTTTGCCGCCGACCAGTTCGGACTACCGGTAAGCACCACCCACATTCTCAGTTCCGGCGTCGCGGGCACCATGTCCGCAAGCGGCAGCGGCCTGCGCATGTCTACGGTCCGCAATATCGCCGCCGGCTGGGTGTTCACCATGCCCGCCGCTGCGCTGCTTTCCTGCCTGCTCTACATGGTATTTCGCAGCATCTCCTAGACCCGGCTTTAAACCACGCCCATTCAAAGTGAGAGCTTCCCCATCGTTCCGGGTGCCGGGTGCCCCATCCTTGCGATTTCTTTTTGTCGCAAGGGTGGGATTCCACAGCCCAGCATAGCGGGATGATTTGAAACGGTGCGGCTTCAGTTGCGGAGTGTCACACCATTTGTCAGGATTCTCCTCGATCTCTCTTCTTCAAATCCCATTGCTTCGGCAAATAAATACCAACAACCTTTGGGTGCCCCATCTGGGCGCCCTCTGGGCACCACGTCTTTGTTTTTGTGGCTAGGGTGGGGTAGCACGAAAACAGTATTTATTTGCCGGATCTATAACGTCCTCTCAAGTACGCCGCGATCCCAGCCGATGAACACCAGAGCGGTCCTCCAGTTTGCAGGGCGATTCCCGCATTGCGCAAGTTTTCTCGTCACCGAAACAACATTGCGTAGCTGCGGTTTTCCTCTGCAATGAGTCGATCCGCAATTGAGGGGAACAATCGCATGGCTGCGCAAGCTGCAAAAGTAATTCGCATGGGAACCGCTCAAAGGGAGCTGACTGGCGAGCTCCGTTGTGTAGCGCGGCAGCCGATTCTGGACCTCCAGGGCCGCGTGCACGGATACGATCTGATCTTCCGCAATACTCCCGACTCTGTCTTCCGCCGCGATGCCGGCCTCGCAGTAGAAACCATGCTCGACAACCAGGTCATCTTCGGACTCGAGCGCCTCACCAACGGTCTGCCGGCCTTTATTACCTGCACTGCAGAAGCGCTCATCGAGGGCTGGGTGCTGGTTCTCTCGCCGGGAATGACGGTCCTCGGAGTGCCGGCAAACCTTGATCCGGCTCCGGAATTAATCGAGGCCTGCTTGGCGCTCCGTGCTCGCGGCTTTCGGCTCGCGCTGGACGATTTCAGCCGGTGGGATAAGCAGCATCCGCTCCTTGATTGCGCCGACTTTATTCGTCTCGATTTCAGAGGCTTCCGCGAGGCAGACCTGCAGCAATTGCAGGAGCATGAATTGGGATCCGTAGCCCTGGTGGCGCAGAAGGTCGAAACACAAGAGGACTACAAGCGGGCCTGCGCAATGGGCTTCACGTTGTTTCAGGGGGATTATCTTTGCCAACCCGTCCTCCTGAAAAAGCGCAAAGTGCCAGCCAGCCGGCTGGCGCACTTTGATATCGTGCGCGAGCTGTATCACGATCCCATCGACATCCATAAGGTAAGTGAGTTGGTCCGGCGCGATGCCTCCCTCACCTACCGCCTGCTTCGACTCGTCAATTCGCCCATCTATGGCATCTACCGGGAGGTGCGCTCCGTCGAGTCGGCCATCACCGTTCTGGGCGAGGCCACTTTTCGCCGTATTGTGTCGCTTGCGGTGTTGAGCGAGCTCAACACAGACCAGCCGGCCGAGATTCTCCACGTGGCTCTCATTCGGGCTCGCTTCTGTGAACTCGCTGCCAGCCACTTTAGCCTCGACGCCTCCGAACAGTATCTGCTCGGCATGCTCAGCCTCCTGCCAGCCATGCTCGGCTTCCCAATGGAGGAGATCGTTCCCATCCTTCCCTTGCGCGGCCAGGTTTGCGAGGCCCTGTCAGGAACCATGAACTCAGAGCGCAAACTTCTTGGATGGCTTGAGTCCCATGAACGCGGCGACTGGGCATCCTGCGACCGGATCGTCGCAGCCCATGACCTCAATTCGAGCGAGCTGGTCCAGTGCTACCTCGAAGCAGTCACCTGGGCCGCCGAGCCCTCCACGGCCTGAAACGACCACGATTTCCGCGTTCAAAGGCGCCCGGCTCGCTCCCGGACGCCTTTTTTGCGTTCTTCAACAGCACTGGAGCGCTATCGACACGCAGGGCCGCTCCACTTCCGGTACCATACTTGAGGTACCTATTGTCGAATGAGCCTTAAAGCAAAGCTGGAAGCCGTTATCTACGCCGCCGAAGAGCCGGTCACGCTGGCTCAACTCGCCCTCCTTTTCACCGCCGACGCCCTCGAGTGGAAGGCGGAGCAGGAGGCCGCAGTTGCCGAGTTGGCTGCCCAGGCCGACGACCCGTCGCGCTCCGATGTCGAGCCCCTGCCCGCTCAAAATGGAGAGTTTGACTACCTCGCCATGGCGCAGGCCGCCGCCACTGAAGGTGCGCCCCCAGAAGATCCCGCCCCAGAGGAGCCAGTCGCAGCAGAGCCAGCCCCAGAAGTCACCGCGGAAGCCGACGTAGAATCCGCCCCTGCTTTGGCTGAGGGTGAAGATTCCACCGTTGACCCGGCGGACGACGCGAACACCGAGCCGGATTCCGGCGCGGACACCGAGACTGCCTCCTCAGACGAAGCAGCAGCCGCAGCCAGCCTCAAACGGGAAGCCCGCCAGCGCGATCGCGAAGTCCGCACCATCCTCCGCCAGTTGCTCGACGAGCTGATCGCCGAATATACCTCCGACAACCGCGGTGTCGAGATTCGCGAAATTGCCGGCGGCTATCGCATGGCCACCAAGCCCGAGTGCCACGACGCTGTCCGCGCCTTCGTCAAAAGCCTGAAACCGGCGCTCAAGCTCTCTTTGCCGGCTCTCGAAACCCTCGCCGTCATCGCCTACAAGCAGCCCGTCACCGCACCCGAGGTCAACGAGATTCGCGGCGTCGATTCCTCTGGCGTCTTCGGTTCGCTGCTGGCGCGCAAGCTCATCGCCACCGCGGGCCGCAAGCCCGTAATCGGCCGCCCCATTCTCTACAAGACCACCAAGGAATTCCTGCTGCGATTCGGGCTCAAGGACGTAACTGAACTTCCCTCGATGGAGGAGTTCGAAAAAATGGCCGCCATTGAACTCGACGAGCCGGAGCTGACCGGCCCAGGAGAGTCCGCCCCGGAGATCAAGGAAGATCTGCGTCTGGAGATGGACGGAGCGCAAGACGAAGAGTCGGCGGACGAACCAACCGCAAGCCCGGAATCCGAATTAACCACCCTTGAGGCCGCGCCTGCCGCGCCTCCTCCCACAGAGTAAGCAGAAACAGAGGCATCTCCCCATGGCCATCAAAAAAGCCAAGAAGTCCACCAAGAAGGGCGACATTCAACCCGAGTCGATCGCACCCGTACCAGAAGCCGCGCCCGAAACCGAAACCCCGGCGCCAACCCCAACCGCCGGAATCGCAGACCCCATTGGCGACACCACGGATGGCGAGGCCAAGGCCTACCTCGGCGACGAAACCCAGTCTGAATCCGCGACTGAAGAGACTCCCGAAGCCGAGCCCGCCGCCGAAATCGACTCTGACGAGTCCGAAGACGAAGACGCCGATCCCGAATTCATTCCCAAGCCTCGCCCGCCCGCCAAGCTTGAGCGCCTACAGAAGATTCTTTCGCAGGCCGGAGTCGCGAGCCGCCGCAAAGCCGAGGAGATGATCGAGCAGGGCCGCGTTCAGGTCAACGGCACCATCGTCACCGAACTTGGAACCAAGGCCGACGCCGGCCGCGACCACATCCGCGTCGACGGCAAGCTCCTCCACGGCGCCGAGCGCCAGCGCTACTTCGTCCTCAACAAGCCCAAAGGCTTCGTCACCACGGTCAAGGATCCTGAAGGCCGGCCCACGGTCATGCAGTTTTTTGACAAGATGCGCGAGCGCCTCTACCCCGTCGGCCGGCTCGACTACATGAGCGAAGGACTGTTGCTCGTCACTAACGACGGCGACCTCGCCAACCGCCTCACAAAAGCCGGGTCGGGCGTAGAGAAGGTCTACCTCGTAAAAGTTGCCGGCCAGCCCACCGAGGCCGAACTCGACCTTCTGCGCAGCGGCGTCTCCATCGAGCGCGGCAAGCCCGGCTCGCCCCAGGTGCGCACATCGCCGGCCCGCATCCGCCAGGTCCGTCAGGGTGACAATCCCTGGTACGAAGTGGTCCTCATCGAGGGCCGCAATCGCGAACTGCGCAAGATGTTTGTCGCCATCGGCCATTTTGTTGAGAAGATTCGCCGCGTCGGCTACGGCCCTCTGGTGCTCGATCAGGAGCCCGGTAACCTGCGTGAGTTGCAGCCGGAGGAACTCGTAGCCCTGCGCCTGGCCGCTGAAGGCAAGCACCGCACGCCCAAGGCCAAGGAAGTCCGCCGCCGCAATCTGGCCGACTCCCAGTTGCCCACCGTGCAGCCCAAGCCCAGCCGTCTCCGCACGTCCAAGCCATTCGACTCCGGGAAACCAGCCAAGCCCTTCGAACCTCGGAATTCTGAAGCGGGCGCTGCACCGTCAAGCGCTCCCGGTGAATTCCGCCCCAAAAGGCCGTTCAGCCCCAGCAAGCCTTTCCGTTCCGACAAGCCCTTCCGCTCGGCGCGCCCTTCCGCTGAAGGATTCCGCCCCGCCGCCGGTCCCGCCAAATTCGGCCCCGCAAAGCCGGCATGGAAGAAAGATGACCGCGCTCCGCGGCCTCCCGCGCGCTTTGCCGCCGGCTCAACCGGAGAAGCTCGACCGCCTGCCGGCAGGCCATTTGACCGCAGACCCGCCGCAGGCGGCCCAGCCCCGAACAAACCATTTTCGACAAAACCAGGCAGCGACCGGCCGCCCTTCAAGCGCCCCGCCGCACCCCGCCGCGAGGCACCCGCACACGAAGAAGAATTCCCTGAAATCCGTCCCGGTGGCCTGCGCATCGACCCGGTAGAACCTGGCCACGCCGAAACCTATCGCCCCGAAACACGCAGCAAGAGTCCCGCGCGCTCCAGTACGGGCCGCCCTCCATTTGACCGCCCGCGCACCGGCAAACCAAGTTTCGGCAAGCCCAGTTTTGACAAGCCCAGATTCGAAAAATCAAGTCCGGCCAAGCCCCGCTTCGAAAAACCAGGTTTCGAAAGATCTGGGCCACCGAAACCTCGCTTTGAAAAGTCCAGATTCGAAAGATCAGGGCCGCCAAAGCCTCGCTTTGCGAAACCCGGCTTCGACAAACCCCGTTTTGAAAAACCCGCTTTCGAAAAACCGCGCTTCGACCGCTCCAGCTCCGGAGCCCCAGGCCGCACCAGTGCCGGACCTTCCCGCCCACCTCGCGCCGAAGGCGGCCTCGGGCGCCCCTTCACCACCAGCAGCGGCAAGCCCAGGGCCGGCGGCGCACGCCCCAGCAGCAAACCATTCAAGCCCGGCGCAGCCAGCCGCTCCAAACCCAGACCCGGAGGCTTCTCGAAATCCGGCCCCAAAGGCTCCAGCTTCAAGGGCAAGCCCGGCGGAGCAAAGCGCCCCGGCGGGAAGAAACGAAGCTAGTGTCCTGAGTCAAAAAGTTCGCCTCAAGAGTCGAAGAAGCAAAACCCGCGTCGCCGCGTTTCCACTGGAGTCGATGGCAGCCGAGGTCTCATCCCATCGCACGATCCCGCTGACTTGCTGACTCGCTATCCCCGCGAAGCGGGGGCTAACTTGCTGTATGTAACCAAAGACTTCAACGAACTTATCCGATGACCTTTTGAATCACCACACTACAGCATTTTCGAGTTGAGTGTTAACACAACTTCGGGTGCCCCATCCTCGCCACGTCTTTGTTTTTGTGGCTAGGGTGGGGTAGCACGAAGACAGTATTTATTTGCCGGATCTATAGGGTTTAGGCTCCGTCTCCCGCATGAACTCCGCCAGGTAATCCTTCCACACCGCCGCCACCGTATGTGTCCCATGCCCGCGCGTCGCATCTGAAATCGGCAGCAGAATAAACTGCGCATGCGGCATGTGCGTCACCATCTTCTCCGCAATGCCCAACTCCGGCGGATTGATGTAATCGTCAGCCGAATTGATCCACAGCACCGGCGCCGTAATCCGATCCAGGTGCGAACTAGGATCATAGTTTCTGCTCGCATTCACATAGAACATCAAATCATTCGCATCCGTGCCGGCGTCGGCGCGCCCCATGCGATCGTCCACATACTTCTCCGCCAACTCACGCGTCGGCGCCGCTTTCTGCATCTGCAGCGGGCTCGACCCCATGACAAAAATCATTTCGTTTGCGGTGTGCAGTCCCTGCTTGGGCTCGGTCTTGTACTCGCCGCCCATCCACGCAGGGTCCTGCTTGATCGCCTCAATCGCCATGTACCGCATCATGCGGTTGCGCCCGGCAAGCGGAACAGGCAGACACGCAAACGGCGCCAGCGCATCCGCAAAGTCGGGATACGCGTCGCCCCACACAAACGTCTGCATGCATCCCATCGACGTTCCGAGAATCAGCCGCAGATGGTCAACCTTCATCTCGTCCAGCATCATCCGCTGGCTGCGCACCATGTCGTCGTAGTCGTAGGCTGGGAAGTGCGCATGCAGCCCGTCAGACGGCTTCGAGCTTTGCCCATGCCCGATGTCATCCGGCAGAATCAGAAAGTATTTCGTAATGTCGAGCGGCGCCCCGGGCCCGAACAGCACATTGGAGAACAGCGGATTCATCAGCGAGTGCGCGTTGCCGCCCGTCCCGTGCAACAGCAGCACGGCGTTATCGGTATGGCCCGCGGCATTGCGATGCGGCGTGCCCAGAGTCAGGTAGTGCAACTTGAGTTGCGGCAGCGTCTCGCCACTCCCGAACCGAAAATTCGGCAGCACCACGGTCCCGTCCACAGTTGGCCAGGTCGTAGCCGCCAGCGCGGATGAAACCTGACTCGCCTGAGTGGTGGAATTGGTCTGTGCCAGGGTAAGCGTACCGGCAACAAAAGTCGCCGCAATCAGAATCTGGCCTGCCCGCATATACATGAAAGAACTCCTGAAGTATCCAATTCGAGCCTAACGTTCGAGCCTAACGGCTGCAAGGTGTCCATGCAAGGGAACCCTTTTATTGCTTCGGCAAATAAATACCAACACCCTTTGGGTGCCCCATCTGGGCGCCCTCTGGGCCCACGTCTTTGTTTTTGTGGCTAGTCAGAATGGAGTGACCGGTCCAGTGCGCTAACCGTGGGTTAGGCTGTGATT
>OBLW0100001196.1_pt1 | contig 22291 bp, 20 predicted proteins | sample 1520161 | NCBI WGS metagenome assembly OBLW01 (sample SAMEA3539309, study PRJEB22396) | soil metagenome | biome: tundra; feature: field; material: soil | place: USA | collected 2010-05 | depth 0.15 m | reverse complement strand
CATCGCCCTTCTTGCCGCCCGGATAGTCACCGGGAGCCTCGTGAACAGCGGTTACGTTACTGTCCGGAAAGGTGACCGCGTAGAAGCGCGCCGCCTCATGCGCGTCCTTATCGAACCAGAGGCAGATCGTGTTCTTTGGCTTCATTTTCGTGTGCTCCTTGTGCTCGATCAGGGCGAAGCCGCGGTCTTTGCCGCGATCCTCAGCGTCCCGCCCCTCTAAATCATATCGCTGGGGCCGGCCCTACATTCTCTTAAACTGGTCGCCGGGGAGCCAATCGGGGAGCTTGTCCTGGTTGGCGATCTCTTTTCCCAACAGGAAACCGTATTCGGCGGCCTGCTGCAAAGCCGTGAAGTCCCAATCCGCCTGGAACTCGTCGGAGGGCTGATGGTAGTGCTTGGCGTTGTACTCCTCCCATGCTTTTTGGCCCCATCCGGCGGGCTTGCCGGCGAATTCGGCGCCGTGTTCAATGGAAAACGCCGGAACGCCGGCGTGCGCGAATGAGAAGTGGTCAGAGCGGAAGTAATGGCCCTGCTCCGGCTGGGCGTCGGGCTCGATGGCCAGGTTCAGGCGTTTGGCGATCTGCTGTGCCAGCGGCCACACCGTGGTGCGCTCGGCGCCGGTCAGCACCACGTTCAGCGCGCGGCCCCAGGGGTATAAGCCGTCGTAGTTCAGATCGATGGCGGTCTTGGCGAGCGGGTATAGCGGATGCGCGGCGTAGTATTCCGATCCGCGCAATCCGCCTTCTTCGGCCGTCACCGAAAGGAACAGCGCCGTGCGCTTCGGCTTCTGCGGCTGCGCCGCCCAGGCTCGCGCCAGCTCGAGGAGAATGGCGCAGCCGGTTCCGTTGTCAATGGCGCCGTTGTAAATGGCGTCTCCATCCACGGGCGTACCAATCCCCAAGTGGTCCCAATGGGCGCTGAAAACCACCACCTCATCCTTCAGCTTGGGATCGCTGCCCGGCACGATGGCCGCCACGTTGCGCGTGTCGAGTTGCCGGACCTTCGAGGGCAGGTCGCCGCGGATCGTGATTCCCAGCGGAATGGGCCGGAAGTCGCGCTTGTCCGAGGCTGCAAGCAATTCGTCCACCGTCTTGCCCGCCAGGCCCAACAGTGCCTCGCCGGACTCGCGCGTTACCCATCCCTCGAAGGACAGCGCCTTCTCTCCCGGCGCCAGCTTGACGAACGGCTCCTCCCGCCCCCAGGAATTTCGCACCACATCCCAGCCGTATCCCGCCGTCGGCGTGGTGTGGATGATGATGGCGCCCAGGGCGCCGCGGCGCAATGCCTCCTCGTATTTGTAGGTCCAGCGGCCGTAGTACGTCAGCGCGCGCCCTTCGAAAAACTTGGGATCGGCCGAATCCGGCTCGTTGGTGAATAGCACCAGCACTTTGCCTCTAACGTCGGTTCCTTTGAAGTCGTCCCAGTCCCATTCGGGCGCGGTGATGCCGTGGCCCACGAAGACGGCTTCCCCTTCGAAGTGCGTCTCGGCCTGTTGCAACTGGCTAACGCCCACGAAATCGCTCAACCAATGGAACCCCACGGCCTTGGGGTAGGCCACGGCCGAGAGCTGCGCCTGCGGCTGGGTTTCCACGCCGACCAGCGGCACTTTCTGAAAATACGTTCCGTCGTCTCCGGCGGGTTTGGCGCCGGCCAGCGCGAACTGGGTTGCGATGTACTCGGTCGCCAAATGCCCGCCGCGCACGCCGACGCCGCGGCCCTCCAGCAAATCGCTCGAAAGGAACTTCGTGTCCGCGCGGATACGTTCCGCCGACAGAGCGCCATCCTGCGCCAGCAGAGGCAGCGCGGAAAGTAGCGGGATCAAAAAGAGCTTTGGCATGATGACTCTCATTTTAGTTTCTAATCGAACCCGAGCGTATCGGCGATGGCTTCCACATCGGCTTGGCGGACCGCCACTTCGTCCTTCATCCGTTCCGGCGCAGAGCGTTCGTCGAATGCCTGAAATAGCGCCATCTTAGCCAGGGCGTAGCGTTCGGTGGAAGAAAGCCGGCGGCCGTGCCGCTCCTCCCACGCGGCAATTGCGGCGTCGCCGACCAGGACGCTCACCGGCCGCCAATGGGCGCGATCGGCCGATACGCTGAAGACGAACTCGATCCCCGCGGCCGGGGAACCGAACGGCCGCTGCCCGTCGTAGCAGTACTGATAAACATAGCCGCTCTCAGCCGAGTAGGTCTTCATGCGGCGCGCCGCCGGCGCTCCGGTCAACGCGGGTTTTCTTGCAAAAAAACTCCGAAACACGGCTTATTATTACTTAGCTGGGATGCCGCCGATAGAGTACCAATAAAGTACCACGGTAGTATTGACAAGCATACCAGTCTGGCGCGAAACTGTAATTGGAATCGAGCCGGTTTGCGATTCCGAAGCGGTTCGCGGGCCAGTCAATCGGACTGGCGGGAGGTGCTTGATATAGAACCGGACAACGATGAGGGCGGCCTCATCCGCGGTAAGTGGACAGGTTGTACGGGAGCCCGAGCGGTCGGAAAGGCGCCAAGATTTTCAGGCGCGGCGCGTGATGCGCAAGATGATGACCAGCCAACGGTGTTTTCCCGGGCCACGCGCCGCAGGACGGCCGCCCTTCTCTATTGCCCTCCACCGATTTCCACCGTTCCCCAACTGTCAGTGTTGTAGACTGGAAAGTTAAGTGAATATGCCACCGGCCCCAAGCGTGGAAATTGTCAGCGCTCATAGTCCCGATTCCGACGACGCGTTCATGTTCTATGGCCTTGCGACCCGAAAGGTACGCTCGGCGAGGGTCTCCTTCAAGCACGTGCTCGAGGACATCGAGACGTTGAACCGCAAGGCTGTGGAGGGCCAGTACGATTTGACCGCCATTTCGTACCATGCCTATCCCTACGTGGCGGATAAGTACGTGCTCATGGCCAGCGGATCGAGCATTGGCGACGGGTACGGTCCCGCGGTGATCGCCTTGCGCCCCATGGAGCCGGAGGAGTTGAAGGGCAAGCGCATCGCGGTTCCCGGCAAGCTCACCACCGCGTATCTGGCGGCCAAGCTCTTCCAGCCCGATTTCGAAGCCGTGGTCACGCCGTTCGACAAGATCACCGCAGCCGTCCGCGAACACGCGGTGGATGCGGGGCTCATCATCCATGAGGCGCAACTGACGTTCGATCGCGAAGGTTTTCACCGCGTAGCCGATCTGGGCCGCTGGTTCAAATCGAGCTTCGGGCTGCCGCTCCCCCTGGGGGCCAATGCGCTGCTGCGTTCCATCGCCCCCGACATCCAGAGCGAATGCTGCCGCCTGATGCGGGAGAGCATTCAATACGCCCTGGACAACCACGACGAAGCGCTGCAATACGCATTGCAATTTGCGCGCGACATGGAGCCGAGCCTGGCCGAAAAGTTCGTGGGCATGTACGTCAACCACTTCACGCTGGACGCCGGCGAGGTAGTTCCGAAAGCCGCGCAGAAGCTGCTCGACATGGGCTTCGAAGCCGGCTTGATCGGCAAACGCGTGCAAGTGGAATTCGTGCGGTAACGGGCATTCTACGTCGGCCGCTGGAGCGCTACCACATCTCCCTGGCTGAGTCCGGAATGGATCGCGACCCTTGTAGATCCGACCAGGCCGGTCTGCACGGGTTTGCGAACCCAGCCCTGCGCCTGTTGCGGGTCCTGCACGAACACGAACGTTTCCCCGTTTTCCCGGAATACCGCCTCCCTGGGGACGAACAGCGTGTCGGGTTCCGAGTTCAAGAAGATGTCGGCGCTCGCCGACAGGTCGGGGATAACCCGCGGGTCCGTCTTATCGAGCTTGAGCTGTAGCGGAATCTTGCTCACGTAGCTAGCGCGAAACGTGCTGTCTTGAGCCATCGCGCCGACGCCGGAAAGCGTGGCGGGGAGCACGATGTCATCGTAAGCGTCCAAGCGGACAACGGCCTTCATGCCCATACGAACCCCCTCCGCGTCAACCTGATTCAGATCCGGGTTGACCACCATCGAGTTGGGATTCTCGATGTACATGATCTGCTGCCCGGGCCGGACCTGATCGCCGATGCGGACCGTGCCGAACTCACCGTTACGCACCAGGGTGGCCATGACGACGTAGCCATCGATCGGAGCCGTAACGGTCATCTTCTTTATGTTCGCCTCGCTATGCACCAACTCGAGCCGCGCTTGATCGCGGTTGAGTTCGATGGCTTCGGTCTTGGCGCGTTGCTGCTGATCGAGCAGATCGTCTTCGTAAACGAGCTGTTCGTATTGGGCTTTGGCTTGTTCCGTGGCGACGTCGTACAACTGGGCGTTGATCGAGGAGACCACCTCATTCGTCTGCTGGTTCAGCACGGCGTTGTCCCAGGCCTCTTTCGCCGCGCGGACCTGCTGCAGGTGCGATTCCTTTTGCTCAGCCATATTGGCCATCTGATTCTTGATGTTGGCGTCCAACTGGATGAGCGAATCCTTGTAATCGTCCAGCCGCTGTTCCTGCGCCAGCGTGTCGAACTGTACGACCGCGTCGCCTGCCTTCACGTGGCTGCCTGCCGGGGCCAATTTCGTCAAAACCAGCGAAAAATCGGTCTGTTGAGCCGCGCCGAAACCCTGCGGCGCGCCGCCGCCGCCTCCCACCGCCATGGCTTGCCTGGTGGTGAGCATGTTGGCCGATCCACCGCGGTTGACATCCGTTCGGCTGCCCTGAATGCGGGGCGCCAGGATCGCAACCTGGTCCTTAGCCGCCAGGGTCCCGTTGACCCGCAGCGTTGCCTGAACGTCGCCGCGCCCGACCGTCGCGGTCCGAACGAAAACGGCTGGTCCACCTGGACCACTCGTGTTCAATCGCAGATAGTACGCCAGGGCGGCGAGTACGGCGGCGATCGATAAGGCGACCCACAAAGTCCGCCGGCCGCCTTTCCGCGGCGATGCCGGTGGGACGAGCGCCGGACCCTTCTCCGGCCCTGGAATCGGCGTTACCTCCGGCTGCGTGCGGAACGGCGTGGCGTTTGAAAACAGCCCCATCGGTCTTCCCCTCCTATTGTCTGTAGCGGCGAATTGGAGGGCGCGGCGGTTACAGGGTAACGGATAGCCCTAGTGGGCTATCGGTGGGGCGCCTAACGCATGTAGAAAAGGCTCAGGCGCGGCAAACCGCTCTTCTCCAGCAAGTAGCGTTCCAAATATTGCTTCTCGATCATGGTGAGTTGCTCGGCGGTCATCTTTCCGCGGTAGGGGCGCAACTGGCGGTCCAGCTCGCGGCGGGATTCCAGCATCTCCTCCTCGCTCTGGCGGGTGCGCGCCGTGGCGATCGTCTTCTCTTCGAGCACCGTCAGGCGCCTCTCGAGTTCTTCCAAATCGGCGTAGTGCAGATCCACCTCCGCGGCGAGGCGCTCCAGGGCGTCGGCCGTCTCCGCGTATCCTTCGGGAAGGGCCGCCGCGTTGCGCCGAAGATAAGCGCGCAGCTCGTCCGGCGTGAACGGAGGCGCAGTCTCGCGGTGCGCGCCGGGCCGCGCCGTTCCAGCCATAATCTGCGCTTCGGTGAGCACGGCTTGCGCGCAGAAGGCCAGCGAATTGACCATCTGCGTCTTGACCTTGCGCCCGCGCCATTTTTCGAAAGCGGAGTCGATGCCTCTGAGCGCCGCTTCGAGCGGTACGCCGGCGTTCTTCCAGGTCTCGATCAGGGCCCAATCGAGCGGCGACACCAGAAACAGGCCCGTGCCCCGGGCCCGCTGAAAATGCTCCTCGATTTCGGTGAAGTAGTTGAAATAGTTGATAATCCAGTCTTCGTTCACGGCCGCGGCGCCTTCCCGCTCCGATGGCGTTCCCAGATCATTTGCAAGCCTTCGAGCGTGAGGTGCTCATCGACCTTCTTGAGATAGCGCGATCCCTCGGCAATCAGATGCGCCTGGCCTCCGGTGGCGATTACCTGCGTCTCCGGCCCCATCTTCGCGACGATGCGTTCGAGGATGCCGTCGATGGCTCCGATGGCGCCGAAATACAGGCCCGATTGCATGCTGGCCACGGTGTTGGTCCCCACCACGTCCTTGGGCGGCCGGAATTCCACCAACGGCAGGCGGGCCGTCTTATGGAACAGCGCCTCGATGCCCATGCCGATGCCCACGGCGATGGCCCCGCCCAGGTATTCGCCGTCTTTCGAGATGACATCGAAGTTGACCGTCGTGCCAAAATCCACGATCACGCACGGGCCGCCGTACTTCTTGAACCCGGCGACGGCATTGACCAGGCGGTCGGCGCCCACTTCGCTGGGATTATCGTAGCGGATCGTCAGGCCCATATCGGTGGTTGGCCCCACGAACAGGGCTTCAGTCTGAAAATAGCGCTCGGCCATGAAGGCCAGCGTCCGATCGATGGGCGGCACGACGCTCGAGATGATCATGCCGTCCACGCTTTCGTTGTCCAGGCCGGCTGGGGCGAACAGGTTGTGCAGCAGCATGCCCCATTCGTCCGCGGTCTGCTCCTGGACCGTCCGCAGCCGCCACTGGCAGACCAGCTTGCGGCCTTCGAAAGCGCCGATCGTGATGTTGCTGTTGCCTGCGTCAAGAGCCAGCAGCACGTACGCCTCCTGCAAGAACCAGAGTATCGGTTCCGTCGTCTTTGCGCACAATCAAAAAACCGGAGGGGTCGAGTCCGGCCGTGGTTCCCTCGATGGCGCCATCCGGCTGTTCCACCGTGACACGCCGCCCGGAGGCGTAGCTGGACGACTGCGTAAACAGGCGCAGGATCTCGTCCTTGTCGAGCTCCACGAAGCGGTCGATGGACGTTAATACGGCGATCAGGATGCCAGTTGACCTCAGATGGGGACAGGGGCTAAAGCCCGGATCATTCACGGCTTCTTGCGGCACGTCTGAAACCGTGCCCTGATACAAAGCATGAGCAGCCAGGCTCAGCGAAGTTGCTACGTTCTCTAGCTCTGGCGGGAACGCCCGGTGGTTCACGTTGATGCCGATGCCGCAGATGGCTTTTCCCTCCGCGCCATGCACCAGAATGCCGGCGACCTTCTTCCCGCCGAGCAGCAAGTCGTTGGGCCAGCGGATATCGCACATCAGGCCGGCGGCTTCGAAAACGGCGCTTTGCACAGCCAGGCCCAGCGCCAGGGTCAGCGCCGGCATCGGCCGCAGCACCAGGGAACAGTAGATTCCGGCGCCGGCTTCGGAATGCCACGCCCGGCCCAGGCGTCCCTGGCCGGCGGTCTGCTCCTCCGCCAGGACCACGCTGCCGGCTTCGAGACCGGCCGCGGCGCGCATAGTGGAATCGATGCTGGCGTAGTAGTCGATTCGCCGGCCGGGAAAAGCGGCGCGGATGAGGCCGATATCGAGCGCGGTCACGCCAGCTCCAGCCGGAAGCTGAGGTCCATGGCCCGCGCGGAGTGGGTCATGGCGCCCGAAGAAACGAAGTCCGCGCCGGCTTCCGCGTAGGCGCGCACGTTGTCGGCGGTGACGCCCCCGGAGAGCTCCACCGTGGCGCGCCCGTCGATCTCGCGGACCCAATCGGCGGCTTCCTCGGGCGTGAGATTATCCAGCAACAGACGTTCGGCGTTGGCGTCCAGGGCTTCGCGAAGCTCCTCGCGCGTGCGCACCTCGATCTGGATGGGCAATCCGCTGGCGGCGCGCGTGCGCTCGATGGCGTGACGCACGCCTCCCGCCGCGGCGATGTGGTTGTTCTTGATCAGGACCGCGTCGAAGAGCCCCAAACGATGATTGGTGACGCCGCCGGCCTCGGTCGCCAGCTTCTCCAACAGGCGCAGCCCCGGCGTGGTCTTGCGCGTATCGAGCACGCGGCACCGGGTTCCGGCCACGCGGTCGGCAAAGAGCCGCGCGGCGGTGGCTACGCCGCTGAGGCGCTGCAGGAAATTGAGCGCCACGCGCTCGCACTCGAGCAGCGTGTGCGCGCGCCCGTAAACCTGCGCGATGACCTCGCCATCCTCACAGCGGTCGCCGTCCTGCTTGAGGAACACCAGGTCGAAGACGCCGCCGCGCAGCCGGTAAATGAGCGGCAGCAGCGGAGTGCCCGCCAGTACCAGCGGCTCGCGCGCCAGAAAGCGGCCCCTGGCCGTTCGCGATTCCGGGACGCAGGCCTGGGTGGTCACGTCGCCGGGTCCGATATCTTCCTCCAGCGCACGTCGCAGGGTTTCCATGATGGGCGGCGACGCCCAATCGTTGCGGTTCATGACGGTTCGCCGAGCGCCCCTTCGATTTTGCGGAGTTGCTCTTCGTAATCCGCCAGCTTACGGCGGATGCTCTCCACCACTTGCGAGGGGGCTTTGCTCACGAAGGTATCGTCGCTCAACTGGCGTTTCGAGTTGGCGATGTTCTTCGAGAGCTGTTCGCGATCTTTTTCGAGGCGCTTTCGCTGCGCGTCCTGCTGGGAGGGCGGCAGTTCCAGCACCAGGTCGAACTCCGCGGTGGAGCGCATGGCCGCCGCCCGCGGGGCTGCTTCGGCCTTGAATTGCAAGCTGACGTTGGCCAGTTTCCGGATGGCCTCGGCGCGGCGCCGGGCGACTTCGAGCGCCGGGCCGCGCGAATACAACGCGCCTTCCAGCCGCTGTTTGGGGTCGAGCTTGCTCTCCGCCCGCAAGGTGCGCGCCATGGTTACGATTTCCTGAACCGCGCCGATTTCGCGATCGGCTTCGGCGTCGACAAGATCCTCGCGATAGCGCGGATACGCCGCCACGGCGATGGAAACCGGCCGGTTGGGCCGGCCCTTGGCGAAACGCTGCCACAGTTCCTCGGTAAGGAACGGCATGGCCGGGTGCAGCAGGCGTAGCGCGGTTTCGAAGGCCGCTAGCATGTTCCGCCAGCCCGCGTCCAGGCCGGAGTTCTCCTGGAAACGCAGCTTTTTCAACTCCACGTACCAATCGCAGAACTCGTGCCAGAAAAAGTGCCACAGCGCTTGCGCGGCTTCGTGATAGCGGTATTGCTCAATGGCGCGATTCACCTGTCCGGCGGCGGCGTTCAGGCGGCTGAAAATCCAGCGGTCTTCGATGGGCGCTTCCGCCAGGCCGGGGTCCGCTTCGGGGCGGAACCGTTCGAGGCTTTCGGGGACCCAAGGCTCCACGCCCGAGCGCTCCATATTGAGGAACAGGAAGCGCGCGGCGTTCCAGATCTTGTTGGCGAAATCGCGCGAGCTGGACATGCGCTCTTCGGTGAGCACGATATCGGTCCCCGGCGTGGCCCCCTGGAGCAGCGCCATGCGAACGGCGTCGGTGCCGTACTTTTCCGTGACCACCAGCGGATCGATGGTGTTGCCGCGGGTCTTCGACATCTTCTGCCGCTCGGCGTCGCGCACCAGGCCATGGATGTACACCTGCCGGAAGGGCACGTCGCCCATGAATTCGATGCCCATCATGGCCATGCGCGCCACCCAGAAGAACAGAATGTCGAAGCCGGTGATCAGCAGGGACGTGGGGTAGAATGCGGCAAGGTCTTCGGTCTTCTCGGGCCAGCCGAGCGTGGAAAACGGCCAGAGCGCGGAGCTGAACCAGGTGTCGAGCACGTCGGGGTCCTGCTCCAACCGTCCGGAGCCGCAGCGCGGGCAGGCGGCCGGCGCTTCGCGCGCCACAATCACCTCATGGCATTGCGCGCAATGCCACGCGGGAATGCGATGGCCCCACCAGAGCTGGCGTGAGATGCACCAGTCGCGGATGTTATACATCCACTCGAAATAGGTCTTGGACCAGTTCGCCGGAATGAACTGGATGCGGCCGGATTCCACCGCCTCGATGGCCTTCGCAGCCAGCGGCTTGACGTTCACGAACCATTGCGTGGAAACCAGCGGCTCGACGGCGGTCTTGCAGCGCTGGCAGGTTCCCAGGTTGAGGACGTAGTCTTCGGTCTTGGCGAGCAAGCCGCGCGCTTCGAGATCGGCCAGCACGCGGCGGCGCGCTTCGAAGCGGTCGAGCCCCGCGTAAGGGCCGGCTTCGGCGGTCATCGCGCCGTTTTCGTCGATGACTTTGATGCGCGGCAAGTTGTGACGGCGGCCGGCTTCGAAATCGTTCAAATCGTGGGCCGGCGTGACCTTCACCACGCCGGTTCCGAAGGCGGGATCGGCCAGATCGTCGAGGATGACGGGAATCTCGCGATCCATCAGCGGAAGCTGTACGGCGCCACCGTGCAGATCGAAGTAGCGCTCATCCTTGGCGTTGATGGCGATGGCGGTATCGCCGAGCATGGTCTCCGGCCGGGTGGTGGCCACCACGACGGAGGCGCCGTGAAGGCCGTTCACGGGGTAGCGGATGTGCCACAAGTGGCCCGGCACGGCGGCGTGCGCGACTTCCAGATCGGAAAGCGCGGTGTGGCAGTGCGGGCACCAGTTCACCATGTACTCGCCGCGGTAAATCAGGCCCTTCTCGTAGAGGCGCACGAAAACTTCGCGGACCGCGCGGGAAAGGCCGGCGTCCAGGGTGAAGCGCTCGCGGCTCCAATCGCAGCTTGCCCCCAGGCGCACCATCTGGCGCTTGATGGTATCGCCGGATTCGGCCTTCCACTGCCAGACCCGTTCCTCAAACTTCTCGCGGCCCAGGTCGCGGTAATTGACGCCCTCTTCGGCCAGTTTGCGCGCCACCACCATCTGCGTGGCGATGCCGGCGTGATCCGTCCCCGGCAGCCAGAGCGTGTTCTCGCCCAGCATGCGGCGCCAGCGGATGGTGACATCGATTTCGGCGTGTTCGAGCATGTGCCCGATGTGCAGCGAGCCGGTGATGTTGGGCGGCGGAATGACCAGCGAAAACACCGGCGCGGAGCCTTTCGGCGAGGCGTGAAACACGCCGGAATCGATCCACCATTGGGCCCAATGCGGCTCAAACCGCTGCGGCTCGTACACTTTCTCGATTTGCATGGGGAGAAATACCAATATATCAGGGGTGGGAAGAGGACTCCTTTAGCGCCGAGGCCCAGAGGCGCGGAGGGGCAGAGGTATGTGCTGACACCTTTCACCCATGGATGGATATATCTTCGTGGGAAACCGACTCTACGGGGCCGGGCTGAGGGACGATTTCGGGAAATTGCGGAACGAAGCCAATTCTAATGAAAAATGCGCCTGGGCTCTTTCCCTCGAATGGGTCAAGGACGAAAGTGCGTCCCGTTTTCCCCGCGTGCAGGCCTGAAGTACGATATTCCCGTCTATCGCCCACAACAGCCGTCCCCGCAGCCTGAAGCCATCAATTCTCAGTTGGAACTTTGTCCACGTGGTCGATTACCAGCACATCTAGGCCGGCCTTCTTCTTCTCCAACTTCAGGCCCAGTTGCTTTTCGAGCGCGGCGAAGAGGCTGAGACCATGGCCGCCCTGGTCGCCAGCGGTGTTTGCTTCCGGGGAGTCTGCGATAAAGACCGAGCCTGCGAATTCCAGCGTGAAATCGAATTCCCCCGTCAAGCCGGTCTTATCGATGACATGCGGCGCCGGCGGGCTGCCGCGCACAATGCCGTCGCCATTCGACATGTTCACCCAGCCCCCCAAGTGTTCGGCAAACTGAGCCATCGTCTCCCGGCAAGTCGCGCGCACCGGCTGGATATTGAAGTTGATGGCCATTCGGCCTCCTGGCGGCAGAACGGGAAAGCCCTTCCTGTCGGGCGCAGGCTGATTGTCGCTGGCCGTCATCTTCGGCCCGCCCTCCGCCACCACCAGCTCATAAACCGTGAAGTCCTTCATCCCATGGTGAAGGGTCAGGTGGAAGCGTTCCGCCAACAGATTCTGCAGCATCAGATTGAACCGATCTTTGGTCGTGTTCGGAGGGATTTTGGCGGCGACGCTGTAGATCTCGGTCCCGAGCCAGTCGGGGGCTGAGATCTGGTCGAAAGCCACTCCGTACGCCGTCGCCAACAGGCTCATCAGCGAGGCGCGCGGAGCAGTAAACTGTCCCGGGTCGTCCGTTCCCGGACCGCCGCGCATTTGATAAGGCTGCCCAGGCACATAAGGAGGCGCCGGCCTGACCGATGCCACCTCAAAGGCCGGCTGCCTGTCGGCGGTCTGGCCGTTCGCGGACCCCCAGCATATCAAAGCCGCAAGAACCGCTCCCATCGTCGTTCGGATCATTTCCTGGCTCTCCTTTGCGCCTGTGCATGCCTTCGGCACCAGCCCCTCAGTTGGTAAGCAGGCGCAACAGGTGCAAGTCGGGCGCCCACCGACTGCTGCACCAGGGCGATAGAAATCATCAACTTAGAGTTTATGTCGCAACACGGAGCATTTCTAGCGCTGCTCTCGTCGAACCCGCAAAAGGATCGGGCACGATAAGTGGCGACTCTCGTCCCCGTGGCAGCGGATGGGGAGGGGTAGATCCCGATCCGGGTCAATGTACTAGATTCCCGACCACTGGCACAGTTTTCGACTCCGCCATCAGCCGTTCGATCTGCGTGTTCAGGGTTGCGCTAGTTTCCGGATGGCTTCTCGATGTGGTCCACAACCAGGATTTCCATCATGGCTTTTTGCGGTTCCAGCTTGAGGCCGAGCTGTTCCTGGACCGCGGTAAAGACGCTAATATCGCTTAGTTCCGGACTGTTGTTGATCCTGAACTCGGGCGTAGCCTCTATTTTGAAGGCGTAGGTTCCGGTAAGTCCTGTCTTGTCCAAGACCGGCCTATCCGTGAAGAAGATGTTCCTGATCGTATCGGCGAGCTTCTCCATGGTGGCCGCCGACGCCGTCATGCTTTGATTGCGGCCGTTTACGCCGACTCTATTATCGGCGGAGCTGGCATCGAGGGCGCTTTCCTTGAGCTTCGGCCCGTTCTTGCCCACTACCAGCGCGTAGACCGGCATCTCTTTCATCTCACGATGGACCTTGAGATTGAATCGCTCTGCAAGCAGCGTTTGCAGCATCTGCCGGAACTCAAGCGGCGGTGCCCACAGTGCGGCGTAGACCCGGCCCGGCAGGTTCGATGAGGCGAGGGGTGGCGAATAACGGCTCGGCAGCAGAGATGCGGCGCGAATGCCTAGGTCGTTCTTCTGCCGGAACGCGACACTTGTCCATGTCGGCGACTCCGCGTCCAAGTGGGTTTCAGAATCCCAAGCTCTTGGTTCTGGACTCTGCGGGCAGGGCGAAGATGGCTTCCGGAGGAAAGAATGCGACTTGTGAGATCAAAGGACGGCGGTTCGGTTTATACTGAATCGGACCGGGAATTCCAAAACGCAAATTCCGGATAATCTTTTCGAGCCCTCGATGAGGCGTTTATGAAGGTCTTCGCGTCGGGTGTTCTCATTGTCGTAATGGCGGGTGCTCCGGCCGCCCTTGCTCAAACCCCACAGGCCGCGAGTGCGGCTCCATTCCCGGCGGGTGGTCCGGCTTTCGAAGTGGCGTCGATGAAAGCCGCTACAACCGGCCTCGGCCCGTACGGCCAGGGATATTCGTGCCAGGGCGGTCCTGGAACGCCGATGCCCGAGCGGTGGACCTGCACAAACGTCCCACTCAGCGATCTGGTGCATCAGGGTTGGGGCGGAAGCGCTTTCCGTTATGTGGGTCTCCCTGAGTTGAGTGTCCCAGGGAACAGGTTCGACATCGTGGCCAAGATCCCAGCGGGGACCAGCAGGGACGACTTCCTGCTGATGATCCGGCGCTTGCTCCAGGAGAGGATAGGCTTGGCCGTGCACCAGGAGAAAAGGGAGATAAACGTCTTGGAGCTTGTGGTGGCCAAGGGCGGGATCAAGATGAAAGAGGCTGAACCGGCGCCGCCGGGCGCCGAGGCTCCGCCGCCGGAGAGCGCCAACAGGTTCGCGGAAACAATTTTCAATGCGCAGGGCTCGACTTTGACGGGTGGCGTGACTCTCGGCAAGGACGGCATCCCCCGGGTTCCGCCGGGGTTTAGAAGGGTCATCACAACCCACAAGGAGGGGGCGACTGTTTACGTAGGCCGGATGGTCAGTTCAGCCGACATCGCCCGGATCGCGAGCCCCCCACCACCATGGGGCCCGGCAACGGACAAGACCGGTCTGACCGGCAAGTACGACGTTACTTTCATATACGATCCCCGCACGCTCGCAACGCAAGGATCCCTGCCCGGCGCGCAAGGCGGCGAGGTCCCCGAGGCGAGCGACCCCGGACTGACGCTCGAATCCGCTCTCAAAAAACTCGGGCTGGAGTTCCACCAGGGGAAGGAGATGCTCGACTTCCTCGTGGTGGATCATTTCAATTCCACGCCAACGGATAACTGATATGGAGCGACCCGCAGGTCTGCCGCTGAAGACATGTGGGGAACGACAAGGGATTATCTTCCATTAGGCCCGGCCGGGGCAGGCCCTATCCGCCAAGCTCGTAGTGCTGCAGAATCTCGCCCCAGAGACCCTGCGCCTTGAGGATGGTTTCAATCGTTTCCCGCACGGCGCCGGCGCCGCCCGGGGCGGCCGTCACGTAATGCGCGGCGGCCTTCACTTCGGGGCGGGCATTGGCCGTCGCCACGGCGAAGCCCACGCGGTGCATGATCACCACGTCGGTGAGATCGTCGCCGATGTAGGCCACCTCGCTGCGGTCCACCTGCGCCTTGGCCAGAATCTCTTCCAGGATCGGAATCTTCTCGATGTGACCCTGGTAGACGTACGTCATCTTGCATTGCCGCGCGCGCTCCTCGGTGGCTAGCGAGTCGCGGCCGCTGATGACGCCGGTCCGTATGCCCTTCCAACTCAGCCAGTGCAGGCCGATGCCGTCTTGCGAGTCGAACCCCTTGGTCTCGAACATCTTGCCTTCGGCGTCCGGCACGTTGAAAATCCGCCCGTCCGTGAGGACGCCGTCCACGTCCATCAGCAGCAGCTTGATTCGGGAAGCGCGCGCCTCGGTATCCATCGGTTCTCCTACACCGTGTACGTGCCGGCGGAGATGTGGCCGCCTTTGCCGGTCCAGTTGGTGTGGAAGAACTGGCCGCGGGGTTTATCCACCCGCTCGTAGGTATGTGCGCCGAAGTAATCGCGCTGCGCCTGCAGCAGGTTGGCGGGAAGCCGCGCGCTGCGGTAGCCATCGTAGAAGGCCAACGCGGTGGTGAAGGCTGGAACGGGCACGCCGGCTTCCAGGGCCTTCGACGCCACCTTGCGCCACGAGGACTGGCAGCGCTCCATGACGCCGCTGAAATAGGGGTCCAACAGCAGATTGCTCAGGTCCGCATTCCGGTCGAAGGCGGCCTTGATCTTGTCCAGGAACGCCGAGCGGATGATGCATCCGGCGCGCCACACCAGGGCGATTCCGCCGTAGTTCAGCTTCCATTTGTATTCCTTGCCGGCTTCGCGCAGCAGCATGAAGCCTTGCGCATAGGAAACGATCTTGGAGGCCAGCAGCGCCTGGCGGATGTCTTCGATAATGGCCTTCTTGTCGCCATCGAAGTGGACCTTGGGCCCGGAGAGAATCTTGGATGCCGCCACGCGTTCTTCCTTCATGGCGCTCAGGCAGCGGGCGTAAACGGCTTCGCCGATGAGCGTGAGTGGCATGCCCAGATCGAGCGAGCTCTCGCTGGCCCACTTGCCGGTGCCCTTCTGCCCGGCGGTGTCCAGAATCTTGTCCACCACGTACTCGCCCTGTTCGTCCTTGTAAGCCAGGATGTCGCGCGTGATTTCGATCAGGTAGCTGTCCAGTTCGCCCTTGTTCCACTCCGTCAGGACGGATTCCATCTCTCCATTGGAGAGGCCCAGGCCTTCCTTCATCACCTGGTAGGCTTCGCAGATGAGCTGCATGTCGCCGTATTCGATTCCGTTGTGGACCATCTTGACGTAATGGCCCGCGCCATCCTCGCCCATCCAGTCGCAGCAGGGATCGCCGCTGGGGGTCTTGGCGCAAATGGCCTGGAATATCCCCTTCACCAGGGGCCACGCCTGGGCGCTGCCGCCCGGCATCATGGACGGGCCGAAGCGCGCGCCCTCTTCGCCGCCGGAGACGCCCGTGCCCACAAACAGCATTCCCTTGCTCTCCAGGTATTTGGTGCGGCGGATGGTGTCCGGAAAGTGCGAGTTGCCGCCGTCGATGATGCAGTCTCCGGGTTCCAGATAGGGCAGCGTCATCTCGATAAAATCGTCCACCGCCTGCCCGGCCTTCACCATGAGCATGACCTTGCGGGGGCGCTTCAACAAGGCCGCCATTTCTTCGATGGACTTGGCGCCGATGATGGTCTTGCGGCCCTTGGCCTGGTCATTCAGGAAATCGTCGACCTTGGACACCGTCCGGTTGAATGCCACCACCGTATACCCGTGGTCGTTCATGTTGAGGATCAGGTTCTGGCCCATAACCGCCAGCCCGATGAGAGCGATATCTGCCGTTTGTTCCATGTGAATTAACTCGCAGGATGGATGATTCCAGATGAAACTCTCTTATAGCACGCTGCTCAGTGCGCGGCGCGGATGTGGGGCGGACCCCAATGGGCGTTAACCTAGGACAAAATGGGAACCATCCCGGCGCAGCGTCGTGGTGGAGCTAGTCCACACGGCGACAACTGGGCCGACGGTGGGCGCTGCAAGACGGCCGCAAGGGCGTTTGGCGGTACCAATCCCTCGCGGCGCGGCATCAGTTTGATCGAGCAAGTCGGGTCCTGCAAATCCAGGACCTGGGCCGGGTGGGCCCTTGCACGTCGGGCATTTTCCGACCTCGCTCTCGCGCGGGCGCCGATTGAGCTAACTAAGGAACCCTCTTCCGTACGGCGTGACGGCCTGCCGGAGATCAGCGGCGCCGTGCGCTGATACCATTAACCGAATGAGCTCGTTTCACATCCAGGGGGCCTCGCCCCGTGCCCCGATGCAACGAGCCTCCGCGGCTGGTGCATTTTGAACACCAGCGGCTGGCAGGATCTGCCACGTACGCGCCTCCTGGCCGACGTCTCCTTGTGGTCGGCGGATCTCGCTAATTTAGCGGCTGGGATTGAGCGCGTTGAGCCATTCGCCGACTCGTTTCACCTCGACGTCTCCGACGCCCACTTCGCCCCCAGCCTGCTGTTCTTTCCGGACCTGATGGGGGCCATGCGTCCACTCACTAAGCGGCCCTTTCACATTCACCTGATGGTCGAGCGCCCCACGATCCTTATCGAGGACTTCGTAGCCAACGGCGCTGACGCGATCACGGTACACGCGGAAGTCGGCGAATCCGAAGCGGCAGCGGCCATCCAGGCCATTCGTCGCGCAGGCCGTTCAGCCGGGTTGGCGTTGCGCTTGGACACTCCCGTCGCCGCGTCCGAGCCTTACCTCGACCGAGTTGATGCTCTACTGCTGCTCGGTACGGTCCTAGGCGTCAAAGGCCAGGATCTGGCGCCGGAAGCCTGCGACCGTCTCGAAAGTGCGGCGTCTATGCTGGGCGAACGGCGCGCCCGCGTCCGGCTGATCGCCGATGGCGGCATCCGTTCCCATACCGTGCCTCTCCTGCGCCGCGCTGGGGCCGATGTCATCGTGCCCGGATCGCTCGTATTCCAGTCGCAGAACCTGGTAGAAACGTTTTCGTGGCTGCGCGCGCTCTAGCTGGGAGTTGTCTATGATCGTGATCATGGCGGGCCTGCCCGGTACGGGTAAGAGCACGCTGGCGCAAGCGCTCGCGCGGCGGCTCCCGGGCGCAGTTCTGGATAAAGACGCGATTCGCGCGGCGCTGTTCCAGCCGGCGCACGTCGAGTATTCGCCAGCGCAGGACGATTTCTGCCAGGAGATCATGCTACAAACCGCCGCGTATCTGCTGGCTAAGGACGCCAAGCTCCAAATTCTGTTGGATGGACGCACGTTTTCGCGGCGATACCAGCGTGAGCGCGTGATCGAATTCTGCCCGCAAGTGGGGACGACTTGGGCCATGATTGAGTGCGTCTGTGCGGAGCAGACCGCGCTCGGACGCCTGGCGGAAGCGGTGGCGCAGAGAACCCACCCCGCCGCGAATCGAACGCCGGAACTCTATCGCCAAATCCGAGAAGCGTGGGAGCCGGTCGACCGTCCCAAACTCGTTATCGACACGGACGCGAACTTGGACTCATGTGTCGATCGGGCTTTACGCTACCTCATTAATAGAACCGGCGATGTAGACACTCACAGTGCGTAAAACCGAAACCTGCTTTGCAGCCGCACCAGGGCCGCACGTCAGCCATTCGTAGGGCGCTAAGCGCCGGAGCCGGCGCTGATGCCCGGCCTGTATGAGTGCAAGCGGCATACCGCGCGAGGCGCAACCGGGGCAGGGCCAAGCGTGGCCGAGTAGCGCTGTCCGCGCGGGTCCCCAGAGTGGCTTTGATGCGCCATTCACGTCGCGCAAGGCTGGGGAAAAGCGGCCCCATCCGTACTCGCGTACGGCGCCGCCGTCATTGACGACGCCGTTCACGATCCAGGTAATGATGCGCGGACCGGCGTCGACGATCACGGCTAAGTGCTGCCACTCGCTTTCCGGCGAAGAAATTTCCCTGGCCGTCGGCGAACCTACGGCGCACAGCCCGCATAGCGCAGCGTTACCACGGTGGCCTGATCGTCGCCGGTGAGCGTTAAGACGAAGATGCGGTCGTATTCGTTGTCGCCGATGGGAGGTACGGCTCCGCCGCCGAGCCGCCTGATGATCTCGGGCACTGTGTTGGAGTGCCCCACCACCAACGCGACACCACTTGGCGCGCCCGTTCGCAGTTTCGTTAACAAGCCGTCGATGTCTTTCGACGGAATCGCCTCCCACGGGATATTGAGCCTCTTCGCCAGCGGCTCGGCGGTCTGCTGTGTGCGTGCGACCTCGCTGGTATAGATGCGCTTCACGCCGGTGTCGGCCAGCATTCTCGCCAGGACTTCGGCGCGGCATCGGCCCGCTTCACTGAGGCCCTCATTGTCGCTCATGCCGCCGGCGCGCTCGGCGTGGCGCACGAGGATGACCGTCCCGGCAGGTTCGGCGCCCTGCGCGGAACCCCACGCCGCCAGCATGATCGCAAGCGCCAGACGACCCGCCGAGGGGAGTGGATAAGACATCATCACCACTACTCTACTCCACTCGGCTTCTGGCCCTGTGGCCGAAGATAGCGGATGCTTGCGGTATATCGGTCTGATCCTCACTGCCTAGGTCCTGAGGTTCCATGCTGACTGCCGCACGGTCCATAATGGTCTTTTGTGATGCTTCGTCTGCTCTGCCTGTTTCTCCTCGCTACCGGCGCCGCTTCCGCCGTAGAGTTGCACATCCAATTCGGCGCTTTGGAGCGGATGCTCGCGCAACAGATATTCACTCAGGACGGCCGGCGGTATGTCCACAACGACAAGACCAACAAGTGCAACTTCGCCTATCTGGAGCAACTGCAGGTGCGCGGCGGCGACGGGAGGCTGAATATCCATGCTCGATTCACCGGACGTTCGGCGCTTAACATGCTCGGGCAGTGCGTCGGGCTCGGGGACGCCTTCGACCTGACCGTCGCGGCGACTCCCCAGTTTCGCGACGGCTACATCGCGCTCGGCGGCGTCACGGTGACCAGCGACAAGAAATCGGGGTATTATATTCGCCGCGTTTGCCCCATCCTGGCTTCCAGCCTGGGACGCGATTTCCGCTATCCCATTTCCGCAGAATTTCGGAATGCCTTGGAAGATGCGGCCATCCTGCCTCTCTACCCACGCTCGTTACACAACTTCAGAGTCCCCGAGATCCGCGTCACATCGGACGCACTGGTCCTGGTGCTGGATTTTGAGCTGACGGTCAAGTAGGGGCAGCGTCGCATGGCTGCTCTAAACCTCGCCGCGCCTCCCGCCGATAGTTCCGGCATGGCTGCGAGATGCGCGTTTAACCGCCAAGGAATGCCGGTCGACCACGGCTGAACCCAGCGCGGTGGTGGCTGCCGGCATCTCTCCCGCTGAAATGCTCCCGCTGACCCGCTCTCGATAGCCAATCTTGGCAGTCGATGGCGATGCCCGGAACTCAAGCGATCCGGAGCAAGCAGGCCCGTGAATGGCGGCCACACCGCCGTCGGACCATAGGCTGGAGCGGGCGTGCCAAGCAGAACCCTGATCGACCCCTAACGCCATGTTGGTGTGCGTTACCATGAGCTTTCTGATGTCTCGATCCTGGTTGTTCATTTTTGTCGCGGTTTCCGTGGCCGCATTTCAGAAACCTTCGCCCTTCCCGGACGAAGAGAAGACACGATCCCACCCATCGGTATCGGCACCGCCAGCGGTTGAGAAGCGTGTGGCCGCACACCCTTCGACCGACGTCGGACCCGGCGCTCCTGCTACGGCCGAGGTAGGACTCGCGTCATTCTGCGGCACGGAGAAAGACGGCCGTCGAACCGCTACAGGCGAGGCGTTCGACAGCAACGCTTTGACTGCCGCCCATCCTCGGCTTGCCCTCGGCAGCCGAGTGAAAGTCACCAACATAGCTAACGGCAGGTCCGTCACGGTTCGGATCAACGACCGGTTTCGATCAACCCGCACCGTGATTCTATTGAGCCGCCACGCGGCGCAAGAACTCGACTTCATTGCGGCCGGCTCCGCTCAGGTCAGGATCGAGCCTGTGGAATAGGACTCCTGGTTCGGAAGGCAATCGTGCCTCTTTGTCGAGCGCAGCCCGACCCATCGCCGTGCCAGATTGTCCTCCAACGCACGTACCTGACTGCCTGCCGGTTCTCCGGCTAAACTTGGGGGGCGCCCCAAGGTCGGCTTGCCGCACTGCCCTAATCGGCGATGGGGCTGCGGTACTTGTTCAACGCGCGAAGCCCAGGGGCCAGCAAAATTGCTAAGAGTGGGTCGTTGATCTCAGCAACGTGGCCCGGAATGCGAGTTTGGAGGGCCTCGATTCCGCTCAAGACTGCGGTCACAATGGCGGTTGCATGTATAATGCCCAGCCCGGACTTATACAACAACCAGATGGCCGCGCCGTACTGGAAAAGCTTACCAAGAAGGATCGGAATGGCGTCCAGCCACTCGGCGCCCAAAAGCCCTACGAACGGAATCCACAAGAAAGCTCGCGCGGGGCTCTCGAACTGGAAGGGCGCTAATCCTCGCAACGTCACGGCAAGCAGAAGCGCGATGCCGGCGAAACGGTCAGCGCTCGGCTTCTTGCCGAAGAAATAGAACAGGAGGGCTGCCAGTGTTGCGCCCACAAAGTCGGCCGGCATCGGACTGTGATGGATGATTGCGAACTGGGCCGGCACTAGCAAGAGCAAAATGAACTGCCAGCGGAATGGCATTCTGGCCCCAGCAGCCACTAGCAAGCGGCCCGCGGCAAACCATTCGGCGACGGTCAATAAGATGGGAATCGGGGATATCAGTGGTGCGTGATGAAACGCGACGAGTTCCGCCCTCCACATTCCCAGATGCAAAACCGGGAATAGAGGAAAGAGCAGAAACGACAACCAACAAAGCAGAAGCGCGACGGCGCATCGGTCACGCACACGGAATACGGGACCGGCGACCGGGACGTCCGCAATCTGCGTAAACGCGTACCCGGCGATCACACCAAACGCTGAGCCCAGGATGTTATTGACAAGGTCCACCGCGCTGCAGTGGCGACTCGGCGTGAACAACTGCAGCATTTCCATGCTGGCAGACAGCAAAGCGCCGAGGGCAACGGGCGCCAAGACTTCCAGGACGCGCGACCTATAGCGGCGTAAGGCGAGATAGGCGGCCATGCCCAGAGGGACATAAATGGCGATGTTGACGACCACGTCGAAAAGAAGCCGCCGATCCCGCAGGTCGGCGTTCCAAGAATGAATCAGGATGTAGAGCGGGCTTGCAGGAAGCTGGCGGGCTTCGAACGCCCACGGGTACAGCGAACCGTAGACGATGAGGACGACAACGGCGATGAGGATTCCGATCAGATCTTCATGGTACCCGCATTGCTCCGGTGATCATCGCAGCCCACGAGGCATTCCTAGACGATTGGACCAGAGCCGCCACGATTGGGGACGGGAGGATGTTTCGGTGCGCAAGCCGGAAAGGCGCAGTCTGGGGCTCCGGCATCACGGAGAAGGATTGCGGCAGGCGGTGAACGACAAAACCGGCCTGGAGCCGTGAGCGATGGCAGGCCAAACAGCCGCGCACGCCGGCGCTTCATCTGACGCGAGCGCGGACGTCTTTTCGAAGCCCTCCAGCCCCGTGATGAGTACCCGGACGCCGCCCCGAAAAGGGTCCGCGGCAATCCAGCCCTCATACGGGCCGAGTTTGTCGCCGACGGCTAGAGACATGACTGTCAGACGATTGTACTCCGCTCAGCCCCAGCGGGCGACTGCCGGAAATCACCCGCGATCAGTCTCCGTCGACGCGAGCGCCGAGGATGGGCTCCGACTCGCCCTTGATCGCCAGGTTACGGCTGGCGTAGCGCACCGCCCACAGGAACCGGAAGGCACTGGCACCTTCTCGCATCGAGAATGGCTAGGGGGATCTGCCTATGCAAGCATTTTCTAATCCAAGGATGAGCCTGGAGGAAAGCATAGGTTTGGCTCTG
>OBLW0100001193.1_pt1 | contig 22312 bp, 18 predicted proteins | sample 1520161 | NCBI WGS metagenome assembly OBLW01 (sample SAMEA3539309, study PRJEB22396) | soil metagenome | biome: tundra; feature: field; material: soil | place: USA | collected 2010-05 | depth 0.15 m | reverse complement strand
CGGTCGTGGACACCAACTGCGATCCGGACGTCATCGACTACGTCATCCCGGGCAACGACGACGCCATTCGATCGGGCGCGCTGCTCTGTCGCCTGATGGCCGACGCCGTCACCGAAGGTCGCTACATCCGTCAAAACCGTCCAGTCATCTCCAAGCAATCTTCGGCCCCGGCGAATAAGGCGGCTCTGGTCGAAGAGTCCCCCGTTGTCACCGAGATGTCTGATGTGGCGCCCGACGTCGCACCCGACGACGCTCCGGAATTGGTTGTCGAGAGTTCGAATGAGCCGGCTCCCGAGGCGGCGTTGCCCGTCGGCGAGGAGACGCCTGAGGCAGCAGCGACGGCGTCCGACGAATCAACGGCCAACGCCTAAATTTCTTAAGCAGAGATTCAAAGAGGAGAACAAGGTGGCTATCACCGCGAAGGATGTACAAGCGCTGCGCCAAGCGACCGGTGTCGGGATCCTCGACGCCAAGAAGGCGCTCGAAGCGAACGACGGCAACATGGAAGAAGCGACCAAGTGGCTGCGCGTCCAGGGCAAGGCCTCGGCCGCCAAGCGCGCCGACCGCGTGGCCGGTGAGGGCGCCGTCGCCGTCGTGCGAAACGGCAACGTCGCCGCCATGGTCGAGATGCGTTGCGAGACCGACTTCGTCGCCAAGTCCGAGGAGTTCGTCTCGCTCGTCGATGAGATCGCGGCGCGAGTCTGCGCCGAGGGAACCGACGCCGTGTCGCAGTTCGCCGACGAGATCGAGAAGATGCTGACGACGCTGAAGGAGAACATCTCGATCGGACGGGTCTATCGACTCGAAGCCGGTGCGGACGAGGTCGTCGACACCTACATTCACCAGCAGGCCGGACGCGGCGTCAACGGCGTCATCGTCGTCGTGAAGGGAGCCACCGAGGAGGTCGCTCACGAGATCGCGGTGCACGCCGCCTTCACCAAACCGCTCTACTTGAATCACGCCGACGTGCCCGAAAGCGAGATCGACGCCGAGCGAAAGACCGTCGAAGAGATCTCGCGCAACGAAGGCAAGCCCGAAGCGGCACTGCCCAAGATCATCGAGGGACGGATGAACGGTTGGTTCAAGGACCGGGTGCTCGTCGAGCAGAGTTACGTGAAGGACGAGAAGCAGACCATTGCCCAATTCCTGGGCAGCGCGTCGATCACGGCGTTCGCTCAAGTGGTCATCGGGGGATAGGTCATCACCGTGCGCCGCGTGGTCCTGAAGCTGTCGGGTGAGGCCCTCGCCTCGGCCGCGAGCGACGAGACAATTGACGCGTCGACCGTGGACTTCCTCGCTTCTGAGATCGCCAGTGCGATGGAACGGGGTTCATTGGAACTGGCCGTGGTCGTGGGGGGCGGCAACATCTGGCGTGGCGCGACCGGCGCCATGGCCGGCATGAACCGGGCGAACTCCGACCTCATGGGCATGCTCGGGACCGTGATCAACGCGCTGGCCCTCCAAGACGCCATTGAGACCCACGGTCGACCGACCCGTGTGCTGTCGGCGATCGGCATGGACCAGGTCGCTGAGCCCTACATCCGGCGGCGCGCCGTGCGGCACCTCGAAAAGGGCCGCGTGGTCATCTTCGCGGCCGGCATGGGCAATCCGTACTTCACGACCGACACGCCGGCCGCCCAACGCGCGGCCGAGATCGAAGCCGACATCGTCTTGAAGGGCACGCACGGCGGCGTGGACGGCGTCTACTCCGAGGATCCTCGCGTCAATCCGGCGGCGACGAAGTTCGACGAGTTGTCCTTCGATGAGGTCATCTCGCGAGACCTGCGCGTCATGGACATGACCGCCATCACCTTCTGCAAGGACAATCATCTGCCGATACGCGTCTTTGACCTGATGGCTAGTGGAAACTTGGGTCGCGCGCTCGACGGTCAAGCCGTCGGTACGCTGGTGAGGTAATGGAAAACGAACTGGTCGAGCTGGTGATGCAGGACACCCGTGAACGCATGGCGAAGGTGATCGAGCACGCCAAGTCCGAGTTCTCGACGGTACGCACCGGTCGAGCGTCGTCGTCGCTGATCGAGAACCTGATGATCGAGTACTACGGCGCCGAGACCGCCCTCAAGCAGCTCGCGAACTTCTCGGTGCCCGAGCCGCGTCTGCTCGTCGTGTCGCCCTTCGACAAGGGCGCGATGGCCTCGATCGAAAAGGCGATCTCCAACGCGGACCTCGGACTCACGCCCTCCAACGACGGCGTCGTGATTCGCCTCACGTTCCCGTCGCTGACCGAAGAACGCCGCAAGAGCTTCGTCAAGATTGTCCACACGAAGGCCGAAGAGGGCCGCGTCGCCCTGCGCGGTTGTCGACGCCACGCGCGCCAGGAACTCGAGGCCCTCGAAAAGGACAAGAGCATCTCCAGCGACGACCTCGAGCACTACGAGAAGATTCTTGACAAGATGACACAAGAAGAAGTGGCCGTCGTGGACGCGCTACTCGCTCACAAGGAGCAGGAACTACTTGAAGTCTGACGACGACGACGGCACGCTGTTCGACGAGCCCACGGGCGAGATGCCCGTCGTGAGTTCGACCGACTCCCGGGTGACGATCACCGGCGCCGAGATCGCCGCCGACGCCGCCGACGAGACGATGATCATCGATCCGGCCACGTTGCTGCCCCACTGGACCGACGCGCCGACCGGGCAGGTGCCGATCGTCGTAGCGCGTGAAGCGGCCGACAGTGACGATCCGTGGTCGGCGATCCCCGCCCCGGCGTGGCGCGAGGGCGAAGCCGACTGGGTCGCCCACGAGGACCAGTTCGACACGGCGATCCTCGCGGGCGAGCAGCGCGAGGACACGGCACGACCGTGGGAGTTCGCCGAACCCGAGACGGCGCCCCACGACGAGGAGTTCGTGACCGAGGCACCGCGCCCCGAACCGGATCGTATTCCGCGCACGCGTCGGTCCATCTCCGCCAATCCGCTCGCCGGGCGGGCCGTTCGTCAGAGCAACGATCGCAACTTCTCTCGCGCGCTCGTGACCGGCGTCGTGCTCGCGGCCGTCGTCTCGTTGGTCTTCAAACTGGGCGCCTTGCCGGTCGCGGTGATGGTCCTGCTCGTCCTCGCCCTGGCCGGGGCCGAGGCCTACGCCGGATTCCGTGCGGCCGGGGCCCATCCGGCCACGGTGCTCGGCATCGTGGCGATACTGACCCTCGGCGTCGCCGTCTACAACAAGGGACTGACCTCGGTCGGCGCGGTCAGCGTGCTCCTCGTCATCTTCGGATTCGTGTGGTACCTCAACGCCGGACGAGCGGTCGACGTGTTGGACGGACTCGGCGCGACGGTCTTCGTCTACGTCTGGATCGGCGTCATCGGCTCCTACGCCCTGCTCTTCGTGGCGCCGCACTCGTTCGTCCACGGCCACGGCATCTCGTACCTCTTCGGCGCGATGGTGTTGACGGTCGCCAATGACTCGGGCGCCTTCGTCATCGGACGACAGTTCGGCAAGCGGCCGCTCAACAAGCTGCTCTCGCCCAACAAGAGCATCGAGGGCACGATCGGCGGCACGATCCTGACCCTGGTGGTGGGCGTAGTGCTCTTGCCGCTCATGAGCGTGTGGACGCGAAAGGCGGGCATCGAGGCGGCGGTCGCGATTTCGATCGTCGTGCCGCTCGGGGACCTCTTTGAATCGATGGTCAAGCGCACTATCGGCGTGAAGGATCTCGGCCGGCTCCTGCCGGGACACGGCGGACTGCTGGACCGCATCGACGGACTCTTGTTCGCCCTGCCGACGATGTACTACCTCTGCCACGTTCTCAAACTGGGCTGACGATGCCCACGGTGCGGCGCAGCGTCGCGCTCTTAGGCGCCACTGGTTCAATCGGTTCACAGACGCTTGACGTGCTGCGTCGTGAACCCGAGATGTTCGAACTCGTCGCGCTCTCCGGTGGCGAACAGCTCAACGAACTCGCGGACATCACGAACGAATTCCACGTGACGCGGGTAGGCGTGATCAGTGATAGCCATCGCGACGCGCTGGCCGCCCTCGTCGATTCGAGCGTGGAGATCGTGGTCGGCGAGGACGGGTTGTCCGAACTCGCCGCCAGCGCCGACGTCGTGGTGAACGCGGTCCTCGGCTTCGCCGGACTCCCGGTCACGCTGTCGGCCCTGCGGGCCGGGAAGCGACTCGCCCTCGCCAACAAGGAGTCGCTCATCGCCGCGGCGCCGTTGGTGGCCAAGGTCCGTGCCACGCCCGGGGCGTCGATGCTGCCGGTCGACTCCGAACACTGCGCGATCCACCAATGTCTGGCCAGTTCACCGGGCGAACCCGGCTACCCCGACGTGCGGCGACTGCTACTCACCGCCTCGGGCGGACCCTTTCGCGGTTGGTCGCTCGATCAACTGCGCGGCGCGACCAAGGCCGACGCCTTGAACCACCCGACCTGGTCGATGGGGGCCAAGATCACGATCGACTCGTCGACACTGATGAACAAGGGTCTCGAGGTCCTCGAGGCGTCGGCGTTCTTCGGCATCAACGTGGACCGGGTCGAGGTCGTCGTACATCCCCAGTCGATCGTGCACTCGATGGTCGAGTACGTCGACGGATCGGTCCTGGCGCAACTCTCGCGACCCGACATGCGTTTGCCGATCGCGTACTGCCTCGGCATGCCCGTTCGCCTCGACCACGGATGGGGCGCGATCGACTTCACGAAGGATGTCGAATTGACCTTCGAGGCGCCCGATCCCAAGTCCTTTCCGGCGCTCGCATTGGCCTACGAAGCCTCCCGGCTCGGTGGCGCGGCGCCGGCGTGGCTGAGCGCCGCGAATGAAGTCGCCGTCGCGGCCTTCTTGGCGGATCAGATCAGCTGGTGTGAGATCATCGACGTCGTCGCGCGCGTGATGGATGAGTACGTGGCCGACCCGCTGGATTCCTTACAGGACTTGGTCGCCAATGATGCGACTGCTCGAGCACGAGCCCACGGTATTCTCGAACAATAGTCATGGAGTCGAACACCAAGTCCCGTCGGTCCCTGATGATCTTTCTCGTTAGCATCGTCGTGTTCGTCGCACTGCTCACCTGGATCGCGGGTTGGGCGTTGCCGCTCGTCATCTTCACGATCGTCTTCATTGTGATGGCGCACGAATTTGGACACTTCATCACGGCCAAGCGCGCAGGGATGAAAGTGACCGACTTCTTCGTCGGCTTCGGTCCGGTGCTCTGGTCGACCACGATTGGCGAAACGCGCTACGGCGTGCGTGCGATCCTGGCCGGCGGCTACGTAAAAGTGCCCGGTATGACGTGGACCGAGACAATCGATGCGGATGAAGAACCGCGGACCTACCGAGCGGCGTCCTATCCGCGCAAGGTTCTCTTCGCTTCTGCGGGATCGCTCATGCATCTCTTGATGGCATTGCTCTTGCTGTGGGGGGCGCTTACCATCATTGGTCTGCCTTCATCGAGTCACGTCGGCGTCGGTTCGTTCGAGAAGTGGAAGGGCCACCAGGAAAATGCCGCCCAACTCGCCGGCGTGAAACTCGGCGATCAGATCGTGGCGGTGAACGGCACACTGATTTCCAGTGACAGTCAACTGATCAATATTGTGAGCCACGATTCCGGAAAACAACTCACCCTTCTCATAAATCGCGCGGGCCGAGATCTCACGTTGCACGCGACGCCCGTCGACGGAACGACAATCAATTTCCCTGGCAAGCCCACGACAAAGAGTTCCAAACCGCACGGCTACCTCGGGATCGAACTGGCGAATCTTCATGTTCGTGACTCTTGGTACGCCGCAATACCCGCTTCGGTCACCGAAGCAGGTTCACTGTTGAGCGCCGCCGCACATGGGATCGTGCACGTCTTTTCACCGGGTGAGTTCTCCAGTCTTTTTCATCAGGTCGCCTCGCCCAAAGCTGCGACAAATCCGATCAACCAACAAACTCGTCCAGCCTCAATAGTGGGTGTCGTACGATTCGCAGTTCAGAGCACGCAAACGGGGCCAGGGGAACTGCTACTGGTTTTGGCGGCGGTAAACATCTTTGTGGGTGTGTTGAATATGCTGCCGATGTTGCCCCTGGACGGGGGCTACGTCGCGATCGCTACCTACGAACGGCTGCGTTCAAGGCGTGGAGTTCGCTATCACGCCGACATAAACAAATTGGCGCCCGTGGCCTACGCGTTCATGGCGGTCCTGCTGGTGCTCTTCGCCAGCACATTGTTTCTCGACATCGCCCACCCGATCGCCAATCCCTTCCGCTAGTGCATCGCTTCGCGTCCGAACGGGCAGACTGAATACGTGGACGTCACCGCCAGCCCCCTCAGCCCCCGTCGAAAGACCCACCAGATCGCCGTCGGCTCCGTAAAGGTCGGCGGCGACGCAGCGATCTCGGTTCAGTCGATGACGACGACCAAGACCGCCGACGTCGAAGGAACGCTCGAACAGATCTACGCGCTCGCGGCCGAAGGCGCCGATATCGTTCGATGCACTTGCAACGAATTAGCGGCCGCCGAAGGATTGGCTCAGATCGTCCCGCGTTCACCGGTGCCGATAGTGGCCGACATTCACTTTCACGTCGAGATGGCCCTCGCCGCCTTAGAAGCGGGCGTCCAGGGACTTCGACTCAACCCCGGCAATTTGCGCAAGCCCGAGGAGATCAAACTCGTCGCCGCCGAGGCCCGTGACCGCGGTGTGCCGATCCGCATCGGGGTGAACGCCGGCAGCCTGCACCCCGACATCTACGAACGTTTCGGCGGCGCCACTCCCGAAGCCCTCGTGGAATCGGCGCGGCTGGAACTGGCCTACTTCGAAGAGGTCGACTTCCACGACGTGAAGATCTCGGTGAAGGCGTCCTCGGTCGCCACGATGATCGCGGCCTACCGACTGGCCTCGGAGACCTTCGATCAGCCGCTACACCTCGGCGTGACCGAAGCCGGTCCGCTGCCCGGGGGACTGCTGAAGGGCACCGCCGGCATCGCGACACTCCTCGCCGAAGGGATCGGCGACACCCTTCGTTATTCCCTCACGGCCGATCCAATCGAGGAGGCGCGCGCGGGGCGCACGTTGCTCGAGGTGCTGGGGCTTCGAGAACGCAAGGGACTGGACTTGATCGCCTGTCCCAGTTGCGGCCGCGCCGAAGTGGACGTCATCAAGATCGCCAACGAAGCCCAAGAAGCCTTGCAAGCATTGAACCTGCCGATCCAGGTCGCGGTGATGGGGTGCGTCGTGAACGGTCCCGGCGAAGCGCGACACGCGGACTTGGGAATCGCGGCCGGCAAGAAGCGCGGCCACCTCTTCATCAAGGGACAGATCGTTCGCGTCGTGAAAGAGGACGAGATGGTCGAAGCACTCGTCGAAGAGGCCACGAAGATCGTCGCCGAAGGCGTGGAGGCGCGACTCGCGGCCCGCGACGTCAGCGCCGAGGCCGAAGCCGCGGCCGACCGCGCGTTGCTGCTCGATGACCGTGGGGCTGACGCGAATCACGCGAGCGAACGCATCGCAAAGATCCGTCGACGCGCCGAGGGCTAAAGCGGCCCTTGACTAGGCTGTCGCCACGAATCAAAGGAGAATCGTGGCGCAGAGCGTGCTGACCCCCCAGAGCGAAGACTTCCCACGTTGGTATCAAGACGTCGTCGCCAAGGGCGAAATGGCCGACAACGGGCCGGTGCGCGGCACCATGGTGATCCGACCCTACGGGTGGTCGATCTGGGAGCGCATGCAGGCCGAGTTGGATGCGCGCATCAAGGAGACCGGCGCGCAGAACGCCTATTTCCCGCTCTTTATCCCGCTGAGCTACTTCCAGCGCGAGGCCGAGCACGTCGAGGGCTTCTCCCCGGAGCTGGCCGTCGTCACGCACGCCGGCGGCGAAGAACTGGCTGAGCCCATCGTGGTTCGCCCGACCTCAGAGACCGTGATCGGCGAATTCATGGCCAAGTGGATCCAGAGCTACCGGGACCTGCCACTGCTCTTGAATCAGTGGAGCAACGTCGTTCGCTGGGAACTTCGCCCCCGTCTCTTCCTGCGTTCCTCGGAGTTCTTATGGCAGGAGGGCCACACCGCGCACGCGAGCTACGAGGACGCCAACGCCTTCGCCACCAAGATCCACCTCGAGGTCTACAACGACTTCTTGGAGAACGTGCTCGCGGCGCCGACGTACCTCGGCATCAAGCCGGCCAGTGAGCGTTTCGCGGGCGCGATCAACTCGATGACCGCCGAGGGCATGATGCGCGACGGCAAGGCGCTGCAGATGGCGACGAGCCACGAACTCGGACAGAACTTCGCACGCGCCTTCGACATCTACTACCAGAGCGAAGCGGGACAGGCCGAGCTCTGTTACACCAGTTCGTGGGGCGCGTCGACGCGGATGGTCGGCGGATTGATAATGCTGCACGGCGACGATAATGGGCTCGTCGTGCCACCGCGACTCGCGCCCATCCAAGTCGTCGTGATTGCCGTGCGCGATGAACCCGAGGTCAATGACGCGTGCGATCGCGTCGCGGCGTCTCTGAAGGCGGCCGACGTTCGGGTACGAATCGACCACGGTCGCGGCAGTTTCGGTCGACGCGTCACGGACTGGGAGATCAAGGGTGTGCCGTTGCGCGTCGAGGTCGGACCACGTGACCTCAAGGAAGGTCTCGTGACGGTGGTGCGCCGCGACACCGGTGCGAAGGTCACTCTCGCGCTCGATTCGGTGGCGCCCACGGCCGCATCGCTCCTCGAAGAGATTCAAGTCGACATGTTCGAGGGCGCCAAGGCGCGCCTGGCTGAGGCGACGCACGACGTCGCGAACATCCCCGAAGCGATCGAGGCGGCCGAGACCGGATTTGCGCGACTCGACTGGTCCCAGGTGGGCGAGGCTGGTGAAGCGGAGTTGAAGGTGGACGCGGTCACCGTTCGCTGTCTGCAGCGCCGTGACGGCTCGATGCCGCTCAACGACACCGAAGACGACCTGGTCTGCATAGTTTCCAAGTCGTACTGAGCGTCCTACTTCCCCAATTGCGAGAGAGAAGTCACGAGAGGTGATATTTCCAGGGATTGACCCGGACCCCGTGACGATCCTTTGCAGTAGTCCATAGGTCGCACCCCGGACCCTTTGAAATGTTCGACCATTGGCTCACCGCTCGTATAGGGAGCGAGCACGTAAAAGAACGATGCCACGTAACGAATGCCTTGGTCGCAGAGATGCTTGGCTACGACGAAATTGGCGTTGCTTCCGGGCATGAGGTTCACCACGCGCGGGGACGAACGACGAAACATCACGCTGGTGTGGGCGTAGCTGAAGGTGAGTAGTCGTCCGGCGCTCGTGTAAAAACGCACCGTTGGATAGCCATGAATCTGGCACTCTTCGGTACTCATATTCGTAATCGCCATGGTGAACGCTTCCTCGCCCGTCACTCCGCCGAGCGTCCCCGTGACGCTGAGCGAAATTTGTTTCGCCGTGCATTCGGTTGAACGCTTCAAGGTCGTCGTGGTGGTCGACGACTTGGCCGCAGAGGCTGAGACCGTCGGGCCGAGGACGGTGGCCATAATGGCGAGGGCCGCTAGGGCGATGGCTACACGGCGCCAGGGGTAGGGAGTCGGCCGCACGGGTTGAATGTAACACCGGCACTCCGGTCCTCGACGGCGGTCTTTCATTAAGAATTTATGATGACTTTTTGCCCAGCCGCCGACGGATTCCGATTGTCATCAGGGGCAAGAAATGCTACAATTGCTGGCTACAGTCCGCTCAGGACGTATGGACTCGTTTAAGCGCGGGCCTCGGGCCCGCGCTTTTTCTTTGTCCGAACGTCCGAACGGGAGAGGGAGAGGAGACGGTCGTGGACTTAGAGACACCACTGCGCTCCCTCCTATCCGAACTCGGGTTGGACCTCTATGACCTCGAGATGGTCAAGGGGACCCTCAACGTCGTCGTGACCAAGCCGGGTGGGGTGGACCTCGAGGCCCTCACCAAGGCGAATCGTCAGGTTTCGGAGTGGCTGGACGTGAATGACCCGATCGCCGGTCGCTTCACGCTCGACGTCTCGAGCCCCGGATTGGAGCGCAAACTTCGCACGCCGGCTCATTTCATCTCGACGATCGGAGAAATCGTCACGCTGCGCGAACTCCGAAGTGACGCACCGACCCGTCGCCTCGAAGGCACCGTCATTGCGGCCGATGAAACGTCGGTCACGCTCGAGGACACCGAACACGGCCGGGTTGTAGTGCCGCTCGAGAAAATCGAACGCGCACGCACCGTCTTTAAGTGGGGCGCCGAAGCGAAGCCTTCGCCCTCACGCGCGAAGTCAGTTGCTTCATCGACGAGGAAGGGAGGGTAGGCATGGCGAACTTTGAATTCCTGGAAGCGTTGGGACAGATTGCGCGTGACCAGAACATCGACGAAGGGGAGTTGCTCATCGCACTCGCCAACGCCCTCCTCGCCGCGTACAAGCGCCGTCCTGACTCGGCCGAGGACGCCGAAGTCGAGATCAACCCCGAGACCGGTGAGATCAAGGTGTGGGGACTCGAGCTCGACCTTGAGGGCAACGTCACGCGTGAGTGGGACGCGACGCCCGAGGACTTTGGTCGTATCGCGGCCCAAACGGCCAAGCAGGTCTTGATGCAACTCATCCGAGACATCCAGCGCCGTCAGATGTACGAGGAGTTCGCGAATCGCGAGGGCGACATCGTCTCGGGCACCGTCCAGCAGAACGACAACCGCTACACGCTGCTCGACCTCGGTCGCGTCGAAGCACTGTTGCCCCAGGCCGAGCAGATCGCCTTCGAGCGCTACGAGCACGGCGCGCGGATCAAGGTGTACATCGTCGAAGTGCGCAAGACCAACAAGGGTCCCCAGATCGTGGTGAGTCGCACGCACCCCGCACTCGTCGCCAAGCTCTTCGAGATCGAAGTGCCCGAGATCGCCAACGGCATCGTCGAGATCAAGGCGCTGGCGCGCGAGCCCGGTCACCGGAGCAAGATCGCGGTGGCGTCGAACGACCACATGATCGACCCGGTCGGCGCCTGCGTCGGCGCACGGGGGAGTCGCGTTCGCAACATCACGAACGAACTGCGCAGCGAGCGCATCGACGTCGTGCCCTACAGCGACGATCCCATTGAGTTCATCCAGGCGGCCCTGCAGCCCGCGCGAGTGCGCGAGGTGCGACTAGATGAGACCGAGGGCATCGCCACGGTGATCGTGCACGACCAGCAATTGTCGCTCGCCATCGGCAAGGAAGGACAGAACGCCCGACTCGCGGCGCGACTCACGGGATGGCGCATCGACATCCGTTCGGAGAACGAGGGCGTCGAAGAGGAAGTCGTCGAAGAGGTGTGGACCGAGGGCGACGTGGTCGTCGATGAGACGATCGTCGTGGTGCCCGGCGATGACGGTGCTGCCGCGGCGGTCGTGATCGACGAAGTCGTCACCGACGCCGAAGGACACGCAGAAGAAGTCGTGATGGTCGAAGAGGTCGTGATCGAGGACGCACCCGACGAGACCGAACCGGTCGCCGAGGCTGGCCAATCGGTCGCCGAGGCTGCCGAACCGGTCGTGGAGGACGAGGCATAGCGCCGCTACGCACGTGCGTGGTCTGTCGAAGGAGTCGTGACGACTCCGAGATGATCCGCGCCGGGCGAGTGAACGGCACGTGGTACCTCGGTCGGGGACCCGGACGAGGACTCTGGTGGTGCGACGCCGAGTGTTCGAAAGGCCTGCGCGTGGGGCATCTCGCTCGAGCCCTCAAGTCGAGTGCGAACGAGCGCGACCTCGAAGCCCTGCGTGCTCTGGAAACGGGTCGCGGTCTGCTTTAGCGGTGATTGTGGAAGAATAGATAACTGTGCTCGCGGAAGCGCGGGTACGAGAAGCAAGGGAAGGTTTTGGCCCAGAAGAAGATCCGTGTGCACGAGCTCTCAAAAGAGCTCGGTCTCACGAGCAAAGAGCTACTCACGCTCGCCCAGAAACTCGGCATTGGTGCCTCGAGCCCCTCTGCGTCGATCGAGGACGCCCAGGCTGACCGAATCCGCCGTCGCGCCGACGCCGACGGTCTGCGTCGTGAGGTCCAACCCGAAGAGGCCGCTAAAGCCGCCAAAGCCACGAAGGCGACGAAGGCCACGAAATCGACGAGCACGAGCACGAAGAAGGCCGTGGAGCCCGAGCCCGAGGTCGTCGTAGCCCCGCCCGTGCGCGTGAGCCGCGTCACGAAGCCGATCGAACCCACCGAGAGCACGACGGATGCACCGGCACCCGAAGCGGCGCCGATCCTCGCCGCCGTCGAGCCCAAGGTCGTGCGCAGCCGTGCCCCGATCGTGAAGCCGGTGCCGACGCGCGCCGCTTCACCGAGCGGACCAACGACCATTCGCCCCACGCAGCGCTCGGTGTCGGGCGAGGCGGGCGAGGGCGGTTCCCCATCGACGCGGCCGCCGCTCAGTTCGACCGGCCGACCGATTCCGCCACCGCCCGGGCGACCGATGAGTGCGACCGGCCGACCGATTCCGCCACCGCCCGGCGCACGCCGTCCGATGTCCGCTCCCGGCGCACGACCGTCGGGTCCCGGTGGCCCGCGGCCCATGAGTCCTCGACCCAATCCCGCCTCGCGACCCGGTGGGCCGACGTCACGTCCCGGCGGCGCCGGTGGTGGGTTCCCCGGACAGCGACCGAGTTCACCAACGGGCGCCCCGGGCGGACCGAACCGCGGAGGACCGCCCAGTCGCGGGACCGGGGGACCTCGCGGGTCCCAACGAAAGGCGACGCGACGTCGACGACGCAACGTCGAAGAGCTCGAGCCGACACAGATGACCACGTGGCAGCCGAGCAGTCTGCCCGTTCCCGATGGCGAAGTGATCATCGAGCGTGGTTCGACCGCCAAGGACGTCGGACCCAAGCTGAATCGAAGCGCCGCCGACATAATCCGGTTCCTGTTCTTGCAGGGAGAGATCGTGACCGCCGTGCAGAGCTTGAGCGATGACATGATCGAGCTCTACGCCGCCGAAGTTGGCGCGAGCGTGCACATGGTCGACCCCGGCGAGCAGCAAGAAGCGGCGCTGTTGGCGAAGTTCTTCGACGAAGACGATCAGGACGACGAGATTCCCGCCGCGCCGCGACCGCCCGTCGTTACCGTGATGGGTCACGTCGACCACGGCAAGACGCTGTTGCTCGACCGGATCCGTCAGACCGACGTCGTCGCCGGCGAGGCCGGTGGCATCACCCAGCACATCGGCGCGTATCGCGTGCAGTGGAAGGGCAAGGCGATCGCCTTCATCGACACGCCCGGTCACGAAGCCTTCACCGCCATGCGCGCCCGCGGCGCCAAGGTCACGGACATCATCATCCTCGTAGTCGCGGCGGACGACGGGGTAATGCCCCAGACCGTCGAGGCGATCAATCACGCCAAGGCCGCCGACGTCCCGCTCATCGTGGCCGTCAACAAGATGGACAAGGGCGACGCCAACCCCGACCGCGTGCTCCAACAGATCAGCGAGTACGGACTCGTGCCGGAGAAGTGGGGCGGCGACACGATCTGTGTCGAGATCTCGGCCCTGCAATCCACCGGCATCGACGAACTCCTCGAACAGGTCCTCTTAGTCGCCGAGGTCGCCGAGCTCTCGGCGCGTCCGACGGGGCGAGCCGTGGGCACCGTGCTCGAAGCGAACCTCGAAGTCGGTCGTGGACCGGTCGCCACCGTGATGGTGCAAAAAGGCCTGCTCGCGGTCGGCGACCCCGTCGTCGCGGGCGCCGCCTTCGGCAAGGTGAAGGCGCTCATCAACGATCAGGGCAAGCAGATCAAGTCGGCCGGTCCCTCGACGCCGGTACAGATCCTCGGATTCAGCGAGCCCCCGTTCGCGGGCGACGAGATGCGCGTCGCGCACGACCTCGCACACGCGAGGTCACTCGCCGAAGCACGCGCCCAGCGCGCGCGCCTCATCGGCCACCAGCCCGTCGCCTCGACGAGCGGCGCCCGTCTCGAGGATCTCTTCGAACAGATCCAGCGTGGTGAGACCGCGACGCTCAACATCGTGTTGAAGGCCGACGTCCAGGGATCACTCGAGGCGTGCACCGAGTCACTGCGCAAGCTCGAACGCGACGACGTGAAGCTCGTGATCGTCCACCGCGGTGTCGGCGGCATCACGGAGAACGATGTCCAACTCGCGAAGGCGTCCAACGCCACGATCATCGGATTCAACGTCCGACCGGACAAGCGCAGCCGCGACCTTTCGGAGAACGAAGGTGTCCAGATTCGCACCTACGAGATCATCTACAAGTTGATCGAAGAGATCGAAGCCGCGATGCTCGGTCTGCTCTCACCGGTGTTCGAAGAGATCGTCACGGGCGAGGCCGAGGTGCGAGAGGTCTTTCGCGTGCCTCGCATCGGAGCGATCGCCGGTTGCTTCGTGCGCGACGGTGTCATCACCCGCGGATCGAAGGTTCGATTCCTTCGCGAAGGAACAATCATCTGGAAAGGCTCGATTACGTCGCTGCGTCGTTTCAAGGACGACGCGCGCGAAGTGGCGTCCGGTTTCGAGTGCGGTATCGGGCTCTCCGACTACCAAGACCTCAAGGCCGGCGACATCATCGAGACCTTCGAAGAGCGCGAGATCCCCAGAACGGCTTAACGCATGGCCCGTTCATCCGGATCTCACCATCCCTATCCTCGTTCCGCGCGCGTCAATCAGATCCTGCGTGAAGTGATCTCGGACGAACTGACGAAAATCTCGGACATCGACGACCGCATCGGCATCGTGACGGTGACCGGGGTCGAGACCACGCAAGACCTTCGCCAAGCCATGGTCTTCTTCGACTCCCTCACGCCGGAAACGAGAGTCGTGCTCGAAGAGCGCCGAGCGCAGATCCAGTCGGCCGTCAACGTGCAGACACGCTTCAAGCGAACGCCAAAACTCTCGTTCATGGCCGATCCGGCCGTCGCCAGTGGTGAGGCCGTCGAAGAGATCATCCGTCGCCAGAACCATGACGACGAATAACGGCTTGCTCCTCGTCGATAAGCCGCGCGGAATGACGAGTCACGATGTCGTCGCTCGCGTTCGACAAATTCTTCATGAGAAGAAGGTGGGCCACGCGGGCACCCTCGACCCGATGGCGACGGGTCTCTTGGTGCTCGCCGTGGGACCGTCGACCCGGCTGCTGCGTTTCGCCCAGTCCGAAACCAAGCGCTACACCGGCGCCGTAAAGTTCGGCGTCGCCACCGATTCTCTCGACGCGGACGGGGAGGTCATCGAGGAACGTCCCGTGCCCGAACTCACGATTGAACTCGTCGACGAAGCGGCCGCGGCGATGCTCGGCCGACAAGAACAGGTTCCGCCGATGGTGTCGGCGATCAAGATCGACGGTCAACGTCTCCACGAACTGGCGCGTCGCGGCATCGAAGTCGAACGTCCGGCGCGAGAGATCACGGTCGCGGCGTTCTCGTTGCGCGCGAGCGACGACCCATCGGTGTGGCGTTTCGACGTCGAATGCTCGGTCGGAACATACGTGCGCGTGCTCTTGAGCGACCTCGCGCGCCGACTCGGTACGGTCGGTCATCTCGTGGAACTTCGGCGTACGCAGAGCGGCTCGCATACGGTGAGCGACGCCGTGACGCTCCAGAGACTGGTCGAGTTGGTAGCCGACGGGGGCGATGTGCTCGCTCCGCCGGCGACGTTCGTCACCGGTCTCGAGCACGTGACGTTGCCCGACGATCAGGTTCGCGCCGTGCGGATGGGTCAGCGGGTCATGCTCGATGCGGCCTTTCGCGACGACGAGATCGCGGCCATCGACACAACCGGTGAGCTCGTCGGCGTTCTTCAACGCCGCCAGGATTCGTGGAAGCCCGAGTTGGTGTTGGCGACACCCGATAAATCGGCGCGCGGGTAGTTTGCTCAGATGATTGTCGTGCGCGACGGAGAGACGTCGAAACTTTCGAGTCGTGATGCGGTCGTCGCCATCGGTGTCTTCGACGGTCTGCACCGGGGACACCAAGCCGTCATCGACGAGCTGTTGGAACTCAAAGGAAGAGGAACGGACGATGCGCTCGCCACGGTCGTCACGTTCGATCCGCACCCAGCGCAAGTCCTCGCCCCGGAGCGTGCGCCGAGACTCCTCGGGACCCTCGAGCAACGCCTCGAGGGATTCAAAGCGTTGGGCATCGAACAGGTCCGCGTGCTCACCTTCGACCTCGAGCTCGCGAACGAATCGGCGCCGGACTTCATTCGACGCGTTCTGGTCGGCGAACTGCGAACGCGAGAGGTCGTGGTGGGAGAGGATTTTCGATTCGGTCACGACCGCCGGGGCGACGTCGCTCTCTTGAGGGCTGAGGGCCAGCGTCACGGCTTCGCGGTCCACGAAGCACCGACCTTCGGCGCGCCGCGTTGGAGCTCGAGTGTCGTGCGTGCGGCACTGCTCGCGGGCGACGTCGAGGGCGCCAACGAAGTCCTCGGGCGAGCGTTCGTGTTGCGCGGGCTCGTCGAGCACGGCGACGCGCGTGGGGGAGAACTCGGATTTGCGACCGCGAACCTGGCCACCGCACCACACCAACTCGTGCCCCTCACGGGGATCTACGGCGGAGCGGTGAGAACGCCCTACGCCCGGTGGTGGCCGGCGGCGATCTCGATCGGCACGCGACCGCAGTTTTATGATGACGGCCCGCTCCTCGTCGAAGTCCACCTGCCGGGATTCGACGGAAATCTCTATGACGCGTCGCTCGACGTGGCCTTCATGAGACGTCTTCGTGATGAACAGGTGTTCTCCGACGTCGAGGCCTTAGTGGCCCAGATCGCTCGCGACGTCGATCAAACCATTGAGATATTCAAGAAGTTCTCGCCGAACGCCTCGGCACTGCTAGAATAGATATTCGGTCAGCGACGCTGACTATGTGGGTCGTCACGTTGGCGACTTGCTACGAGACATCCGACTCATAAGGCAAATAAAACGTTATGGCTGAGAAGCAGCAGATCATCAAGGACTATCAGGCTCACGCGACGGACACGGGTTCTCCCGAGGTCCAGGTGGCGATCCTGACAGACCGGATCGCACACCTCACCGAGCACCTCAAGGTCCACAAGGGCGATCATCACACTCGCCGTGGACTGATGAAGCTCATCGGCCAACGTCGCCGTCTGCTCGATTACGTGCAGCGCGGAAATGTCGAGCGCTACCGCGCTTTGATCGGCCGTCTCGGCATTCGTCGCTAGCCGTACGGCACGTTGACGCCGTCAACGTGCTCAACACATCCGGTTCCTCGGAGGCCAGTGGAGAACAGTCGCGGTTCGCGAATGTTGCCCACTGGGATCCGGGCGGAGTGTTGCTAACCAAATAGGAGCAATACCAAATGACTGACGCAATCCGCGTAAGTAGCCCGATTACGGGCACCGACAAAACCTTGAGTTTTGAAGCGGGCCACCTGGCCCAACTCGCCGACGGAGCCGTCGTGGCTCGCATCGGCGACACCATAATGCTGGCGACCGTCGCGGCCGCCAAGAGCGTTCGAGAGGGCATCGACTTCTTCCCGCTCACCGTCGACATCGAAGAGCGCGCGTACGCCGCGGGCAAGATCCCCGGTGCGTTCTTCCGTCGCGAAGGCAAGCCGTCGGACCAGGCCGTCCTGACGTGCCGCCTCATCGACCGACCGCTACGACCTTCGTTCCCGAAGGGATTTCGCAACGAGATCCAAGTCGTCGGCACGATCTTCAGCGCCGACCAGGAGAACCCGTACGACGTCCTGGCCATCAACGCCGCCTCGGCCGCGTTGATGATCTCGGGCATCCCCTTCGAGGGCCCGATTGGCGCCGTGCGCATGGCCTACACCACTGATGGTGAGTGGGCGCCGCACCCGACGTACCAAGAGGGCGACGCCGCGACCTTCGAACTGGTCGTGGCCGGACGCGCGCTGAGTGACTCCGCCGACGCCGACGTCGCGATCATGATGGTCGAAGCCGGCGGTACCGAAGGGTCCTTCGAGAAGTACGCCGACGGCGCACCGAAGGTGTCCGAAGAGGTGCTCTCGGCCGGTCTCGAAGCCTCCAAGTTGTGGATCCGCGAGTCGATCAACCTCCAGCGCGAACTGGTGAAGAACTTCGTCGCCGCGCGCGGAGCGATCGCGCCCATGGAGTACCAGACCATCGCCGACTACCAGGACGACGTGTACCAGAGCGTCGAGGCCATGGGCGCGGCGTCGTTGTCCGAAGCGAACAAACTGACGACCAAAACCGCGCGCAACGAGGCCCTCGACGCCGCGACCGCGTCGATCATCGAGCACCTGAAGGACGAGTTCCCGAACCGTCTCAGTGAGATCAAGGCGGCCGTTCGTTCGGTCACCAAGAAGATCGTGCGACGTCGGATCGTAGACGAGGGCGTTCGCATCGACGGACGAACCGTCACCGACATCCGTCCGCTCTCGGCCGAGATCGACCTCTTCCCGATGACGCACGGCTCGGCCATGTTCCAGCGCGGCGAGACCCAGGTGGTCAACGTCACGACGCTCGGTATGCCGCGCATGCGCCAGCAGCTCGACACCATCGGGCCCGACGAGTGGCGCCGCTACATGCACCACTACAACTTCCCGCCGTACTCGGTCGGCGAAACCGGACGCGTGGGCATGCCCAAGCGCCGCGAGATCGGCCACGGCATGTTGGCCGAGCGAGCACTGATCCCCGTACTGCCGAGCGAAGAGGACTTCGCGTACACGCTGCGCGTGGTCTCGGACGTCCTGCAGTCGAACGGTTCGACGTCCATGGCGTCGGTCTGTGGATCGACGCTGTCGCTCATGGCGGCCGGCGTGCCGATCAAGGCGCCCGTCGCCGGTATCGCGATGGGCCTCGTCTTCGACGATGGCAAGTACGTCACGCTGACCGACATCCTCGGCGCCGAAGACGCGTTCGGTGACATGGACTTCAAAGTCGCCGGTACCGCTGACGCCGTGACGGCATTGCAACTCGACACCAAGATCGACGGCCTCCCGGCCGAGGTCCTTTCGAACGCATTGGACCAGGCCAAGACGGCGCGGTTGCTCATCCTCAACGTGCTCACCAACACGATCGCCGAACCCCGCGCCCAGGTGGCCGAGGTGGCACCGAAGATCGTGTCGCTGCAGATCCCGATCGACAAGATCGGCGAGGTGATCGGCCCGAAGGGCAAGGTCATCAACACCCTGCAGCAAGAGACCGGTGCGGACATCGCGGTCGACGACGACGGCGTCATCGGCACCGTGACCATCGGCGCCAAGGACGGTCGCGCGGTCGAAGAAGCTCGCCGACGCATCGCCATGATTCTCGACCCGCCCACGCCCGAAGTCGGGGCGACCTATCAGGGTCGCGTCGTCAACATCGCCAAGTTCGGCGCGTTCGTGAGCATCATGCCGGGACGCGACGGCCTCTTGCACATCTCGAAGATGGCACCACTCAACGGTGGTAAGCGCATCGGGCAAGTGGAAGACGTGCTCGAACTCGGTCAGGCGATCGAAGTCAAGGTTGACGACATCGACCCGCAGGGCAAGGTCTCGTTGTCGCTGGTTGGTGACTTCCCCGAGTCGGAGGAGAGCGAATCGCGCCCGCCTCGTTCTCGTGATGCCGATCGAGGCAGCCGCGACCGCGACCGTGGACCGCGCGATCGCGCGCCGCGCGACAACGCGCCGCGCGACAACGCGAACGCCGCACGTCCGACCGCGTCGAGCTCATCGTTCGAGGCGGCCTTCGAGGCCGAACTCGCGGACGAGATCGGCGACCTCGGCCCCGGCGGCCCGGTCTTTGTCGACGGAGACAGTGCGCGTCGTAGTCCTCGACCACGTCGCCGATAGTCCTTCGACGCCCGTGTTGTGCGGTCCGCGTGACCGTGCCGCACGGGCGTCGTGCTTTTTCGTAGCGTGGAGCCAATGAGTCTCGTCACCCCCACGCATCAGAGACGATGGTGGCGGCCCCTGACCAGCGCAGATCGTCGCGCCCTCTTCGCGATGCTGGTGGTGCCGACGTTCCTCTTCGTCATCCCGGCGCTCTTGGGTCATCCGGCGATTGACGGCGACAATCTGATTCAGAACTTCCCCCTGCGCGTCTTGAGCGGCCAACAGATCGCGTCGGGCCATCTGCCACTGTTCAATCCGCTCGCGAACTCCGGCACGCCCCTGCTCGGGGGGCTCAACGCCGGGGCGCTGTACCCGCTCACGGCGATCTTCGCCTTCGTGCCTCCAATCGCCGCGTGGATCATCAACTGCATCGCGGTCTACGTGATCGCGGCCTCCGGCATGTTCGCGCTGTTGCGTTGGCACGGCCTACGCACGTTGTCGTCCTTCGCCGCGGCGATGAGCTTCGCCTACTCGGGCGCCATGATCGGTCAACTGGTCCACCTGGGTGTCGTCCAGGGCTTCGCCTTCATACCGTGGGCCGCACTGATTTTGGTCTCACTCTCGCGCCGACTCTCCCTCGAGCCCGCGACGAGCACGTGGCGTCACCTCGCGAGGATTTCCACGCCCTGGATGTGGGGCTACGCGCTGTTGTGGGGCCTGACTTTTCTGACGGGCGAACCGCGCGGCATCGCCGAGATCGAACTGTTGACCTTGACGATCGGTCCGTCGGTCTTGCTGATTCGAAGTTCGTACTGGATTCAATCGTGGCGCGCTCGCGTTGCCTACGTCGTCGCCCTCGTGGTGGGCCTCGCGTGGGGGTGCGCCATTGGCCTGGTGCAACTCCTGCCCGGGTGGTCGTTCATCGGCTTCTCCCAGCGTTCGTCGATCAGTTACGGCTACTTCGGGGCCGGCTCGTTGGTGGTGCGCTGGACGTCGCTGCTCTTCGTGCCGGACATCTTCGGGGGGAACGGTTCGGGCGGACAGCCCAACTACTTCGCTCATTACAACCTGCCCGAGGTGACCGGCTACGTCGGCGTGTTGGCGCTGATCGCGACCTTCGCTTTTATCACCAAGTTGACGCGCCGGGGATGGAAGGGCGAGGACCGCGACTTCATTCTCTACTTCGTGGTGCTGGTCGTCGGACTCTTTGCGACCTGGGGCTCGTACACGCCGCTCGGTCACCTGTACCGCCTCATCCCCCTGTACGGCCGCACGCGACTGCAGAGTCGCAACATCATCCTCGCGGACTTCGCCATGACCGCACTGCTGGGCTGGTGGCTCCATCGACTCGAGACGCGTCGCACGGCCGAGGCCGGACTCGAAGGTCGAAGGAAGTGGGTGTCACTCGCGCCGGCGCTGAGCATCATGGCCCTGTGCGTCGGACTATTTCTCTGGGGGGCGAGAATCGTCTCGTACCTCGGGGTCTTCCCCCAACAAGAGGACCTCGCTCAGGACATGCACCTCTCCTACGGCCTGCACCTCGTCGTCGCGTTACTCGTGGTCGTAGCCCTCCTTCGTTGGCGATCGTCGCAGCACCTCATGAAGATTCTGATGGGCGTGCTGGTGTGTGACGTACTGGTCTTCTTGATCCTGAGTGCTACGGGCGTAATCGGCGGCGCCGGCCCGACCGAACCTTCGAGTGCGAACGCCATGGCGCTCTTCGGCAACAACGGCCGTACGGCGTTGGTCGATCAGGGCGGAGCCCATCAGCACCAGTTTCAAGCCCTCGGGGTACCGAACATGAACGTCTTCACGAAAGTGCCGAGCGTGCAGGGCTACGGCTCGCTGATCTCGAGTATCTACGACGACTCGACCGGTACGCACCCCCAGTCGGCAATCGATCCCTGTCGGCTCGCCGACGGGACCTTCGCGCAACTGCGACTTTCGGCGATCGCGGTGTCCTACGCCGCCCTTAGCCGCAACGTCAAGGTGCCGGTCACGCCGGCGCCGAACTGTCGTCAGGCACCACCGTCACCAGTCGCCGACCGCTACTTCGGACAGATCCTGCGCGTGCACACGGTGAACTTGCACGGACGTGGAGGGCGTCCGGTCGCGACCGGCACGGTGTACTTCACCCTGCTCGACTGGAACGGCCGAGGAGTCGGCCCGGTGCTCCATCAGACCGGGGCGAACGACGTGACGTTTACGATTCCGGGGCGTACGCCCAAGGCGGCCGGTTTCGAACTGACTGCCAAGAACGGCATCTCGATCGGAGACGCGCTCGTCACTCAACTCGCGCCGATCAAGGTCACCTACCAATTGAACTCACCGATGCAAGAGGCGCTGGACAGTCACCGCTGGCACCTCACCGACACCGTCGGCACGTTCTCGGTCTTCAAAGCCGAAACCGTGAAGCCGACCGTGTGGTTGACCCCGAGGTCCGTCGGCACGTTGTCCCACGTTCGCAACGTGGCCTACGGCGACACGTGGGTCGACGTGCACGCCAACAGTTCGGTGACACTCGTTCGCTCGATGGCTTATCTGCCCGGCTGGCGCGCGACCGCGCTCAACATGCAGACCGGTAAGAGCGAAGCGTTGAAGGTGTCGCGCAACGGCCTCA
>OBLW0100001192.1_pt1 | contig 22325 bp, 19 predicted proteins | sample 1520161 | NCBI WGS metagenome assembly OBLW01 (sample SAMEA3539309, study PRJEB22396) | soil metagenome | biome: tundra; feature: field; material: soil | place: USA | collected 2010-05 | depth 0.15 m | reverse complement strand
TCGCGAACGGCAGCGTGAACGTCATGTAGGTGATGATCAGGCCGGTCCGGCTGCCATACAGGTTGAGCCCGGTGACCTGGCCGATGTTGACGAAGATGACGAAGAGCGGCAGCAGGAACAAGATGCCGGGGAACATCTGCGTGGACAGGATGGTGATGGAGAAGACCTGACGGCCGTGGAACCGGTAGCGGCTGATCGCATACGCGGCCAGGAGCGCCACCAGGACCGAGGCGACCGACGCCGTGGTGGACACGATGAGGCTGTTCTCGAGATACCGCAGCAGCGGGATGGTGCGCCACATGTCGATGAAGGGCGACGCGGTCAGGTGGCTCGGCAGCCACCGGAAGGCGCCCTGCACGTCACTCAGGGGCTTGAGCGACGCCGAGAGCATGACGTAGACCGGCATGACGGCGAACAGTCCGAGCAGCGTCAGGACCACCACCCGGGCCCAGCGGAACCACGCGGCCTCATGCATGGCGTTCTCCCCGCCTGCCGGCAGCCAGATATATCACCGTGACGAGCAGCAGGAAGAGGAGCAGGAGCACCGACATGGCCGATCCCGTGCCGAAATTCCAGCTGACGAAGGAGTTCTCGTAGATGTGGATCGAGATGATGTCGGCCTGCGTCGGCGGGGCCGAGCCGAACAGCGTGAACGGCACGGAAAAGTCGTTGAACGTCCACAGGAACAGCACCAGCAGCAGGACCCGGTTGACCGGCCGCAGCAGCGGCAGGGTCACGTGCCGCAGTTGGCCGAGGGCTCCCGAGCCGTCGAGCGCGGACGCCTCGTACAGGTCGGGGGGAATGCTCTGCATGCCCGCCGTGAGGATAAGGAAGGCGAAGGGCCAGCTGCGCCAGATCGCGACGACCACCAGCGAGTAAAAGCTGTTCTGGCCGATCAGCCAGAACGCCCGCGAATGCACCAGGTGCAGGTCAAGGAGCAGCTGGTTCACCATGCCGGTGTCCCGCTGGAGCATGAAGTTCCAGGTGATGACCGACGCGAAGACGGGCAGCGCGTAGGGGACCAGGAAGATGGTACGGATCACGCCCCGGCCGCGGAACGCCCGCTGGGTGAAGACCGCGGCCGCCATCCCGAAAGTCCAGGACACGGCGAGGACGATCGCCGTGTAGAGAATCGTCACGGTGAACGAATGCAGCAGCGCCTGCCCGATGACGCCATTGAAGTTCAGGGCGATCGCGTAATTGCTGGTGCCGGCGAATGGCGCAGCGCGCCAGTTGCTCAAATAGAGCTCGGTGAGCTGGAGGAAGCTGATGCCCACCCCCGCCAGCATGGGGATGATGTGGATCAGCAGCTCAAGGAGGACAGCGGGGATCAGCAGGACGTAGGGCAGCCACTCGCGCCGCCACCGCCGCTTACGCGGCGGTGGCGGCGCGGATGCGGTGACACCCTTCTCTACTCGGATGGTGTCAACCACCGAGGGTCAGCCTCCTAGCTGCGCCTGGGCCTGGGTGAGCGCCTGGGCGATCATGCTGTCGGTCACAGCCTTGCCCGTAGCCGCGTCGGCGTACAGGTGAATGATCGCCGTCCCGACCGCGGTCTCAAACGCGCTTTCCTGCGCCACCGGCGGCATCGGCGCGGCGCTCGAGGTGAGGATGCTCCGGAACGTGTTCACGGCTGTGGTGTGGAACACCGGGTCGCTGTAGGCGGCGGAAACCGTCGGCAGCGATCCGTACGTCCCGTTGAGGGACTCCTGCTCGGGGGTGCTCGTCATAAACTTCACGAACTGCAGCGCCGCGGACATGTTCTTGGTGTCCTTGAAAACTGCCATGTTGATGCCGGCGACCATGCTGGTCACGGCCTTTCCGCCGGGGGGCGCGGGGGACGGTAGCGGGACCGGCGCGACGCCGATGTCGGCGGCGTTCATGCCCAGCTGCTTGAGTGACCCGGAGGCCGCCTGCCAGATCACCATGGCCGTCTTCCCGGTGGCGTAGTCCACGAGCGCCTCGGTGCCCTTGGAGTACTGGGCATCGCTCGGGTTGGTGATCTTGTCGGTCTGGATGAAGTCCATCATCTGCTTGACGGCGGCGACATTCTGCGGAGTGTTGAAGGTTGGCTTGCCCGCCGCGTCGAAGAACTGGCCGCCCTGCTGCTGGCTCAGCTCGAACGCCATGTGGATGTTCTCCGCGACACTGCCGCCCTCGATGGCCAGGCCGTAGTGGCCGTTCGTGGTGAGCTTCTTGCCGTCGGCAATGAGCTCGGTCCAGGTGGCCGGCGGGCCGCTGATGCCGGCCGCGGCGAACTGCGCCTTGTTGTAGTAGAGCGCGTAGGCGAGGCTGTACAGCGGCACGGCGGTCGGCGGCTTGCCGGGCGCCCCGGTCGCTGACAGGCTCCCGGCGAGGAACCGGCTTGAACCGCCGATCTGGCTCATGATCGAGGGCGTGAACGGCAGCAGGGCCCCGGTGGCCTGCAGTGACGGGGACCAGGTGTTACCGATGTTGAGTACGTCGGGCCCCTTGCCAGAGACGGTTGCCGCCGTGATCTGGTTGAGGACCGTCGTCCACGGGATGACCTCAAAGTTGACCTTGACGCCTGTCTGCTTCGTGAACTTCGCGATCTGCGGACCGAGCACCTGGCGGTCGTCCTGCAGGCTAGTGCCCTGGTTCGTCGCCCAGTAGGTCAGCGTCGGGTGGGTGGCCGAGCTGGTGCCGGAACTGCTGCCGCAGGCAGCGAGCGGCACCGCCGTCAGTGTGGCGGCAAGCGCCAGGGTCGAGAGCTTCGTCGGTCTCATGCAATGTCCTTCCGGGAGTGGTCGCGAGCACACAACGGGCCGCGCAGGACAGTAAAAACAAGATCTTTTACATCTTCCTATAAGACGTAAATTATGTTCTGCCCAGGCAGGTCGGGCTGTCAACGCCGGGACAGCCTCCGTTTCCGTTTTGTTACCAAGGCGATGCTTCGGCCGGCCTAGCTGGTGAGTGCGCCCCCACCGCACCGGGACGCCCTCCCGCGGCGAGCCCGGGCCGCGCGGCGGCTGCACTTTATTGGCCGGCCACGGCGCGAGCCTTGATGCTGGTCAAGGCGTCGGCACTGACTTATTCCAGGCCGTAAAGTAGAGGAGGTCCATACCCGCATCGTCGCGGTCCCTCCGTCGGTCAGGCAGGTCAATGCCCAGGCCCAGAACAACCACCGTCCGGGATCTCCGCAAGAGCAACCGGTCCCGCGCGCTGTGGCAGGTATTCCTCAGCGGCCCGCTAACGCGGCAGGAGGTCGGGACCCAGGCGGGCCTGAGTCCCGCCACCGTGAGCAACCTCGTCGCCGCCCTGGAGGCGGAAGGCGTCGTCGTTGAGGTGGGGCTCGAGGACTCCAATGGAGGCCGCCCGCGCGGGCTGCTGCAGGTCAACCCGAAGTACGGCTACGTCATCGGCGTCGACGTCGGGGAGACCGCGTTCCTGGTCGAGTTGTTCGACTTCGGACTGCACATGTGCGCACGGCACACGTCGGTGACCGACATGACGGTGCTGGATCCCGAGGACGCGGTCAGCCATATCGTCGAGGGCATCGAGTCGGTGATCGCCGAGTCGGGCGTGGACCCGCGGGCCATCCTCGGCGTCGGAGTCGGCGTGCCCGGCCTGGTGGAGCATCGCGAGGACGCGGTCGTGCATGGCCAGAGCGTCGGCTGGCACGCCGTTCCCCTCGAGGCGATGCTGCGCCGCCAGGTCGACCTGCCGATTCTCGTTGACAACGGCGCAAAGACCCTCGGCCAGGCCGAGCGGTGGTTCGGCGCTGCCCGCGGCACCGATAACGCGGTCATCGTGCTGCTGGGCATCGGCGTGGGGACGTGCGTCATCAGCAACGGCGAGGTCTACCGGGGGGCGACCAGCAGTGCCGGGGAGTGGGGCCATACCACGGTGATGGTGGGCGGCCGGACCTGTCGCTGCGGCGCGGAAGGCTGCCTCGAGGCGTACGTGGGCGCCGGAGCGATCGCGGCCCGGTACGACCAGCTCAAGCGCAGGCGCGTCGCGGCCAGCCCCGGTGAGCTTGAGGAGCGGATCGCGGCGATCATCGACGCCAGGGAGAGCGACCGTGCCGCGGCCCAGGTGCTCGATGAGACGGTGACCTACCTCGGCGCCGGGATCTCCGACCTGGTCAACCTGTTCAACCCCGAGCGTGTGGTGGTGGGCGGCTGGCTCGGCCAGGCACTGAGTGACGATCTGCTGCCCAGGATCCGCGAGGCCGCGGGACGCCAGGCACTGCACCTGCCGTTCAGCCGGGTCGAGATCGTCAAGGCTGACCTGGGCCAGGACGCGGTCGCGCTCGGCGGCGCGACGCTGCCGATCGCCAGGCTGCTCACGGCGGGAGCGATGGTCGCCGACCACACCGGCAACCGCCGCCGTATCCGATCCGCCGCATCGCCTGGCTGACAGCAGGCGCGCAGGCCAGGGCCTTGTCGGCCACCCATGGCCAGGAATGCGCTTGACCCCACTTTGCTCAAGCCTTAGCCTAAGTACTAAAGTAAGAGGCTGCTGACGCGACGACGCAGCCGCACGTAGCCATCTCTGATGCGCAGTGAAGGAGCAGTCGTCATTGTCCAAGCGCTTCCCACCGGGCTTTCTCTTCGGCGCAGCGACCTCCGCGTATCAGATCGAGGGCGCTGCTGACGAAGACGGTCGAGGGCCCTCGATCTGGGATACCTTCTGCCAAGTCCCCGGTGCGGTGACCCACGCTGATTCGGGCGCCATCGCGTGCGATCACTATCACCGGCTCGACTCCGACCTCGATCTCATGGCGGAGATGGGCCTGACCGCCTACCGCTTCTCGATCGCATGGCCGCGCATTGTCCCGGACGGCACCGGGACGGTTAACCAGAAGGGCCTCGACTTCTACCGGCGCCTGGTCGATGGCCTGCACGCCCGGGGAATAGAGCCTGCGGCGACGCTCTATCACTGGGACCTCCCCCAGCCGCTGCAGGATGCGGGCGGCTGGACTTCCCGCGATACCGTCAGTTACTTCTGCGAGTACGCACAGGTCGTGCTCGACTCGCTCGGTGACGTCGTTCCGCGGTGGGTAACAATCAACGAGCCGTTCTGCTCGGCGATGGTGGGCCATCTCCAAGGCCGGCATGCGCCGGGAATCGCGGATCTCACCTCGGCGCTGACCTCAGCGCACCACCTGCTGCTCGCGCACGGCCAGGCGGTTGGCATCATCCGCCGGAGCGCGCCCGGTGCGCGCGTTGGCATCACACAACTTTTCTCTGACATCAGCGCGGCATCGGAGTCCGACGCCGATCAGGCCGCCGCCCGGCGGCTCGACGGGCACGAGAACCGCTGGTTCCTCGACCCGGTGCTGCACGGGAACTATCCCGCGGACATGCTCTCCTGGTACGGGCGGCAGGTGCCGATCGACTTCATCCACGACGGCGACATGCAGGTCGTGGCGGCGCCGACCGACTTTTTCGGCCTCAACTACTACGAGACGAAGACGGTCGCCGAGGACACCGGAGAGCCTTACCACAACGCGCGGGTCCTGCCCAGGACAGGCGCGCTCACGGCCGGCGGCCTCGATGTGAGCCCGGCCGGCTTCGGCCGTCTGCTGCGCCGCGTCCACGGCTACACGGCTCTTCCGCTGTACATCACCGAGAATGGCGCCGCCTTCCACGACTACGTCGATCCCGAAGGTGGTGTAGACGATCTCGAGCGGGTGTCCTACCTGAACGATCACTTCAGCGAAACGCTGGACGCGATTGAGGCCGGGGTGGACGTGCGTGGTTATTTCCTCTGGTCATTGCTGGACAATTTTGAGTGGGCCGACGGATACAGCCGCAGGTTTGGCCTCGTCTACGTCGATTTCGCCACCCAGGCCCGCATCCCGAAGGCGAGCGCCCGCTGGTATCAGCGACTGATCGCCACTGGGAGCCCCTGAATCATCGCCACCGGGAGCCCTGACTCGGCACCGCACGGAGTCGCCGACTCGCCGCGGGCTCCCCGGACCGGCGGGAGACGCGCGCCCGGGCACCACACCCCCCCCGGTGCCCGGGCGTAGCGCTGCGCGGTGCCATGCGGCCGGCCCGCGGCCAGGTACGCGTCATCCGGTATCGGGATGGCTACCGTTTGCTGGCCTGGCCTGGCCTGGCCTGGCCTGGCCTGGCCTGGCCTGGGCCTGTGCTCTGCGCGGCCATTGCCCCCGTCCATTGCCCGGCCGATGACGTGGCGCCACGGTGCCGGGGATGCCCGGCTGAACACGGTATTGACGCCGAACCGCCGCCGGGCTATGGTCACGCCAATAAATAGGAAACTTTCCTTATAGTTCCTGGCTACGGAGGTATGGCCGATGACTGGCTTGCTGCGAGATGCCCGAAGCGCTTTTCACGCAGTCAGGGGCTGGTCGCGCCGCCGTGGCCGTCGGCTGGCCGCGCTGGCGGTTGCGGCTGGCTGGATCGTGGCGCTGACCGCGAGCGCCGCGCCCTCAGCGGCGGATGCCGCCACCGCCGCGCCCGCATACGCCCTGGCTCCGACATCCGCCCTGGCTCCGGCCGCCGCGACGGCCCTCGCCGCGCCCGCGGCCGTGCCGGCGCCGCCGTCCGGCTGGTCGACGGTGTTCAGCGACGATTTCAACGGCGCAGCGGGCAGCGCTCCGTCGGGAAGCTGGCAGTACGACACGGGACCCGGCTCCAACTTCGGCACCGGCGAGATCGAGACCATGACGAACTCGCCGAGCAACGTGCATCTCGACGGCAACGGCAACCTCGACATCACGGCGCTGGGCCAGGGCAGCTCGTGGACCTCTGGCCGCATCCAGACCACGACCGCGAACGTGGGGGCGCCGGCCGGCGGAGAGCTCGAGGTCACGGCGTCTATCGAGCAGCCCAGCCCGGCGAGCGGCCTCGGCTACTGGCCCGCCTTCTGGATGCTGGGGCCCGGCCAGTGGCCGGAGAACGGGGAGATCGACATCCTGGAGGACGTCAACGCCCTGTCCGAGCACTCTGGGACCTTCCACTGCGGCACTGACCCAGGGGGGCCGTGCAACGAGACCACCGGCATCGGCAGCGGACTGCAGTCCTGCTCCGGCTGCCAGACCGGCTTCCACACCTACACGGCGATCGTCAACCGCACGAACACCGCCAATGAGTCGATCACCTGGTACCTGGACGGGAACCAGTTCTTCTCGGTCAGTGAGAGCCAGGTCGGAGCGTCCACCTGGCAGGCAGCGGTCGACCACAACTTCTCCATCATCTTCGACCTGGCCATGGGCGGCGGTTACCCGAACGGCGTCTGCGGCTGCACCTCGCCTAGCGGCGCCACCACCTCCGGCGGCACGATGAGCGTGGCTTACGTCGCTGCGTATTCGACATCGTCATCGTCGTCACCGCCGCCTCCGCCGCCGCCGGGCTCCGGCCCGATTGTCGGCTACGGCGGCCTGTGCGTGGACGACCGGTCCGCCAGCACCGCGAATTTCAACCCGGTTCAGGTCTACAGCTGCAACGGCACGGCGGCCCAGCAGTGGACCGTCGTGCAGGCCGGCAGCACCCTGCGGGCACTTGGCAAGTGCATGGACATCAACGGTGGCGGCACAGCGGACGGGACCACCGTGGACCTGTACGACTGCAATGCCACGGCGGCGCAGGTCTTTGTCCCGCAATCCAATGGCTCCCTCTACAACCCGCAATCCGGGAAGTGTCTCGACGACACGAACTGGTCGACCACTCCCGGCACCCAGCTGCAGATCTGGGACTGCACGGGCAACGCCAACCAGCAGTGGTCCCTGCCCTGACGGCTGGCTGACGGAACAGCGTGCTCCCGTAGCCTGGGCCTGTGCTTATCACCAGAAGCGGGAGGCTGGATGGCTGTGCGACACGCGATGCTTGTCATCGCGCGGGCGGTCTACGACGTGGTCGAGATCCCCGGCCAGGAGCCTCTCGTGGTGCCGAAGGGCGCCGGGGATGAGGCCGCCCGGCGATGGTGGGATGAGAACGTCAAGGTTGTTGCCGCCCGGATATTCAGGGAAAACAACGCCTCCTGGCAGCGGAAGCTAGCGGAGTGGAACGCGCGCACGTCCATCGACTTCGGCAAGGAGCGCCTCCATGATGGCGGACCGCGGGTGGACGTAGCCCGGATCAGGTTCCCGGACGGCACCGAGAGCGCGGTGCCTCCCGAGGCCGCGAAGGACTACGTCGCGGAAGCATTTCGCGACCAGCATCCACCGCCGACGGTGGCGGCCCAGTTTGGGGACTGGCGCGAGACGGTTCAAGTCGCCGAGCTGCGCACCTGGGCCGGCTGGCTGTTCGATGGCGCCGAGAACCGGCCGCTGAAAATGGGACTGCCGTCGTCCCAGTTCGGTTACCCGATCAGGGAGGTGCTCAGCTGCCTTGACCGGCTGGGCGCCGACGGCTGGCGGGTCGTGCACGTCTCCGAGGACCGGGGTCACTACGACACCGAAAACGACGCTGCGGCCAGCGAATCTGGTGTCACCACCGTGCGCTACCTGCTCGTCCAGACCAGCTGACGTCCGTAGATTGGCGATCCGGCAGGTGAGGCGGTCGTTCAGGCCTGCCGATTTAGGATTGATTTGTCCCGTTTTGCGGGGGGCGGCGATTGGCCAGTTGAGTGTGGTGGGGCGCTCTGTTACGAGCTTGAAAATTCTTAGCACCTGTTGACGGATGTCCAAAAACGCCCGCTATGATCTCGCAGTGGCCAACCTGAGGGTCGCGCCGGTCAGCAGCACCGGCGGCAACCTCTGTTTCGCGGACCCGCACTCTGATCCAGCGTCGTTACTGACCGCGGTGGGCGCGTCGATGCTGCACCACAGCACGGCTCAGAGTTCAGGAGGGGCCGCCTCCCCGCTGATGCGCCCGGCCTGTCGTGTGTCCGCGGGCACCTGGGATCCGGGTACCTGGGATCGCGGCGGGGCCCCGCGCCCGCCAGTCGCGGAGCGGCGGGGACCGGATCGCCCGAGGCGCCCGGATCGTCCTGATCACCCAAGGCATCAGCCGCGTGCGCATTCCTTCCAGGCACCCAGCGAGGCCTTTTCCGTTGCCTTTCAAACATCTAAAGCACGCTGGCTGGTAGGAGAGGAATACAGATGACGGATCAATCCGCGGCTACTGTTGCGGGGACGGCGCCGGCGCCGCGGGCGCGGCTGGAGCCTAATGCGATCGGGGTTCTTGGCGTCGGCCTGCTCGTCCGGGCCACCGACCCGGCCGCACCACCAGTAACGATCCGGCGCGCCAACTTGAAAATGGCAGCCAAGCACGGTCGGGACGCGAGGCGGCTGCCGTTGTCTCATAGCTGGCAGTGCCGTTTCGGCTACGCTACCTCACGGAGCGCCTGAAATCCGATTTGCCGACCACTTATAGTAGTTTGCCCTGTGCTATTAGTAAGTAGCCGCAACCAGGCGAATAACCGTTCCCGGAGACATGATGACTGAACAGACCGCACTCCCGATCGCGGGAATGGCACCCGCCACGTCGCGCCTTGCACCTAATGCCATCAGCGTCGCGCAGGACACGCTGATCGGGCTCGCCGATACTGGACCGACCGTGTCCGTGTCGTTCTCGCTCGTCTTGCTGATCGCCGCCACCGCCTACGCTGCACCTCTGGTGCTTGCGATAACCGCAATCCCGATGCTGATCATCGCGAACGCGTACCGGCGGCTGAACCTGTGGAACGCCAACTGCGGCGCGTCGTTTGAGTGGGTCGGGCGCGCCATCAATCCGTACCTGGGCTACATGACCGGATGGCTGATGCTCGCCGGAACGCTGTTCGGCACTCTCACTCCGGTCACCGCGGTTGGCCCGTCCGTCCTCGCGGTCTTTAACTCTCCGGCCAACAGCAGGTGGCCGAACATCGCCATTGCCACCGGCCTCATCCTGGTGATGACGATCATCTCCATCGTCGGCATCAGGATCACGGCGCGCACCCAGGTAATCATCGGGGTCGTGGAGTACCTGATCCTCATAGCATTCGCCGTCTGGGGCCTGACCTGGCTACTCGGCCACCACGCCGGCACCATGCCGATCACGTCGGCCTGGTTCAGCTTGCACGGCATTGGCAGCAAGGGCAGCCTGGTCGGAGGATTCCTGATTACCGTGTTCATGTACAGCGGCTGGGACGGCACCCTGTACGTCAACGAGGAAGTCAAGCACCGGCGGCAGAACCCGGGCCGGGCCGCGATGCTCGCTGTTGCCATCGCCGGGGTGCTCTTCATACTCGCCCAGGTAGGCTTCCAGGGCGTGGCGTCCTACAACAAGCTGAACGCCAACAGCACCTCCGTTCTCGTGTACATCGGCCATCTGCTGACCGGCAGCGGAGTCGGCGGCCAGGTCCTCGCCTTCGCCCTGGCGCTGTCGGTGATCGCCGCGACCGGCGTCGGCATCGTGCTGAGCGCCCGGATCATGTACGGGATAGCCAGCTACCGGGCACTGCCTAGCTCGCTGGCGAACGTCTCGCCGCGGTTCCACACGCCGGTCGTCGCGACGGTGGTCGCCAGCGCGGTCCTGCTCGCGCTCGGCTGGGTCTACCTGCTCACGACGTCCGTGCAGAGCGCCTTCAGCTACGTGCTCAACAACACCGGAATCCTGTACGCCACCTTCTACTGCATCACGGCACTCGCGGCGATGGTCTACTACCGGCGCCGGGTAATGAGTAGCTTCCGGGACGCGCTGACCCTGGGCATACTGCCTCTGGCCTCGGTGGCCTTCCTCGGATATGTCGCCGTCAAGTCGATTCTCTCCGCTCCCGCGGCGCAGAAATACTCGCTCCTCGGCTTCGTCGTTGTCGGCCTCATCTTGATACTCGTGGCGAGGTTCTGGCTGCGATCGCCGTTCTTCCAGATCAAGCGAGAGAGCTGGACTCCGGAGAGCTAGCGCCAGGAGGATGCCGGCCCGTCTCGCTGCTCCAGCGGGGCGGGCCGACGGAGCGTTAGCGGATGGCGCGGGCCGGCCAGGCCTCCCAGGAGGTCCAGAGCGGCCGGTACCCCTGCTGGCTCCAGAACGGCGCGGACAGCGGGTTGACCTGCTCATAGTGAAGCAGCGTCACGGGCACCCCGGCGGCCTGGATTTCCCGGTGAAAATGCGCGACCAGGGCAGCGCCGGCGCCGCTGCCGCGCTCAGCGGGCCGGACGAACATCAGCATGGGGTAGGCCACCGGCGCCGGGCCGGTCATCGGGGCTATCCAGGCCGCTGCTTCCGGCCGCTGGGCATACAGCATGCCGGCCGGCCTGTCGTCGCGCTCGGCCAGCCACGCCCAGGCGTCCGGCTGGACGAGCGTGGCGGCCACTTCGCGGTGCAGCGCGGCGGCCGTCCCGGGCCGTTCGATCGCGCCGCTGAAGTGCGCGTCGAACCGGATCACCTCAAGTCCCAGGCGGACAACCGTGTCGATGTCCGCGGGTCCGGCCCGCCTGATCTGCAGGTCGTGCCGCGCCATTCCATCTGCGGGGTGGTGGCGTGTCGTGCGCGCGGCGACGACGGCCAGCGGCGTAAGTCCGTGCCTCAGCAGGGCTACGACCCCGTCGATGTCGCGGCTGGGCCAGGCGACGACGGCGGCAGTGTCCTCGTCATCGGCCCCCGGATGGGCGGTCAGATGATCACGCCATAGCGACAGCAACTGGTCCAGGGCGCTCGCCACGTCCGGTCCTGCTATCTGCGGGGTGAGCTGGAATCTGCGCGCCGCGCCCCAGGCCAGGTCGAGCGACCCAGGCGCACCCTCCCAGTGTTCGCACGTCCCGATGGCCGTCGGCTGCCCATCGGGCCCGGTGACGATGAGCCCCGCGTCGCAGCCGGCCGGCGGGGCCTCTGGCGTGGGCAGCAGCGGATCGATGGCCTGCCAGCGCCGCGCGACCTGCGCGATCACGCTGCTCGCGGTATCCCCGGCGACAGCCGACATGAGCGTCCTCCTGCGGTGTTCCTCTAGGTGGAGCGTTAGCTGCGGAGGCTGTCGTCCCCGGCGATGTTCGTCAAGCTCTCTCGCACGGTCTCAGTCAAGGGGTCCCCGGGCGGCATGGCCCGCTCGCAGCGTGCGACGGTGTCGCGGAGCAGCGTCGCCGCGTCACCCAGGCGTCCCACGGTGTAATAGGCGTTGGCCAGGTTAGCCCGGCGGGCCAGGGTATCCGGGTGATCGGCGCCCAGGACCCGCTCGTAACCCGCACAGGTCTGCTCGTAGAGCTGCAGCGCGGAGGCCATCCGGCCCGCCGAGTGGTACGCGGAGCCGAGGTTCCCGCGGGCCGCGATGGTGTCCAGGTGGTCGGGGCCGAGGAAGCGTTCCCGGTCGGCGAGGACCCGCTTGTACTGGGAGAGGGCATCTTTGAGCCGGCCGTCGGCCAGGTAGGCCTCGGCCAGCTTCTGCCGGGTGGTCATGGTGCCGGGATGCTGAGGTCCCTGGACGCGCTCGCGGTCGGCCAGCGTGCGCCGGTACAGCCGGATCGCGTCGCCCAACTGCCCCGCGGCACGGTACGCGGCGGCGAGCTCATGCCGCGCGCCCAGCGTGTCGGGGTGGTCAGGCCCGCGGACGCGCTCGTAATCACTGGCCGCGCCGTCCAGGATGGTGACCGCCTCGCCGAACTGGCTGGCCGCCACCGCGGCATGGCCGAGATTGTGCCGGGCCGTGATGGTGGCCGGGTGATCCGGCCCCAGCACGCGGACCCGGTCGGCCAGAACCCACTCAAACCACGAAACGGCCTCCGCTGCCCGGCCCGCCGCCAGGTACGCGTCGGCCAGCCGCTGGCCTGCCATCAGGGTGTCCGGGTGGCCCGGCCCGAGGAGCCGGTCGCTGGCCGCGGCGAGTTCCCTCCAGTACGCGACAGCCGGGCCGGCCAGCCGCGCGCTGTCCAGGCTCCGCCCGGCACGCTTCAGCAGCAGATGACAGCCGCCCCTCCACAGCCGGTCGCCGGCGGCCCGTTGCAGGATGGCCGTACACGACCGCAGGCCCGCAGTCAGCCACTCCAGCTGCTCATCCGCGGGCCATACCTCCAGTAGCGCGTCGGCGGCCGCCCGCACCGCCCGATCCAGCATCTCTTCGGGCATCGCGGCCCGGATCGCGGCCTGAAGCACTGAGTTGATCCGGACCGTCGGCGGCGTGCTCGACATATCGATGGCCAGCAAGCCTGCCCGCTCCAGAGTGAGCAACGCGCCCCAGGCACGCTCCCGGTCGGCCGGCCCCCGGGCGCCGACTCGCGCCAGGTATTCGCCCGCGGCCGACGAGGCGAACACCGCGCCGGGGATCCCATGGCCATCGAGAAGCGCGGCCAGCCCCAGCACGGACTGGATGCCCCCACCCGGCGCCAGCCGGTCAGCCTGCTCGACAGAGAACGTCCAGGTGACCGCGGCGGCGGGCGGCTCGGCGCCGGCCGCCGCCCGCTGTTCCCGCCTGCGCACAAAATAGTCCCGGTATTCACGGCAGGAGAGCGCCGAACTCGTGATCACCACGCTGGCCTGGGCGAGCGCCAACGGCTCACAGCCAAGATCCTGAACGAGGTCTATCGCTCCGAGGCGCTGGTCTGGGTCCGCGGTAAGGCGGCCCATCAGGTAGCTCAGGGCCTCGCGGGAGCTGAAAACCCCGACCGGGAGAACCAGCGCCCGGCGCTCGTCGGGCACAGTCGCCGGATCCGCGGTCGTGACGAGGGTCATGCCCGCAGGACCCTGCGGCCAGAGCCCCTCCAGATCCGCAGCATCAGCCAGATCGTCGAGCACCACCAGCCACGGCCGGCTGGTCTCGCTGAGGAAGTTAAGGAAGCGGGCAGCGATGGACTCGGCGTCACCGGCCGGATCGGCGCCCATCGCGGTCACTGCCCCCTGCACATAGCTGGAGAGCACCGACGCCCGGCTCGTGGCCACCACCCAAACGAGCAACTCCACCCGGCGTGACTGCCACAACCACTCAGCGAAAGACACCGCGATCTGGGTCTTGCCGCACGACCCCAGCCAGTCCCGCAACCCTTCGGCGGCCACCCGGCCAGGCGCCAGCACCACCGTGGCGCCCGGAATCAGCGTCGTCCCCAGGCCGGGCGCTGTCTCCGACCTGGCCATGAAACCATCGGCGAGCGGAGGCACCGCACCCGACCGGACCGGCCACACCACTCGTCCGCCTCGCAACCCCACCGGCCCCGCGGCCGGCCCCTGGCTGTCCACGGGGCCACTACCCGCGACAGCATCTGCAGCGAACACCTTATGTATCACCTTCCATAAACATGATCTCCAATCACGTCAGCCCTCAACTGTTTCCGGCGCCGGCCCGCCTGGGCCTGGCCCAGATAACGCAACGCTCACCACTTAGGCCCGGGTGGCGGCCGGGGCAGTCCAGGACTCCGGGCCGCCGGGGGATCTGCTGGCGAGAATATGCTCGACCAGGGTGATCAGAACCTGCTTCACCGAGCCGGGTTGGCGGGCGTCGCAGAGCAGGGCCGGAACGCGGGGGTCGAGGTCGAGCGCAATGCGGACGTCGGCTGGATCGTACGGGGGAGCGCCCTCGAAGCAGTTGATGGCGATAACGAACGGTAGCTGGTGCTGCTCGAAATAGTCGACGGACGGAAAGCAGTCGCCAAGACGCCGGGTGTCGGCCAGGATCACGGCGCCGAGCGCGCCATAGCAGAGCTCGTCCCACATGAACCAGAAGCGCTCCTGGCCAGGCGTGCCGAAGAGATACAGCACGAGGCGACTGCCCATGGTGATCCGGCCGAAGTCCATCGCGACGGTCGTCGTTGTCTTGTTGTCAACGCCGCTGAGATCGTCGTGGCTAGCGCTCGCGCTGGTCAGGGCTTCCTCGGTGCTCAGTGGCCGAACCTCGCTGATCGCGCCGACGAACGTCGTCTTGCCTGCCCCGAACCCGCCCGCGATGAGGATCTTGAATGCGGCGAGCGGGCGGTCGGGGGTGCTGTCAGAGGGCGCGGAGCCCATGCAGTACCTCCTCAAGCAGATCGGTGCTGGGTTGTTCGCCGGCGCGTCGTCGTGGCACCACGGTAATGCGGCCTTGCTGGATGAGGTCGGCGATGAGGACTCGGACCACGCCGACCGGCAGCGCCATGTCCGACGCCACGTCAGCCACGGTGGCCTGCCGCCGGCACAAGCCCAGGATCCTGCGGTGCTCGGGGCTGAGGCGGAGCGGATCTTCGGCCGCCGCGGCCGGGGCGGAGGCGACGACAACCGCGATCAGGTCCAGCACCTCGCCGTCAGCCGGCTCCGTCCTGCCGCCAGTGAGCGCGTAGGGGCGCACCACCGGGCCAGCGTTCCGATCAACCCACTTGTCGCCCGCACCCATGGCTGGCTTACTCCACCGGGGTCTGAGCGGCCGGGAACCTCGCCCGTGACGCCAAACGCGGCCCGGCGCGTTTCACCAGCATCGCCATCTCATAGGCGACCAGGCCCGCATCGGCGTTCGCGGGACAGAGCGCGGCCAGGCAGCTGCCATGACCGGCGGCGGTGACGAAGAGAAGCGCCTGTTGCAGTTCGATGATGGTCTGCCGGACCTCACCGACGCCGAAGTGCTCCCCCGCGCCCTTGGCCAGGCTCTGCACACCCGCGGCCAGCGCGGACATGTACTCCGCGTCTTCGCGGCTCAGGTCCCTGGATGCGGCGACGACGAGCCCGTCGCGAGACAAGATCACGGCGTGCCGGAAATGTGCGACCCGGTCGGCGAGGTCATCGAGCAGCCAGCCCAGGTCCGGCCCTGACCCGGCCGCGGGTTGCTCCTCCATCACGCCTCCTCGCTGTGCGGCGACTCGGCGGCCTGCCGCCCGGCCGCCCCCGCGCCTGCCGCGGGCTGCGCATCCGGCGTCTCCGTCAGGCGGCCACGCTGCCAGCCGCTCTGCAAGGACGCCGCCAGGTCGCGCGCCTGCTCCGGAGTGTGGGTGTCGGAAGGCACGGGATCGGCGCCCGATGGCCGGCCGGCTGCCGGGGGGCCGCCCCGGAGATGCGGGGACAAGCTCGCCTGGCGGGTCCGGCGGGGGAGACCGCGGTACGTAGCGGCGGCCGGCTGGCTGACGCGAGGAGGGCCGTCCGGCGGGCTGACGCGGGGAGGGCCGTCCGGCGGGCTGATGCGGGGAGGGCCGTCCGGGCCGGTCCCCGCCGCCTGGTAGGGCGCCGACAGCGATGGTGGCGGCGAGCGCTGGCCGGTCAGGGCCAGCGGCTCCGCGGAGCGCAGATCCAGCCCGGCCGCCCTGTCGGCCGCACTGTCGGCCACCGGGCGAGCCTCTGGCCGCGAGCCGATGCCCATCTCGGCGGGCGGCACGACGATGCTGCTAGGCATCAGCACGATGGCCGTGGTCCCCCCGTACGGCGACGGGCGCAGCGACACCCGGACACCGTGCCGGGCGGCAAGCTTGCCCCCGACGAAGAGGCCGAGCCGGTCTGCGTTGGCCAGGTCGAAGTCAGGCGGCCTGGCCATCTGCTGGTTGATCTCGTTGAGCTGATCGGGCTCGATGCCCAGGCCCCGGTCATCAATCTCGATGGCGAAGCCGTTGGCCACCCGCTCAGCCCTGACCTCGACCCGGGTACTGGAGGGGGAGAACAGGGTCGCGTTCTCTATCAGCTCGGCCAGTAGGTGAATCATGTCCGCGACGGCCGGCCCGGCCACCGCGTCCTCGGCGGCCGTGAGGACTGTTACCCGCTTGTAGTCCTCGACCTCTGCCATCGCCCCGCGGATGACGTCGATGACCGGTACCGGATCGCTCCAGGTACGCCCGGGCGCCGCTCCGGACAGGATGGTCAGGCTCTCTGCGTGGCGGCGCATCCGGGTGGTGAGGTGGTCCAGCGAGAACAGGTCCGCCAGCGCGCCGGGATCGGAGGCCTTCTGCTCCAGCGCGTCGATCAGGCGCAGCTGCCTTTGCAGCAGGGACTGGTTCCGTCTCGCCAGGCTGACGAACACCTGCCGGAGGCCGTTGCGCAGCCGGGCCTCGCCGGCCGCTGCCTCAATGGTGGTCTGCTGCAGAGCGGCAATCGCGGCGGTGGCCTGGGCGATCTCGGCCGTCTTCGTGCGCGGCCGCAGGCGGCTGCCGTCCGGCGGTATGAAATCTGCTCCGCTCCGAAGCCGCTCCACGACCTGCGGCAACTGCTCGTCGGCCAGGTGCCGGGCCGTCGCCGCCAGGTCGGAGATATCCCGCGAGAGCCTGCGCGCGAACGATCCCATCAGGACGACGGCGACGGCGATCACGAACAGGGCCCCGCCGCCCAGGAGAAGCAGCTCGCCCAGATGGCGACGGCTCATCGAGGAGAGGTGGTCGTCCAGGCCGCTGCCGAACGTCACGGCCAGTCCCCAGAGCAGCATCAGGCAGGCAGTCGGCACCGCCACCATGGCGATGAAGGTGAAGCGGATTGATCGCCGCGCGGCGTACGGCCGTTCCGGGCCCGCCGGGCTGGATGCGCCCATGTGGTCACTCCTGGATCGTTCCCGTGCACGGAGCCCGTTACTTTGCGCCGAACCCGGCGCTACCGTCAGCTGACCATTCTGAGTCATTGAGCACCAATTTTCATGGAGCTTCACGAAATTGGCGCACTTGCTATACGGGACCTTAACGTCTGTCAATGCACAGGTTCCGCGGTCCGATGCGGATTATGTGAATCCGGCGGCTGTTCCTGCCCGGCCGTTGCACAACGTGATCAGCCGAGGCGGCGCCGGTCAGGCATGAGCGCGCAGGTACCTGCCGAAGCGCTCGTCGATCTCCTCGCCGGTCAGCCCGAAGTCCGCGAGGGTGTACCGGTGCGCGGACTTGGCCCCCCCGGTTGCGCCCTGCCCGTGCCGGACCCGCATGGCGTCCGCGGCGGCCCCGCTGAGCGGCAGCCCGAAGTAGGCGTAACTCGACTCGACGGCGCCGATCGGGTCAGCGACGAAATCGTCGTAGTCGACGTCGTAGAACTGTGCCGGGTCGCTTCGCGCGCGCACGGCCGTGAAGCGTTCGAGGCCGCAGGCCCATAGCTCCAGCTGGTCGCGCCCGATCACTTCGCCCCGGAACGTGGTCGACCAGCCAGCGGCGGCCTGCTCGGCGAGGCTGCAGACGGAGGCGATGGCGGTCCTGGGCGCGCGGCGCGTCTGGATCACGAGTGCGTCCGGATAGACACGGAGCAGGGCGTCCAGTGCGAACAGGTGGCTGGGGTTCTTGAGCACCCAGCGCCGGCCGGCGTCGGGCAGGCCGATCAGCTGCAGGTTGCGCCGGTGCCTGCGGTAGGCGTCGGTCCAGTCCTGGCCGCGCAGCCACGACGAGTAGGTCGGCAGGTGCGCCAGGCACTCGTAGGAGATCGACCGCATCGACTGCCGCAGCAGCTGCCAGCATTCCTCCACCTGGTCAGCTGCTATGTAATGCACCCCGGTGAACTCGGGATGATCGATGTGGTGCTGCTCGTAGCCGGCCTGAATGTGGCGGAAGACCGGGTTGGCCGCCCATGTTTCCCGGGGCGGGCGGGGCTGCGGCGCTTCGGTGAGCCACATTTCGAGGCCCTGATGCGCCGGGTCGGCCGTGAGCAGCCGGTGTAGCGCGGTCGTGCCGGTGCGGGGCAGCCCGGTGACGAAGATGGGACGATCGAGGCTGGTCTCGGCGTATTCGGGGTGCGCCTGCCACGCTGCCTCACTGAGCAGCCTGGCCACCAGCGCGCCGCGCAGGAAGACCCGCTTCAGCTTCCTGCCCAGCGGGGTCAGGCCCGCGTCCCGGGCGTAGGAGTCCAGCAGCACGGCGAGGCCGTCGCGGTAGGCGTCGGAGCCGAACTCCGCCAGGCCGGTGAGCCTGGTGGCCGAGGCGTGCAGGTCCTCGACCGTGCCGACTTGATCTGGGCCGACGCTGTCCCGCTCGGTGCTCACTGGGATCCCACTCAGTGGTGGTACTCGCCGCAGTTGACATCCAGGCACTGGCCGGTGATGGCGCGGGCCATGCCGGAAGCCAGGAACACCACGGCGTCCGCTATCTCGTCCGGCTCAGGCAGCTTGCCCAGATCGATCGCCGCCGCGGTCTCGTCGTAGATCTGCTGCGCATCCACGCCGCGTTTCTTGGCCAGGTAACCGAAATACCATTTAAGTGAGTCGCCCCAAATATGACCGGGCGCCACGGAATTGACCCGGACACCCCGCGGGCCGAGTTCGGTGGCCAGGCTCTGGGCCATCGCGAGCAGGGCCGCCTTGGCCATCTTGTACGGGCCCATCGTGCGCTGCGAATAGCGAACCACCATGGAATTGATCATCACCACGGATCCCCGGGTGGCGGCCAGCGCGGGAACGAACTGCCTGGTCAGTTGCAGAGCGGCGACCACGTTAGCGTCAAGGTTGGTGCGGATGGCCGGCAGGGAGACATCAGCCAGATCGGCGATCGGCGGCATCGCGAGTGCGTTGTACGCCAGCGCGTCGACGTGGCCGAAGGCGTCGAGCGCAGCCTCGGCCAGGTGGGCGGTCGCGCCATCATCGGTGATATCGGTCGGGATGGCCAGGCCGCGGCGCCCGAGGGCGGCGATCTCCTTGGCCACCTCGTCCAGGCGGGATGCCGTGCGGGCGGCGAGCACGACATCCGCGCCCGCGCGGGCGCTCTGCAGCGCGATGGAACGGCCCAGGCCGGGGCCGACGCCCGCGACCACGACCACCTTGTCCTGGAGCAGCATCAGCCCAGCATCCTCACGGCGACGGCGGCCTGGCGCGCGGCGATCCGCTCCGCGTGCTGCTCAGGGCTCACCTGCGCCTGCTCGTAGTACGGCAGCCGGCCTGCCAGATCGGCAACTGGCACTATCTCCACGGCTGGCCCGTCGTCGGGCTTCAGTTCCCGGGTCAGCCGCTGCCAGCGGATCTGCAGGTAACCCCGCCGGTGCCCGGTGCGCTCCAGCCAGTTCGCGACACCTGGATCGCGCTCGCTGACCACGAAACGCATCCTGCCGTCTGGGTCGACGCGGGCCTGATCGGCGGTGAGGCTGGTCTGGTGGTTGATGTAGTCCAGCGAGATGTACCAGAGGCTGCCGAGCTGGATTCCCTGGTAGGGCGCGATGCTGCGGCCGGCGGCCGGCACGGTCACGATCATTGCCTGGCTGTCCTCGAGGTCGTAGTGGCCTGCCGACGAGAACTGCGTGGCCAGGCCGCCGGGCGTCGGGCGTGGCGGTGTCAGCGTGTTGACCGGCAGCGGCAGGTAGAACCACTCGGGGAAGGCGAGAAACGTCCTGAGCCGGGACAGCAGGATCTTGCCCGCCACGCTGTAGCGCTTGGCCAGCGTGCCGGTGTCCGGCGCGGGCGGTGCGCAGCCGGCCCGGTCGGCCCGGCGAATGCCGATCGTCCCGCGCCGTTCGCTGCTCCAGTCGCTGTACACCTCACGGACCAGGAGCATCGCCGATCCGGCGCCCAGCGTGAAGTAATTGCGCCCGGGGCCGGCCCTGGCCGGCCCGAACCGGAGCTCGAACGTGCCGTCGTCGGCTATCTCGATCGCCCGGTCGTCGAACGCGGTCAGGCTGTCCGGCACCTCGACCGGGGAATAGTCGCCATTCAGCACCTGGAAGCTCAGGTCGACGGTGCTGCCCCGGCGGCCGGTGACGACGTACTCAGCGTCGTCGCGCAGGTACGAGTGGAAGTACAAGGTGTCCGGGTTGTCCAGCCCCATCTTGGTATACGGGCCGGTCGACTGGGCGAAGTAAGGAAAGTCCCGCTGGTACGCCCACGCCAGCTGCAGCGAGGCCTTGATGTTGCCCGCGAGGTAGTCGTATCCCTCGGCGAGGTCCTGTTCATCCTTGATGTGCGGTGCCCCGGTGATGATCTTCTCGGCCTCGAGCACCGCGTCCGCGAACGGCTGGGTGAGCACGCGCTCAGAGTAGAACAAGTTCTAGAAATGCGTCAATGACAGGGTGCGGGCAGCGGGGGGCCGGCCCGCGGGCTGGGTCAGCCCGCGGGCTGCGCGGCCCAGCGGTTGGCCGTGATCTTCAGGCTCGGCAGGTCGTCGAGCGACTGGGTCGTCTCGTAGATGCGCACGTAGCCGGTATGGGCGATCCGCCACCGGCCATCCTCGCCGCGCTCATAGCGGTCCTCGTAGAACGCCGCGCCCTTGATCACTATGCGGTACCGGGTGACGATCACCGTGTCCTCGAACCGCCAGGTGCCGCTGGCCGCGGCGCCGTCGATGTCGATCTCCGGCTGGCCGGCCGCGTGCAGCGTGATGATGTCCGGTCCGAGGCTGTCGCGCAGGAACGCGATGATCTCATCGCGGCTGCCGAACTTCAGCGGCTGGCCGGTGGCCGGCGAGCCGTAGTCCGCGGTGGCACCGGGCGTGAAGACCTCGGCCATCTCCGGCCACAGCTTCAGGTCGACGCAGCGGAGGTAGCGGTACTTCACCCGGCGGATTTCTTCGAGTGCGGCAAGGTCCATGGCCTAAGCTTCCCCAGCTGATTGACTTTCGGCAAGAACCTGTTCTACTTTTCCCGTGCGCTTCTGCTACGCGGAGTCGATGACCGACCCGTCGTACTACACCCCCCTGGCCCGCGCCGCCGAGGAGGCCGGGTACGACTCGATGGTGGTGCCCGACAGCATCTGCTACCCCGAGCACGCCGACAGCCGGTACCCGTTCAATCCCGACGGCACCCGCGAGTTCCTGGAGGACAAGCCCTTTCTGGAGCCGTTCTCGCTGATCCCGGCCCTGGGTGCGGTCACCGAGCGCCTGCGGTTCGTCACCTTCGTGCTGAAACTGCCGGTGCGCAGTCCGGTGCTGGTGGCCAAGCAGGCCACGTCCACGGCCGTGCTCACCGGCAACCGGCTCGTGCTGGGGGTCGGCACCAGCCCGTGGCGCGAGGACTACGAGGTGCTCGGGGTGCCCTGGGAGCGCCGCGGGCGGCGGATGGACGAGGCGCTCGCCATCGTCCGCGGGCTGTCGGCCGGCGGCTACTTCGAGTACCACGGCGAGATCTTCGACCTGGCGCCGGTCAAGATCGCTCCCGTCCCGAGCGAGCCGATCCCGATCCTCATCGGCGGTCACGCGGACGCGGCCCTCCGCCGTGCCGCCCGCGTCGGGGATGGCTGGCTGCACGGCGGGGGGGATCCCGGGCAACTGCCCGGGCTGCTGGCCCGGCTGGCCGAGTTCCGCCGGCACGAGGGCACCGCAGGCCGCCCGTTCGAGGTGCACGTGATCTCCGTGGACGCCTACAGCGCGGACGGGGTGCGCCGGCTTGAGGAGCAGGGGGTGACCGACGTCATCGTCGGCTTCCGCTGGCCCTACGAGACCGGCCCCGACGTCGAGCCGCTGCCGGAGAAGCTGGCCAAGCTGCGCCAGTTCGCCGACACCGTGATAGCCGAGGTGAACCAGTGAGCGCGCCAAAGGGGCGCAGTGAAGGGGGAATGGGGAGGCGGGCGCGGGCCCGGAGGCGCAAAGGAAGCACCGCATGACGATCGGGGTCGGCATCCGGTCGGCTGTCGCCCGGGCCGTGCCCGGCCGGGCCTTCGCC
>OBLW0100001190.1_pt1 | contig 22327 bp, 13 predicted proteins | sample 1520161 | NCBI WGS metagenome assembly OBLW01 (sample SAMEA3539309, study PRJEB22396) | soil metagenome | biome: tundra; feature: field; material: soil | place: USA | collected 2010-05 | depth 0.15 m | reverse complement strand
TTGAGGTTCGGTACGGATCGTTCTCAAATCGATTGAATGCTCCGAGGGGCAGTGTATCTGCCGCCAAACCGCAATGTGCCCGATGGGCTCTTGCCGGCGTAAGGGATCAACAGCTGACCTCCTCGGGAGGCGTGAAGAAGGCACAACAAACCGGCAATCAGCTTGCGTCGCAACCCACTTTCCGCGTTTCAAAATGGGTCGAAGGCTGCTAGCGTAAACACTTGCGTGTCAATCACCGGCACTGTCCAATCAAGCAGTTTCAAAAGGTAAGAGTTTTGCAACAGTCAGGCTCGCTCGTTGGCCAAGTCATCTAACCAAATTTCCTATGACATCTGCCATGGGTTGATAAGGTGATTCCGCTGTGATTGTGCAGCGCACATACGGTACAAGATCGCCGACGAGAAACACGATGCCGGGATGTTGTTCGTAAGAAGATCGGTTCGGCCGTGGTTGGCCTCCTGTTCACCAAATTGACTAATCCGCTTGACCAGCTTGGCCGGGACGCAAGTTCTCCTGTACTTCAATGGCGGCAAGCGCGGCAAGATTGACGATATCAGCGGCCGACGAGTCTCTCTGAAGCACATGAACAGGTCGAGCAAGTCCCGTCAAAATAGGGCCGATCAACTGTGCTCCGCCCATTGATGCAAGCAGCTGGTAGGCGATGTTCCCAGCATCCAGATTCGGGAAGACCAAAATGTTCGCCCCGCCGCGAAGCGGACTAAATGGGTAGGTCTCTTCAATGCGTTCGGGACTGACTGCGGTGTCCGCCTGCATTTCGCCGTCGATCAGAAGTTCAGGGCGCCTTTTTCGGACGATATCGACCGCTCGACGCACTCTATCCGAGTCTTCGTGCCTACTGCTTCCAAAGTTGGAGAACGACAGAAGCGCAATCCGAGGCTCAACATCGAAGCGGCGGGCAGTGTTTGCCGCACAGATCGCGATCTCTGCCAGATCCTCAGACGATGGTTGAATATTCACAGTGCAATCTGCCAGGAAGTAGAGCTTGTTTCGAGGTGTTATGGCCAAGTACAAACCGCACACTCTGCGCACATCCGGCTGCAGAGGAATCACTTGTAACAATGGTCGAATGGTGTCCGGATAGTGGGTAGTTAGACCAGTAACAAGAGCATCCGCGTCTCCGAGTTGTACCATCAAGGCGCCCAAGATGTTGCTGTTTCTTACAAGTCCCTCGGCTTCACTACGCGTGACTCCTTTCCGCTGTCGCAATCGAAAAAGCTCATCGACGTAAAGCGGCAGTCTAGGAGGGTTCTTGGCTTCGACTATCTCTAATGCTGCGAGATTCAGGTGAAGGCTAGTCGCGCGCTCACGAATGTTTTGCGCATTTCCGAGGAGCACGGGCCTCGCAATCTCCTCGTCAACCAGTATGCGGCAAGCACGAAGAACAGTCAGGTTCTCACCCTCCGGAAATACGATACGACAGGGGCGCACGCGTGCTTTTTGAATGAGAACTCTTGTTACGCCCGGATCGTTGCCTAGCCGATTCTCCAGAGTACGACGGTATTTCTCCAGATCAAGGTTCACCCGAGCAACTCCTGATTGCATCGCGGCTGCAACGACTGCTGCCGCTACGCAAACAACCACTCGGGGATCGAATGGTTTTGGAATTATGTACTGTGGACCGAACCTCAAGTCATCAACCCCATAAATTCTGCATACCGATTCAGGAACATTCTGCTTCGTCAGTTCGGCAAGGGTTCGGGTCGCGGCCAGCTTCATTTCCACATTGATTCTGGTTGCGCGTGCATCGAGTGCTCCGCGGAAGATTCCAGGGAAACCGAGGACATTATTTACCTGGTTCGGGTAGTCTGACCTGCCGGTAGCGACAATCGCGTCGGGCCTTGCCGTCAGTGCCGCTGTATAGGAAATCTCAGGATTCGGGTTTGCCAGGGCAAAGATAAGTGGGCGCGGCGCCATTGGTTGCAGCATTTCAGCCGTTACACAATCTGCTGTCGAAAGGCCGATAAAGGCATCGGCATCGACCAGGGCCTCGGAAAGCGTGCGAACTTTTGTCTTTCGCAGGAACCGCTCTTTTTGAGGGTTGAGCCCCTCCTGGCGCCCTTCATAGAGAACTCCTTTGGAGTCACACATCAGGATGTTTTCGCGAATTGCCCCGAGGGCGATGAAGTGCTCGGCACATGCAATCGCACTCGCACCCGCGCCATTCACAACAATCCGAGCGCGGCTTATCTCTTTACCTGCTACCTCCAGTCCATTGAGCAACGCGGCGCCGGAAATAATCGCTGTGCCGTGCTGATCGTCGTGAAATACCGGAATATTGAGTGTCTTTTGCAGCTCTTCCTCAATGACAAAGCATTCGGGTGCTTTGATATCTTCCAGATTGATTCCGCCGAACGTCGGCTCGAGCATCTGGCATGCACGAATGACATCTTGAGGATCATTTGCTGCCAACTCAAGATCAAAGACATCGATGTCCGCGAAGCGTTTGAAGAGGACTGCCTTCCCCTCCATCACCGGTTTGCCTGCCGCCGGACCGATGTTCCCCAACCCTAAAACAGCGGTTCCATTCGAAATGACAGCGACAAGATTCGCCTTGGCGGTGTACTTGTAAACGAGATCCGGCTCCCGGTGGATTGCCAGACAGGGCGCTGCCACCCCAGGGGTGTAGGCCAGACTGAGATCTCGTTGCGTAAGGCAAGGTTTGGTCGCGGCGATCGAAATCTTCCCAGGAGGGTTGGATGAGTGGTATTCGAATGTATCTTCGTCACGGATCATAATGATGTTGCCTTCCATGCGAGCTCGGACTCTCGCGAAAGTTTGATCTTAGTCCTGTTGGCATACTGATGACCGATCCCGAGGATCCAAATCAAGACTTCAAAATTGAAATTTGGGTTAAGCAACCAAGCTGCATACGGGACCGGGATCGAATTCCGACCTGGCGGCTCGGCTGGAACTATCTCAAGTCTCTTGCGAAAGAATGCGCACATAGGCCGGGACGGTCAGGAACTCTGTAAAGCGGGGCGAAACAATCAGGTCGTGTATCAGCGAGGCCGCCTGAACGTAGGCTTCATAGCGTGTCGCATCGACCGCCCTTTTGGCCCGCGCCAACTCTTCCTCGATGTGGGAGTCGCAGATCTCCGCAGTCAGTGTTCGACCATCTTCGAGAATGGCGCCGTGATGGACCCACTGCCACAGTTGCGCTCTGCTTATCTCCGCAGTAGCCGCGTCCTCCATCAGGTTAAACAATGGAACGCAGCCGTTGCCGCGCAGCCACGATTCGACGTAGCCAAGACCAACGGCAATGTTCCACTTGACTCCGGCCTCGGTCGGGGTGCCTGCCGGCGAACGCAGCAAATCCTCGCTTGTGCAGGTGAAGTCGGTGAGTTGCTTATCAATCTGGTTGAGCTGGGGCATCAGGCGGTTAAAGACTTCCATGGCGATGGGCACCAGGCCGGGATGAGCCACCCAGGTTCCGTCGTGACCGTCCGTCGCCTCGCGCTCCTTATCTGCGCGGACTCCAGCCAGCGCCCGCTCGTTCGCTTCAGGGTCGTTTCGTATCGGAATCAGCGCGCTCATGCCACCCATCGCGCTCACGTTGCGACGATGGCAGGTTTTGATGGCCAGCTTGGAATAGCTGTGCATGAAGTGCGTGGTCATAGTGACCTGTGAGCGGTCCGGCAGCACCAGCGACTTGTCGCCGGCAAACTTCTTAATGTAGGAGAATATATAGTCCCAGCGGCCGCAGTTCAGGCCTGCGGAGTGATCTTTCAATTCCCATAGAATCTCATCCATTTCAAACGTCGCCAAAATGGTCTCGATTAGCACGGTTCCCTTGATCGAGCCGGCAGGAATCCCGAGTTGGCTCTCCGCCGCCACAAAGACATCGTTCCAGAGTCGTGCTTCAAGATGGCTTTCAAGCTTGGGCAGATAAAAGTAGGGGCCGGTGCCGCGCGCCAGCAACTCCGTGGCATTGTGAAAGGCATAGTGCGCGAAGTCAAAGATGGAAGCGCTCATTGGCTCGCCACCCACCAGCACGTGCTGCTCCACTAGGTGCCAACCGCGTGGGCGCACGAACAGTACCGCCGGATTTTCCACGAGTTCGTAGTGCTTGCCTGTTGCTGAATCGTCATAGGTAATGGTCCGGCGCACCGCGTCGTACAGATTGATCTGTCCTTCCATCACATTGGTCCAGGTCGGTGTCGTAGAGTCTTCAAAGTCGGCCATGAAGACCTTTGCGCCTGAGTTCAGCGCGTTGATGATCATCTTGCGTTCCACGGGTCCGGTGATCTCGACGCGCCGATCGAGCAGGTCGGCAGGCAGGGGCGAAACGGTCCACGCCGCATCACGGATGTGCTTGGTCTTGGGCAGAAAGTCGGGACGCTCGCCAGAATCAAGGCGAGCTTGCCGCGCCGCGCGGGCCTGCAGCAACTCTTTGCGTCTGCCGTTAAATGTACGCTGAAGACCTACCGCAAAGGCCATTGCCTCGGGCGTCAATATCTGTTGGTAACGGTGAGTCAGGGAGAAACGAACTTCAATGCCGGAGCCAAGACTGCTCATGGATTTCCCTCGTTGGTGTTGCATGTCTTGCGTTAGTGAATTGTCTATTTCCCATTTAGGAGTGATGTATAGCCTGTTACCAGGGAAATCGGTTCGACTCAGACTCAAAGAGGCAAGCTCGCTTATTTGCCGCCAAAACATCTTCACCGCACTCACATACTGATCAGCATTGACAATTGGGAGGAGCCGAAGATTCAGAACTAAATCTCAAGTCGGAGAAGTGGCACAGTCGACCAATGTCGGATTGACCTAGCCTACGATTCTCGCCTCTTGCCGGCGACATCGAGAGCGACAAACAGACCTGGAATCATTCGGCTAAGTTCGGAGTTCTTTGACGGCCCTTCCTCCGCCAGAAAGGTTTGCCAGACGCATTTCCGAGTACTTTCTGGAGAAGATGACGCCTTCCGCGCCGGCTTTGAATGCAGCGGCCGTTGCAGCGTAGACATCCTCGGGCTCTGTCTGTTTGTCGCCACTGGCGGTAGGAATATCGATATCGATTCCCGGATATATCTTGCATTTGCGCTCGACATCCTCGAGCGCGCGCTTAGTTTCGCGAAAGACATATTCAGCAGGGAGGCCATCCTTGGGAATCTTTGCCAACGACATTTCCTCTGGCGACATGTCATCGTAGTTGAGCCAATGATTGTTCAGCTTCAACAGTTCGTCTTTCGGCACGTCGTGAAAAATCGTCGAATCGACTTTGTTCACGTAATTCGCATAACGGGGTCCGGCACAGTTGTTGTAGAGTACTGGCTTCAGGAAGTCTGCGTAGTGAGAGTACCGGTCAAAATCCTGCTCGGCACGAAAGAAGGGGCTGAATGAGTTAGTGTGCCAGATATGGAAGCCAACTTGGAGGTTAGATCTCACGCTCTTGGCAGTCTTGTAGATATCGGCATAAGTTGCATTTTTCCCGTCATTCCAGAGCTTTTCCCAAGCGAGGATTTCCGGATAGTCGACCATGATTCGCCAGAACGCAACGAAATAGCCGTCTGTAGGGCGCTTATCCGCCCGAGCCTGAACTGTAAAGGCGAGCAGTTTCTGGTAGCCTTCGATGGCCCGATCAACGTCGATCCCCCGCTCTTTGGCTGCCTTGCGGTGAAACTCACAAAAGCAGGTGATGGGAACATTCCAGCCGCCTGCATTGGCTCCTATGATGTTGTTCAGCGGACCTTGCTGTTCGGCGCCCCACATCACCCCTTCAATGTCATAAGAAGTGCAATGATCGCGTGTCAGGTCGACCACAAAATTTCGATAGTCAGGGTTGTACGCGCAACAGGTTGCAGCCCGTTTGCCGTTGATGTCGACCTCTTCCAACTCTTCGATGTGTGGGATGTCTCTGCGCCAGATGTTGTAGTTCCAGGCGTAGACCTTTATCCCTCGCTTCTTGGTTTCTGGGAGCACCATTTCGAGGATGTCCAAGTTGCCGTGATCCGGCGCTTTTGTGTCTTTCAAGACCGTATCGGCATAGAACCGAGGGTGAGGCGTTGCGAAGTTGCCACCATGAAACTTGTCGTACTCTTGCTTGCCATGATCGGGAAGCGGGCGACTCGGGACTTGTCTGCCGCCCGTCCCCAGGTCATAAGTGAATGCGGACAGGAAGAGCGTGTTCACTTGACCACGCTCCTGCAAGATGTCCAGAACCTTGTTCACACCTTCGTCGACAAAGGAAATTGCCCCGATTTGGATGCCAATCATCCTATCTGAGTTGACCTGGGCTCCCGCCTCCGAGACGTTGGCCCACAGCTTTGGCGCCGCCGCAGCAGCAGCGAGACCGACACCCGATTGAAGGAACTTTCTCCGAGTAATACCTGGCGTCCATTTCGAATCCATGAGCGTCCTTTCGTTTCTCCACAAGCTTCAACTGGCGTTCGTTGACACTAAATAAAGGGACCTTGGTGCTTCGATCAAAAGGCGTATTTTGCTGCGAACTGCAGGATTCGGGCCGGATTTGAGGCTTGGATCACACCGAAGCTCGACGAGCTGAAGGTGTTGACTGGAGCTTGAAAGTTGGTGTGGTTGAAAACATTGAAGAACTCAAAGCGCAACTGCAACTGTTGTTGCTCGTGAATATTAAAGAGTTTAACGAGACTTACATCTGAGTCGATATAGTGAGGACCCAGAAGCGAGTTCATGCCGGTGGTGCCAAAAGTGCCTGGGCCATTCTTAACAAACGCCGCAGGATTAATCCACAACAAGGTCTTCTTGTTTCTCAGGTAGGGATTAGCTCCAGCGACGGCGTTTGGGCGATCAAGACCCACGCCCGAAAGGGAGGCATCCGTGCCCGTCAGGGGGCTGAACGGGTATCCATTGTAGTAAGAAACCAAGAAGGATGGCGACCAGCCTCCAGCAATCAAGTTCACCTTCTGGTTCGTGAAGTTAAAGCCCTGGTAGACAAACGAGCCTACCAGGTTATGCCGCAGGTCGAAGTCACATGGCCCGTAGTCGGCTTTTCGGTTGTAGGGGTTGGACTCGTTGTTTCCGGTTACCCTGTTGCTCAGAGGCTCCGTATCCTGCAAACAATGAGAATATGTGTAAGAGGCAAGCACAGTGTATTTGTGACTTAGGCGATGCTGGGCGGTCAACTTGAGTGCGTGGTAGCTGGTGTTGACACCATCATCCATGAGTGTAATCGTCGAATAATAAGCGCCAGTTGCGGGGTTTAGCTGGGCAAGAGTGCGGCGTTGGGCGGTGTTGCCGGTCGTCGAATTCCCGGGGATGTAAATCGCGGGATCCTCTTCGGTTGAAGAGCGGAAATGCGTTGCCTTGTTGCCGATATAGTTTGCTGTAATGAACCAGTCGTCTTTTAGCTGGCGCTCCAGGCTCAGACCCCATTGCTGCATGTAGGGGTGGTGGAGACCGAGAGGGAGATTGATGTAGGAAGCCCCGGTGGGGAAGACTGAACTTTTGCTCGGTGGGTAGGTGAAAGGGAAGGGGTTGCCTCCGGGATACGATGCGAAAGGATTTACAAAACCTCCGGTAGGGGAGGTCAGAGTGATCTGGTTTCCCCATGGCGAGGCAAGCGCAAAGTCCCTATTAGTGTATGACTCAGGTTGATCAAAAAAGATGCCGTAGGAAGCGCGAATGCTCTCCTTCCCGCTTCCCGTCGGATCCCAAGCGAATCCTACCCTAGGAGCAAAGTCATCCCAGCTGCCGTTCGCGTAGGCGCGCGGAATTCCGGGGTCGCCGTAGAAGAGCAATCCAGGCGGTGCGTTCTGGTATACCGTGGTCTTGGTTCCGGCGATGAAAGCAGGGAGTGAGAAGTGGTTGCCGCGCCCGGCTGCGTCATGTTCCGGAACAGATGGTTCCCACCGAACGCCCGCGTGGACGTTGAGTCTCTTCGTTAATTGAAAGTCATCTTGAAAATAGGCTCCGTAGTACTTTTCACGCAAACCTATCACGACAAGACCAGAATCGGTCAGTTGGTAGACCGATCCCAGGAGATAGTCTGCAAGCCCCGAATTTGTCGCAGCACCGTTAAAAGAGAAGTTGCCATTTGCAAACTGAAGGTTAGTTTCATCCATCTGATTGGCAATGAACTCGCCGCCAAAGCTAAAGTGGTGGCGACCGCGAATCCAATCCATGTCATCGGCATACTGCCATTGATTGCGGATGAAAGTGGCCGTGGCATTGGAGCCGCCGCCCACTGAAAAGAAGTTGGTTACTGACAACTGGATGTAGTTTGGAGCTGCGTTGTACATGTTAACTCCCAACCCAACCGGGGTGGGCATATTGGAGGGGTTGGAGCGGGAAACGGCAAGCCGCGAGAAATCAATGTGTAAGGAATTGATCATGGTGGGAGTGATGGTGAACTGGTCGCCCAAAGCGATGGTCTGGGACCGCTGGAGGAGAGCGGGGCGGCTTGTGGTGAGAACGTTGTTTGTATAGATTGCCGGATTGGCAAAGTCGAGAATGAAGTATCGCGCAAAGACGGAATTCTTCGAGCTCAGCACCCAATCAAGCCGGCTTACATACTGATACTCATTGCTTGGATTGGAAATCGCGTAAATTAGCTTTCCGCAGGGATCAGTGGAAATCGGAATAACCTTCAGGAGATTCAACGAGGGCGTAGTGAAAGAAGTCGGATTGATGAAGTTATTGGCGTACGGCACCTTCGTAGTAGGATTGACAACCTGCTTCGCTACGCCATTCGATTGACAAGCCGCGGACTCTAAACTGCTGAAATCTCCATTAAGTGCAGCTTGCGTCGCCACGAACGCGATGGTGCTTGGGGGCGCGGTCCGATTCTTTGTTTCCTGGAAGCCTCCGAAGGCAAAAATCTTGTTTTTCCGGATAGGACCACCAATTGTTCCTCCATACTGATTTCGGTGTAAATTGTCCTGTTTAGTGGCGAAGAAGTTGCGTGCGTTGAAGTCGCCATTACGAACGAACTCGAATAAGTCTCCGTGGAAAGAATTTGTGCCGGACTTCGTGACGACGTTGACGACTGAGCCTGGATGAAGTCCATAACGCGCTGCAATACCGTTGGTTTGCACGCTGAACTCTTGTAATGCGTCCGGGAAGGGGAACGGCAGGTTGATGTTGGAATGTGAGTCGTTGTTGTCTGCTCCGTCCAGCAGGTAGTTGTTGCCGTTGATCTGGCCACCGGAGACAGAGATAGCGAGGGAATTCACATAATCGTGGCTAGTGACGTCGCGGCTGGCCGCGTTTGGTGGTGAGGCCGCGCCTCCCGCCAGCGCGATTAGATCAGTGGCCTGTCTTCCGTTCAGCGGAAGATCGACGATTCGTTGCTGGTCGATGACTTGGGAAATGGACGTGTCCTCAGTCTGTACCATGGCCGCATCCCCGGAGACTTCCACGCGCTCGGAGACGTTTCCGATCTCTAGTGCAATATTGATCTGGACGTTGTTAGCTACCTGAAGAACGATGCCCGATCGGGTGTAACCCTTGAATCCCGGCGCTGCAACTTCGATCTTGTACGCTCCAACAGGAAGGTTCAGGAGGTTGTAGCCTCCGCCGCTGTCGCTGACTCCTGTCTGAGAGTATCCAGTGTCATTTTGCGTTGCTTTGATCCGTGCGCCAATAACTACGGCCCCCGTGGCATCCTGAACAGTCCCATGGATCTGGGCGTTGGCGACCGCTTGCGCGGAGGCCATGCGACAGGCTGTGAATGCGATCGTTGCCGTTAGGCATAGCAAGACGGTTTTGCGGCTAAGCATTTCGATCTCCTTCGTTGAAAATGGACCCAGGACGAACGACGCAGCTGCTTGCGCGCGGGGATTCCTGGGTGCTATGTGCACTGACCAGAAAACGTATAATCAAGCACATGCTAGGCATATGGTTGGACCATTGTCAACAACAAACGACAGAACATTGTCAACAACAAACTTCGTGCAAAGATCGCGGTGCGCCAGGAACTCGCGGAGACTATGAAACAATGCGCGGCTCCCACGCCGCAATTGGTCGCCGTGAGTCCGCATGCCACGATCTGAAAAATCGTTCAAGGGTGTCCTTCAGAACAGTCTGCCGCGAGAGCAAGACTTGCAGTACCCCGTCACCACCCCATTTCCCCCCAATCCAGGCGCAATGTGGGCGCTGATCGAACGCTCGTTCTGACCAGAGCTGAAAAGGTCTCAACAGCGTGATTGCAAACCATATTGCGGCACCTTACTTTACTCTCCAATGCGCTCGCTCACGCCGATTGACGCGAATAGGGGTGCATATTTTCTGTTGACAATGGTCCGACCAAATGATTAATATCCGCCTCGTCAATTGAAGGCTGGTGTTCCCCGTGGGAAGATCGCTCATTTCACTCCAGGGAGATCGAAGCATGTCCGCTTCCTCGAAATGCAAGAAAGCGTATTCCGGTTTCCTGTATATCGCAGCCGTTCCAGGTGCCGGCAAACGCTTCGGCACTCTTATGGCCAGGTGGTTTCAGTCGCTTCGCTGATCGGCTTTGTCGTCGACCCATCTGGCGCGCTTCAAAGGTCAAGGTCTGACCGGAATACCAGTGTCGGACGCTCGTGGCCAATCTCACTTCGAAAGCTAAAAATGCCGGTTTCATGCGTGCGCAGAAGCATTCCACGAAAATCTGCCTGGCATCCAAAGTGGTTTGATGATACAAAGCTGCGGGGATGGGATACAGCTTTCAGCGAATGTGAATTGCAGAGATAGAAACGTACTGAGGCTTTCTGTCTGTTTGTACAAACAACACAAAACGCGTTCTGATCGGTGCCTGGCGCGGACGGAACCTTAATAGTTGTAGCCACGATTTGCCATAGGGAGAATGGAAATGGACGAATTGCCGGAAATCAGCAAGGACACCTCTCGGAGAAACTTCCTCAAAGCGGCGAGCATGTCTTCGGCCATGGCTCTTGTGGGGCGGCGTAGCTTTGCAGACCCCTTACCCAGCCTGCCGGTCAACGCAGCTCTGGCCGAGCCGGCGCCGAATGGGACTTCGAACAAAAACTTCATTGCCATGCAGATCAGCGCACAGTCTTTTGTCGATGAGGGAGTGGATAAGTGTCTTGACACCCTTCAGGGAAAAGCCGGCGTCAATGTCGTGATGCCAGTGGTGTTTTCCTACGGATGGGAGTTGGACGGACGCCAGGTACATGGACGTCCACTGCCGGACCACGGTGTACAAGCCTACGATGAGATCCACGGTGGAAGTTACACCAAAGTCCATCCTGAGTTCTATGCGGATTCCCCAATTTTGCAGGGTCTCCGCGCGCCGGACCTGGGAGACTTCGACGCCCTGGCGGATGTGATTCCCAAAGCCAAGCAGCGCGGAATTCAGACCTACGCTCTGTTCGCAGAGGACTACAACCCCGCATTCATACCGAATTTTGAGAAGATTGCGGAAGTCGACGTCTACGGCAAGACGGGCCGCAACAGTTGCCACAATAATCCGGGTACGCGGAGCTTTCTGGTTTCGCTCGTGCAAGACTGGTTCACGTCCAATGATTTGGACGGGATGATGTGGGAGTCAGAGCGTCAAGGGCCTCTGAACACCGCGTTGAAAGCAAACTTTGGCAACTCCTCCCGCACTTCGATCTGCTGTTTTTGCTCGCACTGCATGCAGAAGGGACGTGAACAAGGCATCAATGTCGATCGGGCCCGCGCGGGGTACATGGCCCTCGACCGCTGGGTAAATCAACCCGCTGGCCAATCGCGCGAAAGCGATGGGAGCTTTGTGACGCTGTGGCGACTATTGCTCGAGTACCCAGAGATTCTTGCCTGGGAGAGTTTCTGGTTCCACAGTCAGGAGGAGATTTACGGGCTTCTTTATGGCACTGTGAAAGAGGTTAATCCGCGCGCCAAGGTGGGTTGGCACATTATGCATCTGGTCGCGCTGAGCCCGTTTTATCGTGCCGACCAAAATTATGCCAGGCTTGCGAAGGCCGCAGACTTCCTGAAGCCTTCACCGTATAACAACTGCGGAGGACCGCGCTTTGCTCAATATATCCGCAATGTCCAGTCAACAATCTTTCGAGACTTCTCGCCGCAGGAAGTTCTCGCCATGCATTACAGGATTATGGGATTCGAGGGCGAAGAGGCCAGTCTGGATAAGCTGCCGGTGACAGGGCTCTCAGCTAACTATGTGTCCCGAGAAACGCGGCGTGCGATCTTGGACGTACAAGGCGCAGTCCCCATTTACCCAGGCATTGACATCGATCTGCCGACCGCAGCAAACGAAAAGCAGACTGAACCGGCAGACGTGAAGGCTGAGGTATTGGCCGCGTTCAAGGCCGGGGCGACTGGAGTTGTGTTGTCACGCAAGTATTCGGAAATGAAGCTTACGAACCTGGCTGCGGTTGGCGAGGCACTTCGCGAAATAGGCGCTTGAGTCCGCGGATGCGCATCGAACAATGCCAATCAACCAGCATCGAAGGGAAGAAGGAAATGGACAATTCGGTTGGAAGCAGCAACGAAACCTCCCGGCGGAAATTCCTCAAGGAGGTAAGCATGACGTCTGCCTTGGCTCTCGCGGGCGGCACGGCGTTTGCAAGGGCGAGTAGCGAAGGACAATTGTCGAATCAATCGGGGCAATCGAGTGCCGCACAAAATCGCACAGAATCCAAGAAATTTGTCGCAATCCAAATCGGGGCGCGGTCATTTGTGGATGAGGGGGTCGATAAGTGTCTCGACACGTTGCAAGAGAAAGCCTCCGTTAACGTGCTCATGCCCACTGTATTCACATATGGGAGGGGACTCGCCGGTCGACAAATTCCCGGATTGCCGTTGCCAGACCATGGTGTGCAGACCTACGACGAGATTCATGGAGGAAGCTATACCAAGATCCATCCGGAGTTTTACAGAAACTCCGTCATTCGTGACGTGCGCGCTCCCGAGTTGGGAGAATTCGACATCCTTGGCGACGTGACTCCCAAGGCCAAAGCACGAGGTATGAAAGTGTATTGCCTGTTTGAAGAGGCGTACAACCCGAGGCTGATGCCCAATTTTGAGAAAGTGGCAGAGGTGGACCTGTACGGAAAAATTGGGCGCAGTACTTGTTTCAATAATCCGAATGCCAGAAATTTCCTTACGTCGCTGGTGCAGGACTGGTTCACGAACAATGATCTGGACGGTATGATGTGGGAGTCTGAGCGTCAAGGACCCCTTAACATGGCGCTGAAGGCCGACTTCAGCTCAGGTGCCCGCAGGTCGATCTGTTGCTTTTGCGCGCACTGCCTCCAGAGGGGGCATGAGCAAGGAATCAATGTTGAGCGCGCCAGAGCCGGCTATGTTGAATTGGACCGGTGGGTCACGCAAGTCACAACACAACCGCTGCCGAGCGACGGCAGCTTTGTAACTTTATGGCGTCTGCTCCTCGAGTATCCTGAAATCCTTGCCTGGGAAAATCTCTGGTTTCACAGCCAGGAGGAGATGTATGGGCTGCTCTATGGAACCGTGAAAGAGGTTAATCCCAGAGCTCAGGTGGGCTGGCACATCATGCATCTAGTTACAATGAGTCCTTTCTACCAGGCCGATCAGAATTATGCTCGGCTGGCTCATGTCTCCGACTACATCAAGCCGTCTCCATATAACAACTGTGCTGGGCCTCGCCTGGCGCAATACGTCAAGAATGTTCAATCTACAATTTTCCGTGATTTTACGCCGGACGAAGTCCTCGAAATTCACTATAAGATTCTTCACCTTCAAGGAGAGCCAGGCCTGGACAAGCTTCCCACAGCCGGCCTCTCAGCAAACTATGTAGGCAGAGAAACCGAGCGAGCACTTGCCGATGTACACGGCGCAGTGCCCATCTATCCTGGAATCGATATCGACATTCCTACGGCCTTGAATGAAAAGCGAACTCAACCATCAGATGTCAAAGCTGCGGTACTCGCTGCATTCAAGGCAGGGGCGCCCGGCGTAGTCTTGTCGCGCAAATACGCGGAGATGAGGCTTACAAACCTGGCCGGAGCCGGCGAAGCGCTGCGCGAACTCAATGGAAGATAAGGCATACCAGGGTGCCGCCGGGACGAGATCGTCCTTCCGTATGCCGGGCCTTATACGTCAACCAAGCGCCGCTCAGATTTTCGTGAGTCTGTGAGCCCGGCGAGGAGGACGAATGGTTAACATTTTGTTCTCCGCAGGTTCATAATTGCCGTAGCTTGTCCCGTTTTGCCCGCCATCCGCTGTTTCCGTTCCTTTACCTCTCGTTGCCGCGCAATCCATGCTTAGATGCGCACACCGAGGATATCCAGCGTCGAGGCCCCTGGTGCCAGTGGTTCCGGTGCTCTACGCGAGGGTTGATGTAGCAACCTGACACAGAATTGCCGGAAGTCTATGCCTCCCGGTTCTGTTGAAAGAATCACATTCGGTACTGGAAAGCGAGACAGCCTCACGGTATGGTTTCCGAGGTTTCAATGACCCCTGTACCGGGAACCGAACGAGCAGGCTCTCTTTGATTGGCCCCCTGTATCTTAGCTCGGATGGGAACGATTGGTTTTGACGAGTTCCGAACCTGAATAAGAGCGAAGGATATGGTTGTACGCAAGTAGATATACAATCGAAATCTACCGAGCACTCCCCAATCGGTTTCTCATTGGATTCCATGCCTGCCAAATCTGCTTCAATTCAACCTCGGTCCGCGCCGCGGAAGCTCAAACGCCGACTCGGCTTCTTCGATTCTTCGATGATTGTGACCGGCGTAATGATTGGCTCAGGCATCTTCATCGTTCCCGCTGATATGGCGCGGACGATTCAGAGCCCGGGCTGGCTGCTCGTCGCGTGGGTTTTCACAGGGGTGCTGACTATCAGCGCAGCCCTTTCGTTTGGCGAGCTATCCAGCATGATGCCCGGTGCGGGGGGAATGTATCTTTATCTGAGCGAGGCGTATTCGCCACTTTGGGGATTTCTCTACGGATGGACCTTCTTTACAGTGATCCAGACCGGGAGCATTGCGGCGGTTGCGGTTGCGTTTTCCCGATTTTCAGGCGTGCTTATCCCTTGGATCTCCGAGTCGCAATATCTCGTGCACCCCATCCGCTTATTTACGTACTACGCTATCTCCTTGTCGACGTCGCAGCTGGTCTCACTTGTTGTGATCGTGCTTCTGACAGCATGCAATACATTCGGCATCGAGTACGGCAAATGGATCCAGAATCTATTTACAGTGACGAAGATTACGGCGCTCCTTGGCATAATTTTCTGTGGACTTACGGTGGGATGTAATCGCTCGGTCGTAAGGGCGAACTTCTCCCACATGTTTCTGCCTCATGGAAACCAGGTCTCGACGCAACTCCCTTTTGTCCTGTCGGGAGTAGGTATCCTGGTTGCAGTTTGCGTGGCCCAATCTGGCTCTCTCTTCTCGGCTGACTCGTGGCACAACATTACGTTCGCTGCTGAAGAGGTGCGCGACCCGCGTCGCGTGCTTCCACGCGCGCTCGCGTTTGGCAGTGTCCTCGTCATTCTGCTTTATATGGGCACCAACATTGCTTATCTCACCACGTTGAGATTCAGCGAGATTCAGACTACCCCTCGGGATCTGGTTGCCGCGGCAATGCTGGAAAAGATTTTACCTTCCATCGGTGGGCGCATTATGGCGATTGCCATAATGATCTCAACTTTCGGCTGCATCAACAGCCTGATCCTCTCAGGGGCACGAGCCTATTTTGCCATGGCTCGCGACGGCCTGTTTCTTTCCGCAGCAGCAAAGCTGAATCGCGCGGATGTGCCTGGAGTGTCTCTGGCGATGCAAGCAGTTTGGGCCGTCCTGCTCGTGCTGCTGACTACCTATTCTCCGTTGACAGGGTACGGCAATCTTTACAGTAATCTGCTCGATTACATTATCTCGGCCGCTTTAGTGTTCTACATTCTCACGATTGCAGCGGTGATTGTGCTGCGGCGGAAACGTCCGGATGCGGAACGGCCCTACCGGACAATCGGATACCCGATTACACCGGTCCTTTACATCGTCGGGGCAGCGGCGATCATTTTGTGTCTCCTTATTTTTCGTCCGGCGACTACGTGGCCTGGATTCGCAATCGTAATTCTCGGCGTTCCCGTTTACTTGATGTTTCGGCGCAGAAACAATTTGTGCGAAGGCAGGCGTAATTGCCCCGAATGAAACCTGACTTCTCGTTTCAACCCGCGAGAAGGAAGGCATTTTCCCGGTTGGAATGGAGCGAGAATGGCGCGCTCTATACTGCGCCGGCATGCCTGACCAATGGTCGGTGCTCAATGGCGTTGTCGATCAGCCTGATGATGCCTTCAAGTTCCTCTCCTACCAGTTCAAGCCTGGGAGGACGAACTGTCGCCGTGCCAACACCGGCACGCGCCTCGGCCAGTTTGATCAGTTGGACGAATTTAGGCACTGTATCGAGACGCAAGAGGGGCAAGAACCAGCGATACAGCTTGAATGCTTCTGTCCAGCGGCCAGCCTTGGCAAGGTCAAAAAGCGCCACAGACTCCTGAGGAAAGGCATTGACAAGGCCCGCAATCCATCCTGTGGCGCCTGCAGCGATGGCTTCGACGATTTCATCGTCGACGCCGACGAAGACTGCCAGCCTGTCTCCGAGGAGGGAGCGGATAGCAGTAACCCGGCGCACGTCTCCGCTTGATTCCTTGACTGCCATGAAATTGCCGTGCTCCGTCGCAAGCTCGACAATCTGCTCAGGAGTGAAGTCGGTGCCATACGCAATCGGGTTGTTGTACAGCATGCATGAATGCTGTGTTGCGCGAAAGACTGCCGAAATGTGCGCCTTCATCTCTCGCCAGTCTCCTCGATAGACGTAAGGCGGAAGCACCATGAGGCCATCGCAACCAATCTCAGACGCCGTCTTTGCCAAGGCGACGGTCTCGGCGGTGGAAAGTCCTGATATCCCGGCCACGAGGGGCGCGTCCACGGCGGCGCGAATAGTTTCGAGAACAGCTTTCTTTTCGGCGTTGCTCATCGCAGCCGCTTCACCGAGCGAGCCCAAAGCAACGATACCCGTGCATCCGCTCGCGATCATCCATTTGGCACGCTTCGCGATCGACGCGTGATCGAGGCTGAGGTCGGGGTTAAAGGCGGTGGTCATCGCCGGCATGACACCTTTCCAGATCATGGGTTCTCCTTCGACGGAACTTGCGGATCTCCAATCAGCGTCGACAGCCGAACTGGGTAAACTGGCGGACGAGTAAATTCACTTTTCCACCCTGATAGAAATTCTAGTGCGGCGCCACAGATTCTGCCCTGACAGGCTCCCATGCCACATCGCGTGTGGAGCTTGGCAGCACGCATCGAACGCTGATGGTGAAGCGCAGACCACGGAACGTCTTCGCAACGACAGACGATGGTGTCCGGTTTAGGGAGATAACGAAGCTCGGGCCGCAGCGCAAATGTGCGGTCCATTGCACGCGCCATCTTTTCGAGCGCTTTCCGTTTGTTGAAGAGCCGGGAGGTCTGTTCTTTATTTCCCGTCGCAGCCAGCCCGGCAATTTGTCCTTCGACCAACGCCAGCTCGAGTCCGCCGATACCCGTCGATTCACCAACGGTGAATACCCGGTCTGCCGATGTCTGCTGCCACTCATCGACTTTGACCTTGCCGTGGTCCAGCATGCAGCCGAACGCGGATGGAAGTTCTGTGTTCGGCACCAGGTGGAATCCACAAGCAACAAGGTCGCAATCGACCGTCTTAGACTTGGCTCCATTTGTAAAGGTAATGGAGCCCACACAGTCGTCGCCCTCCGCGGAGAGGGGCCACCACCCGCATCGGAGTGGAGAGTTCCGCAGCCCGGCGCCGTAACCAAGAGCGGACCAAAGCATATTGCGACGCTTCAGGACTGAGGCGGTAAACCGAATCATCTGGCTCCAAGAGCTCTGCTCATAAACGCCTTGAATGCGTGCACCTTTCGACTTCAGGAATGCGGCTACCGCTAGCAGAAGCGGGCCGGTTCCCGCGACAACAATCCGTTTACCCTCGACAGAGAATCCCGACTTGACGAGCGCTTGCAGTCCCCCCGCGGCAAACACGTTGGGCAGCGTCCAGCCTGGAAAGGGGAGGACAAGCTCGCGCGCACCGGTGGCCAGGATAGCGCTGTGGAAAGTAATCTCGATCGCCTCGTTTTCGTTTTCGGCGAGCACCAACTCTTCAGAGAGGCGAGCTACCACACGCGTGGATGAAAGCAGCGTAGCGCCGCATTCGCGGAGACGGCGAAGCCATAGAGCTGCGTCCCGGCTGGACGATACGTGTTGCGCTGGCTCGTCGGTCGTGGCGCGCCAGATTTGTCCGCCCGGGAAAGGGTTGTCGTCTACGAGAATGGCCTTCGCACCGGACTTTGCGGCGGACACACAAGCTGCTATGCCGGCAGGTCCCGCGCCGATGACGAGGACATCGCAGTTGAGTTCGGTTCTTCTAGTCATCAGTATTCACCACCATGCCGTCTTCGCAGAGTATCTGGCATGTGCGCTGCTGGGTTCTGCGATTGACCATAGCCCGGCATTCGAAGCAAATTCCCATTCCGCAGAGTGGGCCTCTCATGCTTCCTTGCACCGACCTTCGAAATCCTGAACGGCTGTGCAGGATTGCAGCGGCAACAGTGGTCCCGGTCGGCACCTCGACCACGTGGCCGTCGATCGTCAATTTCAACGCATTAGACATGGGCGATCCGGTCGACCCGCGCGGGAAGAAAAGGCTCGAGAGGAATCGCTGGTGAACGGCCGTCAAAATATGCAGAGAGCAGTTCCGCGGTGGCCAGCGAGGTCGTGATCCCAAGGCCTTCATGTCCCGTGGCGAGAAATATCGTATCGTCCTCCGGCCAAGGGCCGACCAACGGCAGCTTGTCTGGGGTCGCTGCGCGGTAACCTGTCCACGTGCGGAGAATGGAGCAGTCTGCGAGCCCGGGCATATAAGCAACCGCGCGCGCCAGCATCCGGCTTAGGATCGGATAATCAACGGTCGCAGGCGAGTCGAACTGCCGTGAAGAACCGATCAATACCTGACCAGTAACGCGCGGCTGGACATTGAACGCAACCGAGTCTTCCGATATGGAATGCGCGCTTTTGAGGTAACGGAGCTCGACGATCTGATGATGCAGGAAACCTGGATAGCGTTCTGTAATCGCCAGGTGCCCCTTTCTTTTTCTGATCGGAATTCCCGCAGTCAACTCCGTGGATCTCTCGCCGGCGGCGTTGACGATCCGTCGCGATTTCAGGCGCCGTCCATCGCGAAACACGGCGGTACCGTCTCCGATGGCTGAGATCTCTCCGTCGATGACTACCGCTCCATGAGCGACGGCTTGCTCTGCGAGAAACTCTGCCACTATAGGCGCGTATACCACGGCATCCGAGTGCACTAGCAACCCACCCATCAGGTCGCGGCTGAGTTGGGGTTCCAGCGCAATAAGCGCATCGTGTCCAAGGATCTCTGTGGAGACGCCGCGCGCCTGGTAAAACGAGTGTTTCCGCGCAACTTCGTCCATTTCTTCGCGATCTGCGCCAACCCAGAGCGTTCCGCACTGCTGGAATTCAGCGGAGGGCGGCAGAGTATGGGCCAGGGTTTGCCACAGGCTCTGCGAGTATTGGGTGAGGAAGAACTGAGCCGGAGAGTCGTCCATCACCACGATGTGACCCATGCCTGCGGCGGTCGCGCCGAGTCCAGCACCCATGCAATCGACGAGCGCAACCCGCATGCCGGTTCTGGCAAGCGTGGAAGCGCAGGCAGCTCCAACGATTCCGCTGCCAACGACGATGCAATCAAAGGTTTCGGTGGTCATGCAGGGATTCCCATACAAAACGGATCTGCCGGATTGAAAATGAGGTCGGACTCCGCATTAACGAAGGCTCTACCTGTAATACTGGGAATCACCGCGCCGTCGTGGACCCGAAAACTACCTTCAAACACGCTGCCGATAATGCTCTCCTGGCGCCAGGTTTCGCCCGGCTTGAGCTTTCCGTCCGCGTGGAGGCAAGCGAGTTTCGCGCTGGTGCCGGTGCCACACGGCGAGCGGTCGTACGCTCCGCCTGGACAGAGCACGAAGTTCCTGCTTTGGATGCCGGGGGTGGGCGACTCGGCGAACAACTCCACGTGATCGATTTCGCCCCCGTTATCGCCGGTGACTCCATGCGCGGCGAGCGCTTCGCGGATAGCCAGTGTGAACCTGGTCAGGTTCGGAATCTCGGAAGGAACCAAAGTGAAGTCATTGTTATTGACCAGGAAAAACCAGTTCCCGCCCCAAGCAACATCTCCAGCGACCGGACCATAACCGGGCACCTCAATCGCGATGTTGCGCGAACTGCGATAGCTTGGGACATTTTCGATGGTGACGCGTCCGTCGTCGTGCAACTCTCCTGATACGATTCCAACCGGGGTTTCGATCTTGTGATGCCCGGGACGGATGCGCCCAAGGTACGCCAGCGTAGTGACGACGCCGATCGTGCCATGTCCGCACATCAGGAGATTTCCGACGTTATTGAAATAGATCACGCCGGTCAGACATGTCGGGTCACAAGGTTCCTGAAGCAGCGCTCCAACCAGGACCTCGGAGCCCCGTGGCTCATTGACTACGGCGTTGCGAAAGGCATCATGCTCCTGAGCAAACGTAACGAGACGTTCAGTCAGCGAGCCGTTTCCCAAATCCGGCCCACCGGCGATAACAGTTCTGGTTGGTTCTCCGCAAGTGTGCGAGTCGATCACACGTACCCTACCAGAATTCATCTGTAATTCCTTAAATGATGACCAAGTTAGTGTACGAAATTGAATACGATCGCGCAAAGCATAACGGCAACGGTCGGTGCGCCCGGCCACATATCTACGGAGCGCCGCTGAGATGACCTCGCAAATTGAGGGTAAGAAGCCAAAGACAGGCAAAAAGGCGTTCCGCAGAAGAACATTGCACTTCGCTGGACGCGGCCTTTCGGCAGATACGTGAAATGACTGTGTACGGCGTGCTTTCGCCCGGTTCGTGGATCGTCGGGTCGGAAGCTGACAGAAAGGCTGGGAACGAACCGCACTCCGGTGCGCGGGGCCCCGCAGTGGCTCCAGCGCGGTTGCCGCGTCGTTTCGAACAGCGAATCAGCTCGAAATCCAGAATGATCGACGCTCCCTTGAGCAAAGAGGAAGCGTCCGAACTCTACTCGATCATGGGTCATCTGGAGGGCTTCGCGGGCAGGCAGGCGGCTGCTCTGCCGAAGGACCAGCGGAATAGGCTTGTCGCTGCAATGCGCGCCCCCGACGCAAAGCTGCATCGGATTGCGTGCACGCAAGCTTGAGGGCGAAAGCATATTTGACCTCGACACGGAGTTTCATCGGGTGATTGCGGAGGCCAGCACCGGGCCAAGGCTTTCGTAGATGCATAGCGGTATCAAGCCCCGGGCAGAACGTTATTGGCCCCTCTATGCCAACAACATCATTGACAGGCTCGAGCTCAGCGTGAGGGAACACGAAGCGATCATCAGCGCAATTCAGAAAGGAGACGCCGACGCCACTGAGAAGGCGCTGATCCTGAAGTGGGTCATGGAGTGCCCGTAGCGGAGGTGCTCCGGAAGTTCGGTATCAGGGGAATACTTTTCCCTGATACGTGGGTGACAATTCCCTGTTCGGTTTGCATCTTGAATAGCGCAAGTGACCGGACAAATTGCTTTATTCAGCCACTTAGAGGGATACTTGCATTGGATTTAGGTGCCAAATTCGTCAATTCCCTTTTTTTTCCCTGTTAGCTGGGAATTTGACCAGAGAACGGTTCGCAGGAGACTCCATCCACCAGGAACGTGGACTTTGAGAGCATTAAGCCGTGGGCCAAGACGAATTCAGTATCAATTTAGCAATGTTGCAAAACCCTTACTTTTTGAAACAGCAGGATTGGACAAGTCTGGTGATTGATGTGTCTGGGTTTACGGAACCAGTTCTGGACCCTTTTGAAACACGGAAAAAGGGTTCCGGTGCAACCGGAATATCCGCTTCCTAAGGGCGCCCTAGATGCATCCCGACGAGGCCAAATGTGGGCTTAAAACCTGTGTCTCGCCAAAATTCCATCGGCCTGTGTTTTGATAGCCTTCCAGCTAGCACGAGTCGGGCGATCCAGGCGGCTCTTAACCGTTAAGATATCGAGACGTCTATTCAATTTCTTGGCCGGATGGAGTGTCGAGTCTGCCTGGGGGATTTCACCCCAAGCCGCTCACGGAACCGTACGTGAGCCTCTCGGCTCATACGGCTCTTACCGGCCAGCCGTTGGTCTCAACCCCAGGCTCCAGTGGTAGAACAGATTGCTATTGCAAGAGGCAACCGCCCCCAACCGGCAATATGCCTTGTCCGTGTGGCTCGCCAAAATTCCGTCCGTCACTGACGAGACTTCCTCTTAACAGTTAAGGCAATTCGGGTACGCGTGGTTTAGGGCCCTGAAG
>OBLW0100001189.1_pt1 | contig 22343 bp, 21 predicted proteins | sample 1520161 | NCBI WGS metagenome assembly OBLW01 (sample SAMEA3539309, study PRJEB22396) | soil metagenome | biome: tundra; feature: field; material: soil | place: USA | collected 2010-05 | depth 0.15 m | reverse complement strand
GCCGCGTCGACCCGGGAAGGGTATTACTCGGCAGAGAAGTAGAAAACGGCACTAGGGGACTGGCGTACCGGCCGGGGGCGGAATCTCTTCCTCGGTTACCACGAAAAAGTGGCGCAAGTCCGCTTTGCCAAAGGCAGTGGTAATGGCAACGTCGGAGGCGTCGCGGCCGGTTGCCATGAGGACGCGGCCAATGCGAGGCTGGTTGTTGCGGGCATCGAATGTCCACCAGCGGCCGTCGAGCCAGGCCTCGAACCAGGCGCTGAAGTCCATGGGAAGGACAACTGGGACGCCGATGTCGCCCAGATAGCCGGTTGCGTAACGGGCCGGGATGTTGAGGGCGCGGCAAAAGGTGATGGCCAGATGCTGAAAGTCGCGGCAAACGCCGACGCGCTCTGTGAAGACGTCGAGGGCGGTTTTGGTGGGCCGGGCCTGCTGATAATTGAACGCCACATGGTTGTGGACCCAGTTGCATATGTACTGCACTCTGCCCCATCCGGGGTCCAGATTTCCAAAAAGTTCAAAGGCAATGTTGGAGAAACGGTCAACCTCGCAATAGCGGCTGTTCAGCAGATAGCTGAGGACCTGGTGCGGCAGATCTCCGACGGCGGACTCCCGGGCAGCGAGATTGAGAATGTCCGGGTAACCTGAGTCTCGAATCAGCGTGGAGCCGCTAAGGCGCAGGGAGCCTTTGGGCGCGACGAATCGCGCGCAGCGGTTGCCGAAGCTGTCGATGTAGTTTGTCACGGGAATATTCGGCTCGATCTGCAACTCATCGGGCTCCAGCAAGTCGTGGACGCGCGAGGGATGGACGTTGAGGAGCGCAACCATAGCGACCGTAGTGGGAATCTCGAATTGAATGTCATATGCCAGACGGATAAGCAAGCTGGGACCTCTTGTATTGAAAGTACAGGCTGGGTTGGGTTTGCGCTTGTTGGAGCACGTGCGCGGTGGACAATGAAACAGCTTTGATCATTTAGATGCAATTTCTTGGAACGGCGTCCTCGACGCTCAGCAGAGTAATCCCAGGTCTTATGTGAAATGCAGGGAAACTGGAGAGCCTTTAAATGCACCAAGGGCGCAGCCTTTTGGCTGCGCCCCTGCTGTATTGCCTGATTGCCGACTAGCTGGTGGTGTGAATGTTGCCGCCAGTCTGCTTTTCTTCAATTGCCGCCTGTGCCGCTGCAAGCCTTGCCGTCAACAGCCGGAAGGGCGAGCAGGAGACGTAGTTGAGCCCGATCTTGTGGCAGAACTTGACGGACTCAGGATCGCCGCCATGCTCGCCGCAAATGCCCACCTTGAGGTTGGCGCGGGTGTTGCGTCCCTTGGCCGTGGCCATCTTCACCAGTTGCCCAACGCCCGCCTGGTCAAGGGTGGCGAAGGGATCCTGCTTGAAGATGCCGAGCCTCATATAGGCCGGCAGGAAGTTGTTGATGTCGTCGCGCGAGATGCCGTACGTGGTCTGCGTCAGATCGTTGGTGCCGAAGCTGAAGAACTCGGCCTCTTCCGCAATTTGATCTGCGGTGAGGGCCGCGCGCGGCAGCTCGATCATCGTGCCCACCATGTATTCCACCTTCGCGTTCTTCTCCGCGAAGACTTCTGCAGCAACGCGGCGAACAATCGTGGATTGGTTGCGCATCTCTTCAATGGATCCGATGAGCGGAATCATGATTTCGACATGCGGATCGCCGCCCTTGTTCTTGACCGCAACCGCGGCTTCGAAGATGGCGCGAACCTGCATCTCGGTGATCTCGGGGAACGTAATGCCAAGACGGCATCCGCGCAACCCGAGCATGGGGTTCTGCTCATGCAGTTCTTCCACGCGAGCCAGCAGGCTGCGCAGATCCTTCAGCTTGGGCGACCGCGGCTTGGTCTCTTCCAGGCGTGCAATCTGAACCAGCAGATCTTCGCGCTTGGGCAGGAACTCGTGCAGCGGTGGATCGAGCAGGCGGATGGTCACCGGCAGCGACTCCATGGCCTTCAACAGGCCGGTGAAGTCGGCGCGCTGCATGGGCAACAGCTTCTTGAGCGCGGCGCGGCGGGTCTTCTCGTCGTTGGCCAGGATCATGGTGCGCATATGCTCGATGCGGTCTTCAGCAAAGAACATGTGCTCGGTGCGGCAGAGGCCGATGCCTTCGGCGCCGAACAGGCGAGCCTGCTTGGCGTCGCGAGGGATGTCGGCGTTGGCACGGATGCGCAGCTTGCGGACCGGGTCAACCCAGCTCATGAACTTGACCAGATCGGGATCGTCAGGCTGAGCTTCAAGCGTCTTCAGGCGCCCTGCGATCACGCGGCCGGTGGTGCCGTCCAGCGAGAGCCAGTCGCCCTGTTTGTAGGTGTGGCCCTTGACGCGAAGTTCCTTCTTCGCTTCGTCGACCGTGCACTCGCCGGCGCCGGCCACGCAGCACTTGCCCATGCCGCGCGTTACGACTGCCGCGTGTGATGTCATGCCGCCGCGCGAGGTCAGAATGCCAGCCGCAACTTCCATGCCGGCGATATCTTCCGGCGTGGTTTCACCGCGCACCAGGATGATGACCTTGTACGAGCCGTCAGCATGACGCTTGACTGCTTCCTCGGCAGTGAACACGATCTGTCCAACAGCCGCGCCGGGCGATGCCGGAAGGCCGGTGGCCAGAACTTCAATCTTCTCGCCCTTTTCAATCAGGCGCGGAACAAGGAAGTCGTAAAGCTGGTTTGGCTCTACGCGATGAATGGCTTCTTCCTGCGTGATCAGGCCTTCGCGAACCATGTCGATAGCAACCCGAACCGCAGCCAGTCCCGTACGCTTGCCGTTGCGGGTCTGCAGCATGTAGAGCTTGCCATCCTGAATGGTGAACTCAAAGTCCTGCATGTCGCGGTAGTGCTTTTCCATCTTCCGCGTAATGTCTTTGAGCTGTTCGTAGACCCTGGGCATCGCCTTCTCGAGTTCGCTGATCGACAGCGGAGTGCGGACGCCCGAAACCACGTCTTCACCCTGCGCGTTCATCAGGTACTCGCCGAAGAACATGTGCTCGCCGGTTGCCGGATTGCGCGTGAAGCCGACGCCGGTGCCTGAGTTCTCACCCAGGTTGCCAAACACCATGGCCTGTATGTTGACTGCTGTTCCCAGCCAGTCATCAATGCGGTTAATGCGGCGATAGGTCTTGGCCCTTTCGTTCTGCCAGCTCCTGAAAACGGCATCGCGGGCAGCAACAAGTTGCTCCAGCGGATTCTGCGGAAAGTCCTTGCCGGTTTCCTTCTTGATGAGCTTCTTGTATTCGACGATGATCTTTTGCAGCGCATCGGGCTTGAGCTCGTAGTCAAACTTCACCTTCGCAGCGGCCTTTACGCCATCAAAGATGTGCTCAAACTTCTTCTTGGGAACATCCAGAACCACGTCTCCGAACATCTGGATCAGACGACGATAGGAATCATATGCAAAGCGGGGATTATTGCTGAGCTTGGCCAGCGATTCAACGGCCTTGTCGTTCAGGCCGAGGTTCAAAATCGTATCCATCATGCCGGGCATTGAGAACTTGGCGCCGGAGCGGACTGAGACCAGCAGCGGATTGTCGCCCTTGCCCAGCTTCTGTCCCTGCAACTTTTCCAACTGATCGAGTGCGCAAAGCATCTCGACGTCGATCTGCTTGCTTACCTTGCCGCGCATGTATTCCCGGCAGGCTTCGGTCTGGATCGTGAATCCCGGAGGTACCGGCAATCCGGCGTTGGTCATTTCCGCCAGGCCGGCGCCCTTGCCGCCCAGAATATCCTTCATGCGGCCGTGGCCATCGGCCTTGCCGCCGCCGAAGAAGTACACATACTTGGTTGGGGTTGCGATTGTGCCTGCTTTTTCGGCAGGCGCCTGTTCCAGAACGCCCTGCGTCATGGGGTAAAGCCTCCATCTGTTAGATTCCGCGGCGGCGGTCGATACGAAAGGGTGGCGGGACGCAGGTTCAACACTCAAACTCTAAAGTCAATCAGCTGAGCACGTGCGGGTCATCCAGACATACGACGGCGCATTGCGGCATTCATCCGTCGCTATACGAATAGCGTCCCAAGTATACGATTGCCTGTGCATTTCGTCACATTCGATTTGAAAGCGCATGAAAGCCCACACAAAGAGAGGCCCCGGCTTTTGCGATTTGAAACGCAAACCGGGGCCGCGCATAGGCTTTGGGGAAGACTTCAGCCGCGCTTCAGGCGGCGTTCTGCACCAGCCGACGACCGGAGCGCGATCTACGTTTCGCATTGTGGGACAGGAGGATCCCGTCCAACCCCACCAGCGCAAGCAACTCCGCAACATGTGGTGCTGCATTCAAAACGCTGAAGCGGTGTCCCGCCTCGCGGGCGATGCGATAAAGCGATATGAGAGCTGCAATGCCGGCTGCATCGATCCGTTCCACCGATTTAATGTCGAGCGATACACTTTGGCGGCGCACCACGGGCGTCATCTCCTCAATCAGGTGACCTTCGCATCCCCTCACCAGTTCGGTTAGATCGCACCGCTTGCTTGACTCAACTGCCTTCATGATTGTCTCGTAGCAAATTGTTCCAGTCATAAAAACCTCCTTTGCAAATTCCCCATTTCCAATTTAGGGGTGCTTGGCGATTACCTATGGTGTTACGCACCTGGGAACTTGCACGTGGACGTCCAGAACCGCACCAGGGGAATATGCTGAAAATGCAGGGGAAACAAGACTTTTAAAATCCCCTGCCGCCGTTCCGCGTGTTCGATTTCGATTCTGCCGTCCGCAAATGAACACTGAATCCTTGTACGCAAAACGGGGTGTCGCCGGTTCCATGTCAAATTCGTTTACCACTCCCGCCGACGGTCCAAGTCCCAGCCTGAATCTTGTCCAGGCGCGCTCCTGGGCGCTGGAGGCCGGTTTCACTGAGGCCGGCCTGGTCGCTCTGCCTCACGCAGCCGATGCGCGCGATGCCGAGCGGTTTGAAGAGTGGGTAAGCGCGGGTAAAGCCGGCACCATGCGCTATCTCGAGCGGCGAGACGAAGACGGAAAACTGTTGCGAGCACGGGTGGCAACTCCGTTTCCATGGGCCCGTTCAGCCATCGTCTGTTTTGCCGGATATCAAAGCTCTCAGCCCCTCTCAACTGAGCCCGCCGAAGCCGGCGCAGGTTGGATCGCTCGCTATGCCTGGACAAGCCGCAACGGTCCCAAGGAGCATCGCCGCCCCAGCGATTATCACAAGGTACTCAAGAAGCGGCTTGAAGCTCTGGAGGCGCGCGTCCGAGCCGCCCAGCCAGCCACATTTGAGGCACGCAGCTACGTGGATACCGGCCCGGTAGTCGAGCGCTCGCTGGCCGTTGCCGCCGGCCTCGGCTGGACGGGAAAGAACACCTGCCTTATCCATCCGAAGCTGGGGTCCTTCGGCTTTCTGGCCGTTTTACTCACCTCATTGCCCGTCGAAAACGAAAGAGCGCCCACGGCAGTGCCCGATCGCTGCGGAACCTGCCGCCGCTGCATCGAGGCCTGTCCCACCGGCGCACTCGTCGCCCCCTACCGCATGGATGCAACGCTGTGCATCTCCTACCTCACCATCGAGCACAAGGGCCCCATTGCAGAGGACCTGATGGCAGGTATGGGCCGCCAGGTCCTCGGCTGCGATATCTGCCAGGATGTCTGCCCGTGGAATTCGCCGCGGCGAACGCCAATCAGCGCCGACACTGAGCTGGAGCCGCGCGCCGAGTTGGTGAATCCCGCGCTCGAATGGCTAGCCGCAATGGAAGAGGCCGATTTTGAGCAGCAGTTCAACGGCTCTCCAGTGCGCAGGGCGGGCTTCGAGGGGCTGCGCCGCAACGTCGCCATCGCCATGGGCAACAGCGGCCAGCACCGTTTTGCGCCGCTTCTCGACAAGTGGGCAGCAGCGGCCGATGAAGGCCTCCGCTCGGCGGCCCGATGGGCACTTTCAAAACTGAAACCCTCGGGAGAACTGCCCCCTTCATGGTGAATCCGCCCCCGAAGGCTATCCTTGAAGAAGCACCCATCCAGCAGTTCGGTGTCGTCCCAAACAAGGAGCAACAGTTGGCGGATGTATTGAATCCCGGTGCGCGCGGCGAAACGGCCGGACAAACGGTTGTGGAGCAGGCCGGCACCGTCGATACGGCAGGGTCGCCTACGCCAGCCGAATCGGCTGCCGCGGTTGAACCGGCTCAAAAATCCAAATGGTACCTGTGGCGCAGGGATGGCGTGGCTCTCGCCTCTTACCTGTTGGACAGTGAGGTGCATACCTTCGCCTTCAGCGTTGCGGCAAACGCCATCCTCTCCTTCATTCCTTTCATCGTGCTGCTCTATACGCTGGCGTTCTCGGTCTTCCGGTCTGACGCGATGAAGGATGTATTGGACTACACGGTCAACTATTTCCTTCCACCAGTTACCAGGGAAAAGGGGTGGATCACGGGCAGCATCTACAACATGGTGGTGAAGTCATCGTCCCACCACGGCGTGCAGGTCTTCTCGCTCATCATGATTGTCGTTGCCTGCACCGGCATCTTTCTCCCTCTGGAAGTAGCTCTCAACCAGGCCTGGGGCCTCACCAAGAGCCGGAACTATCTCCACAATCAGGTCATCGCTTTTGGGCTCGCGATCCTCATGGTAGCGCTCGGAATGGGCAGCGTTCTGCTCAACGAGGGAGGGCGAGAGGTGCTGACCATGATCTTCTTCGGTCACACGGAGAACTTCTTTTTCAATGGAATCTATTTTCTCGTAGTTGCCTCTACCACAGGCGTCGCATCGATCCTGTTCTTCTTTTCCATCTACTGGATCTTGCCGAATCGCAAAGTTCCCTGGCGACCGGTTTTTCGCACCGCTGTGGTCACCGGCATCATCTGGCTGATTGCCAAATACGCCTTCATCGCCTTGCTACCGCACCTCGATCTGGAATCGTTGTACGGTCCGTTCTACGTTTCGGTGGGATTGCTCTTCTGGGCTTATGCCTCAGGGCTGATCCTGTTTGCCGGGGCACAGTTCAGCGTGGCGCGATGGGGGCAGGAGAAAGGCTAAGGCAGTTTGAACGCCTTGTCGACGATCGCGTTCGGATTGCGCCCAGCCGAGAGCAACGTGAACGCGTACAGCGACGGCGAAGTTGTTCGCACCACAGCTACATCTCCCGACCGCGCATCGACCACGAACAGCAGATGGCCCGCCGCTGAAAATGCCATGGCCGAAGGTCCATCGCCCACATGCACCGAACCCACACGCCTGCCGTCGATGATCCCGTAGATGACCACATACTGCGAGTGGAAGTTGGCCACGTACAGGAGGGAATTATCGCTGGAAACCAGCCCGTGCGCCGGACCGTCGCCGATCATGTAAGTCGCGCCCACTTCGTCCGAAGTGTTGTAGATTTCAGACACGGAATCCGACAGCAGGTTCGACACGAACACTTCGCCGCCATCCGGCTTCAGCGCCAGTTGCACGGGCGCGTGCCCCACGTCCATCATCGCTTCCAGCCGGTCGGGCACTGCCGGCGATGCCGGCGCAGCCCCAGCCTGTGCAGTAGCCGCGCGGCTTGCCCTTGCCAGAGAAATCGCCATGACCTGGTGCCCCGCCGAGCAGGCAACGAAGGCCTTCGACGAATCGGGAAGCATCACAACATCCGACGCTCCAGGACAGCCCTCAAATACAGCGCGAACCGTCCGGCTCGCGGGATCTACCAGGCTCACTGAGTTTCCGCGCCGATTGGTGACCGCCAGAGTCTTGCCGTCCGCCGAAAGCCGCGCCGCCACAGGCTCCTCGCCGGCTCCAATTTGGGACGTTTCGCGCCGGTTCTTCAAATCAACCACGGAGATCGAGTTGGAACCGGAGTTGGCAACGTATGCCAGTTTGCCGTCCGCATCAAGGTCGATCGAGACCGGCTGCCGGTGCAGCGGAATGGTGGCCACGACGCTGTTGTTTTCAGCGTTGATCACCGAGATCGATCCCACGCTGCCCTCGGCGCCGGAGTTGACCACGTAGACCTCGTTGCGGGAAGGGCTGGCCGCCACGGCCACAGGATTCTGTCCCACCGGCAACTCGCGGTCCACGCGCACGTTCACCACGTCCAACACGGTCACAGTGCCGCTGCCGCCGTTGGTCACATACACATATTCGCGATAGTTGGCAGGGTATTGCGGAAAGTCGTTGGAGCGGCAGCCTGTCAACATCAGCGTGAGCATGCTGAAAGTCAAAAGGCTGACTCTGGCTGCGTCCCTTGGGTTCATGGTTTTCGTGCAGATTTCCAATTCACTTCGCCTTGCCTGCATCATATAGGCCCAGGCGCTCGCCATACTTAGGCGCAACGTTCAAGTGAATTCCGCGCGGCAGTGTCCGCCCAACCACCGGGGCGATCCGTTCAATCTCATTCATCATCTGCGCGAACTGAGCTGGGTAAATGGACTGCGGACCATCCGAGAGCGCATTCTCCGGCTGGTGATGTACTTCGACGATGATGCCGTCTGCGCCGCACGCTACTCCTGCCCTGGCCATCGGCAACACGCTGTCACGCCGCCCGGTGCCGTGGCTCGGATCCACTAATATCGGCAGATGGCTGACCCGCTGCACGGCTGGAATCACACTCAGGTCGAGAGTATTTCGGGCGTGGTCTGAGAAAGTTCGCACGCCGCGCTCGCACAGAATCACCTCGTAGTTGCCCTCGCTCATCACGTACTCGGCGGACATCATGAACTCTTCCAGCGTCGCGCTCAGTCCGCGTTTCAGCAGCACCGGCTTCCTCAGCCGCCCGGCCTTCTTCAGCAGCGAAAAGTTCTGCATGTTGCGTGCGCCAATCTGGATCACGTCGGCCCATTCGGCTACCAGCTCCAGGGTCTCGCTGTCCAGCGCCTCGGTAATAATGCGCAGCCCGAAGCGGTCGCGAATCTCCGCCATGATGCGCAGCGCCTCAATGCCCATGCCTTGAAATGCGTAGGGCGAAGTGCGGGGCTTGAAGGCGCCGCCGCGGAAGAACTGCGCTCCGGCCGCGCTGACCTGTTCGGCAATGGCGAAGGCCTGGTCTCGACTTTCAATCGAGCAGGGACCGGCGACAATCGCCAGGTCACGGCCGCCGATTGTGGCGTCGGTTCCCGCAAAGCGGATGATGGTGTCTTCTTCTTTGACGTCCCGGCTGGCCAGCTTGTAGGGCTTTGAAACGCGGATGACTTCTGCCACTCCGGAAAGCTCTTCCAGGTTGCCGCGATCCACCTCTCCCTGGTTGCCGGTAATGCCGATGGCGGTGCGCTGGGCCCCGGGAAGCGGATGGGCGCGGAAGCCCAACTTCTCAATATGCTCGCAGACAACCCGAATCTCCTCCGGTGTGGCCTGGGTTTTCATGACGACCAACATGGCTGACCCCCAAACCCTCAGTCTAAGGCATTTTTGAAGATAACGCTGGGTTTTGAGTATCGGGCAACGCCGTCGCCTCGCGCTGTCGCGCTGGATTTGAATGCAGCGGTCCTGCGCTGCTGGAACTCGGGGAATGAGGCTCGACTGGAATATTTTGGGGTTTTTCCCAGGTCGCTGAAGCCTGCATGGGCATCGTCTCTTACCTGGTCGAATAGTTGGTTCAGTTAAAACAACGCAAATCCGGGGTGGCGCGCATTGCTGCTTAAAATGCTGCGCCTATTCTGTCTTGTCTTGTATATCGATATCTGTCGTGGCGGCAATAATCGCCGGCGCGACCACCATTCCGATGAAAGCAAGAGCGATCAATAGATCATGCATCAAACATCTCCTTGCACGACTTCCTGCAATATGCACACACACAAATCATCGGTCGGATTAGAAGAAACTTGAATACCACTAAGAACTTGCAGGCTGACAAGACGGTGCCATGCCGTTCTCCCACGAAGGTGGTAGCTGCAACTTAGAGCGACGACAGGACGGAGGATTGAGTCTGTAAACCCCTCTTATTTATTTTTAGGAAATCCTAACCGGTCCCAACCTCAGCCGATATGTCGCAAGGTAGGGGTTCTTCTTGCTGTCAAAGAGCTCAGTTTCGTACAGGCCAACGGCTTAGGTCCAGGTAAGAACCCAACAAAATCAACTTCGATTCAGTTCCCCTGGGCAATGTCCGTCCCGGCGATCACCCGCCAGTATACTTCATAAGTCACTAATTCTAAATAGATTAATTAAAAATACAAGCTAGCGCGGATTGCGGCTGTTGCGCGCAGCCTCACGCTTTTGCGCTCGCCACTTCATCCCCAGCCAGGCCACATAGCCCAATTGGATGGTCCAGGTAACGCAATAGGCGGCAACCAGGAACTGGTGGTCGAGAATGGCTCTTTGATCCATACGATTCTCCTCTTTTGGTTTCTATCTTCTTTTCCGACCTGATTCTCTTTGACGGGCCATCAGGCGTTGAGCGCTTCCTGTGCTTCCCGTGCGGCAATTTTCTGTTGCTGCCGCTCCACGCGGTAGCGCAGCCCCAGGATGAGCAATCCCCAGGCCAGCCAGGCGAGCATGTTCCACATCAAGGCGCCCACCATGGTTGGGTCCATGCCGGAATTGGAGTCTCCGCCGAAGACCGGAGCTGGGTGCTGCGTTCGCCACCAGCGGTTCGACATGTACACGATGGGCACGTCAAGCGCGCCGAAGATGCCGAGTACCGCGGCCAGTGTCTGCATCTGCGGCCCGGAGGCAAAGCGCCGCAGCAGCAGGTAGCTGACGTAGATGAGCCACAGAACCAGCGTGGTGGTGAGCCGCGCGTCCCAGGTCCACCAAATGCCCCACGCGCGCCTGCCCCAAAGCGGTCCGGTTGTGAGCACAACGGTGCAAAAAACCACGCCTACTTCTGCTCCAGACAAAGCCCACGCATCGGAGACTTGCGCCCAATCCGGCCGGTTGCGGCGCCAGGCTAGAAAGCCGATGGAGCCGATCAGCGAAATAGCAAAGAAGAGGAAGGCCACCGAGGCCGAAGGGACATGGTAGTAGATGATGCGAAAAACCTCGCCCTGCATGGCGTCATTGGGAGCAACGTAGATAGCCTGGTAAAAGCCCCAGATCATCAGCGCGATGGTGACGGCGGCGTAGAGACCAATTGCAGATTTCTTCATCGGGGAATCCTGATGGAACCCTTCCAGTGTACGACGGCGGACGCCTATTCTGCGTGCAATACCACGTCGAACAGAAGCAGGCTAACAGTTGTGAAGATAACGTCATAGCCCAGCAGCAGCTTGATCCACAGCGTCGGGTCGCTGTCGCCGGTGAGAATAGACCCGGTAGCCAGAACCATGGCCAACAACGCCGGCATGAAAATCGGGAACAGGATCAGCGGCAGCAGCAGCTCGCGGTTGCGGCTGCGGATTGACAGCGCCGCAAAGAACGTTCCATTCGCCACCAGTGCCCAGGTGCCCAGCGGCAGCACCAGCACCAACTGCCACGCCTGCCCCTGAACGTGCAGGTTGTAGAAGACCAGGAAGACGGGCGCCAGCACTAATTGCACGATGGAGACGAAGAGGAAATTTGCCAGCACCTTGGCCAGAAACAGCTCCGCGCCGGGCGTGGGCGCCATGCGCTGCGCATCCAACACCTGGTGGCGAATCTCCCGCGCCCAGGCCTGGTTAAGTGCGCTCATTGAGGCGAACAGGGTGGCTACGCAAATTACGCCGCCAGAGATTTCCTGTGAGAATGCGCCTCGGGGCGAAAAGGCCAGCGAGAAAAGCACCACCACCAACAGCGCAAAGAACAGCATCGAATTTACGGCCTCACGCGAGCGCCATTCGATGCGCAGGTCCTTCACCAGGTGTGTCCAGAGAGCAGGAGTCATGCTGTGCGGCCCTCCGGAGCAGCGACCTTGGTCACGTCTTTCGTAAGATCGGCAGTCTGCGCCTCGGCGGCACTCATGTAATCATCCGGGCTCAGAACCAACTGCGTCCCGCGCGTCCCTGCCGACACGCTGATCCTGTCGAACAGAATCGCCGTCTCATCCACAAACACCGGGTAAGCCTTTTTTGCGCCAAAGACGGTGACACCGCCGCGAACGTATCCCGTAAGTGGCTGCACGTCCTTCAGGGGAACCATCTCGGCCTTGCGCAGCCCCGCGGCGCGCGCCAGCTTCTTGAAGTCCAGCTCTTCGTTGCCGGGAATCACAGCAAACACACACACGCCCGGACCGCCGGCAGTCAGCAGCGTTTTGAACACCTGCTCCGCTGGCATGCCGATCTTCTTTGCCACCGTGGTTGCCGACAAGTCCTCGGGATCTACTTCATACTCGCGCAGCTCAAACGCAATGCCCAGATTCTCAAGGAATCGCGCGCCGTTGGTCTTCATAGCGTGGGGCTCCCAGGCTCGAACGATTGCACCCGCCCGGCATGAAGCGCCAGCACCCAGTCCGCAATCGGCGCGGCGGCCTCGCGCTGGTGCGTCGTGATCACGATGGTCCGATTGCTCTGGCGGAATCCGGCGAGCAACTCCACCATCTGCCGTACGCTCTCCACGTCCATGTTTGAGAAGGGCTCGTCCAGCAGAAGCAACTCCGGTACCGGCAGCAGCACGCGCGCCAGAGAAGTCCGTTGGCGCATGCCTTGCGAGTACTGGCCCAGAGTACGGTTGAGTTCCGGATCCAGGCCTACCTGGCGCAGAGCCTCGGCCGGTGACAAACAGGTGCGCCCAGGGTAGAGGCTTGCAAAATAGCGGAGATTTTCCTGCGCGGTCAGCTCGTCGTAGAGCATCGGCGCGTGACTCATGTAGCCAATCCGGGCCCGGGCTTCATGCGGTTCCTGGTCGCCGAAGACACTGACTTTGCCGAAACTGGGCCTCAGCAAACCAGCCAGAATCCGCAGCAATGTAGACTTGCCCGCGCCGTTTTCGCCGATCAGCACGTAGCAGCACCCCGGCTCCAGGTCCACTGAAACCTGGCGCAACGCCGCAAAGGAGCCAAATAGTTTTGAAACTTGATCAAGCCGGGCGCACGGGGAACTGCCAACGGCCTCGGGCGGGTTCTCGTTCATGCTTTCAGTAGGCTGCGGTCTGGTTGGCCGGCGGAACAGCTGGCGTAGTCTCCGCTGGTGCGGTTCCTGACGCAGCAGCCGGCTTCGTAGCAGCAGGGCTGGCCGGCTTCCCATTAGGCTGGGCCGGGGCGTACTTGCTGGCGCACTTGGCTTGAAGCACCGTGGCGTGGAACTGCCCATCGCGTCCGTAGGTTCCCTCAGCCAGTGCCTGTGCATCGTCCTTGAATGTGTCCGGAGGTGGCTCAGAACCTTTGTAAATCACCTTCAGCATGTGGCCTGAAGTGGCTTTCGGAGAGTGGCTTTCAAACTCATTCAGCACAAACGTCACGTGGGTCCCGTCCTGCTCAATCGAGCCCGGCAGCACAAACCCTTCCACGCGTAACTGGCTGTGATAGGCCTTGTCGCCCATGCCGCCCAGCTCGGCTATCGTGACGTAGTAGCTCTTATTCGCTCCGTAGCCGGTAAACGCCAGCCACCCAATGGTGCCCACAATAATGGCAGCCGCGATCCCGATCCGCATTGTGTTTCCGGAAATCTTCATACTCAACTTTTAACGATACGAGCGGAGGTGGGGCTGGTCAATGGCCCGGGTGAACAGATGTGATCTAAATCACACTTTGAGCAGGTCAAATTCACCGGCCCGGCAAATGGGGCAGGGAAGCGTTTCAGTGGGCGTTTTCAAGGGTTTGCGCCGCCCGGTCCAGAGCCTGCGCCAACACCGTCAACTGCGCGGCAGCCAGATCCGGATTCCGTGCGTCAATGGCCTCATTCACCCCGGGAATCACTACGGCCGAATACCCAGTGACCTCGCCTGGAGCATAGATCGTGTGCCGGTACCATGGCCGATTCGGCAGCCCGGCCTCGGAGATGAACGCGGACTCGGTTTGGCGCAGCGCCAGGTTCAGCCTGGAAAGGTCTCCTGAGGCAGCCGTCTCCAGGGTATGCGCCTTGCGAGCAGCATTCGCCAGTCGGCCGGCAGCCGCCTCGGCGGGCGCGAAATCAAGCGAACTTAACCCTGCATCCCCAGCCTTGTGTTCGGCCGCGCCGATATAGGCGGATATCTCCCGGGCATAGGTCACGTAGTCGTACGGCAGCACGTCCGCATCGGCCATGCGCAGGGCTTCCAGTCCAAATACACGCGCCATCTCCTGCAAATAAACAAAATGGGGATCGGCGTTTTGCGTGTACCACGCGAAGTCGTCAAAGGTGGAGTGATATACGCCGTATGGGCCGCCTGAGTCGACGTCCGTCGAAGGCACACCCACATGCTGCAAAAACGGCGTGAAGTCGGAGCCCGAGCCGAGGACACCCAATGGCACCTCTGCAGCAGGTTGTTGCGTATTTGAGCCGCGCCGTTCCTCGTCGCCAGGGTGCTTTGCTCTCCACTGCTGGTAGACCGTTCCGCCCAGCGGGCTGGGAACAGCGCGCGTTACATCGCGCACAAACTCCTTCAGCGAGGGCACAGCCGATGCGGAAAAGTCCGGCCCCGACACCGCTGTATCCATGTTGAAGTAGGCGACTGCCCGTTGCAGCGCCTGGGCGTGCTGCTCCACCCATTCGGTCGAGCCAATCAGGCCCTGCTCCTCGGCATCCCAACTGCAAAAGACAATTGTCCGCTTGGGCCGCCAGCCTTGCTTGATCAGTGCGCCAATTCCATGTACCGATTCCAGCATCGCAGCAGTCCCGCTCGAGGGGTCAACAGCGCCATACACCCACGCGTCGCGATGATTGCCGGCCAACACCCACTCGTCCGGATAATCCGATCCCTTGATCTTGCCAATCACATCCCAGATAATGCGCCGCTGATAGTCCTGATCCGAGACCAGGTGAACCTTCACCCCGCTTGGCCCCAGGTGATAGCTGAAAGGCAGCGCGCCCTGCCAGCCCTGCTGCGGAACCCCCGGTCCCTTCAGCGCTTGCAGAATTGGCGCCGCATCGTGATAGCTGATGGGAATGGAGATGATGCCGGGCTGGTTACCATTCTGCCCCACAAAGTTCTTGATGCGCGCCGAGTCCGCTAAATCCAGTGTCGACGCCACGTCGGGCGTCTCCGGATCGCCGGCATATTTAAAGAGATATTGAACCGATCCGCGCTGTACACCGGTCTCCGGCCGCCACGGTCCATTGGGATAAGCGTCGCCCTTGTAGTAGCCGTCGTCCTGGGGATCCGAGTAGAGCAGCACACCAATTGCGCCACGCTGTTCTGCCAGATAAACCTTTACGCCGCGGAAGTTCGACCCGTACCGCGCCAGCACAATCTTGCCGTGCAGGTCGATGTTCTGCGCCGCAAGCTGATTGAAGTCTTCCAGACGCCCGTAGTTGGCGTAGACTACCTCGCCCGTCACGTCACCCGACCCTGAAGAACCGTTGAACGGCATAACCACTCGCGGATCGTCCTGCTGGGGGTCGCCGTCCACGTGCTCCCTGGTGGGCCCGCTCATGAGCAGCTTCCCGCTTGCGTCGAATGCTTCCACGCGCACCGTTTTAGGCTGGTTCAGCAGCACGCGGTAGGGAACGATCTCCGTATCGAGCCCCGCGGCGCGAAACTTCTCTGCCACATATTCCGCCGTCTTGTGGTCTTCCGGCGTTGCTGCCATGTGTGGTTCCGCGGTCAGAGTCTTAAGGTGCTGCCCGGCCAGCCTGGCGTCGGGTACCGCCAGGAACTTCTCCTCGAGCTTGGCCTGCGCGGTAAAGTCCGCATAGCCAAAAACCGTCGGCACGGGAACCGGTGCTGGCGTTTGTCCCGCAAGCGAATAGGGAATCGAAACCAGAAGGAAAATCAGGGCGAGCGGCTTCAACAAAGTCATGAGTGGACCAATCTTTAATTGCAGGGTCATCTTTGCTTTCAGTTCGAGACGCCGGTGAACTGCTCCTACACCTCGCCTCGCGCCGGTGACACACTCGAGCCCCGGCTGCACAACAATAAACTCACAGCTTACACTAAGAGCTGAGGTCACCTATTCTGAACGCGGACCGCGAGTTGAATCGTGAGCCCCCGAGCCTGGCCGTCGAGGAAGCAGCGGCGGCCACGCAGGCCTTTGCTGTTGAGCAGGACGAAAAGTGGCCGCGAGTCGTCAGCGCACTGCGCCATCCCAACTTTCGCCTCTTCTGGAGCGGAAACTTTCTCTCCAACATTGGCACCTGGATGCAGAACGTAGCCCTGGGCTGGCTCGTGCTCTCCCTCACTAACTCCGCATTCTGGCTCGGCGTCGTCGGCTTTGCCGGCTCCATTCCGTTTCTCATCTTTACGCTCTTTGGCGGAGTTGTCGCCGATCGCGTCAACAAGCGCCGCCTTCTCCTTGTCACCCAATCCATCATGATGCTGCTGGCCTTTGCAATGGCCGTGCTTACCTGGCTCAAGATCATTACCGTATGGGAAGTAGTCGTCCTGTCCTTCCTCAACGGCATGGCCATGGCCATCAATGCGCCAAGCTACCAGGCGCTGGTGCCGCGCCTGGTGCCGCGCGACGATCTCACCAACGCCATCGCGCTCAACTCCGCGCAATTCAACATGTCGCGCATTCTTGGTCCAACGCTGGGCGGCTACGCCATGGCCGCCGTAGGCATGGCCGGGAACTTCTTCCTCAATGGCTTGAGTTTTCTTGCCGTGCTCTGGGCGCTTACTCGCATCCGCTATCCGGAGCAGGAACAGCGCCTTCATCCCAGCTACCTCACCAGCCTTCGCCAGGGATTCAGCTATCTGCGCGAACAGCCTCAGATGCTCATCCTCGTTTGGATGACCGCCGTAGCCAGCTTTCTCGCCATTCCATTCCTCACCTTTATTCCCTTCTTTGCGAAGATGCAATTGCACACCGGTGAATCCGGGCTTGGCTGGCTGCTTGCCGCCTCTGGACTGGGAGCCGTGCTCGGCGCCGTCACTGTCGCCAGCCTCGGTATGCTTCGCCATCGCGGAAGGGTAGTCGTGATCGCGGGCCTGTTCTTTTTTGCTGCCATCATCGGCTTCTGTTACTCGCGCAATTTTGCGCTTTCGCAATGCCTTGCGCTGGTCGAAGGATACAGCGCAATCCTGATGATCTCTTCCTTCAACGTGGCCATCCAGCATCTTTCATCCGACGAGATGCGCGGCCGCGTAATGAGCATCTACGCTACATGTTTCCTCGGCCTGCCGCCGCTGGGCGCGCTGCTGGCCGGCGAAATGTCGCGCCACATCCCCACAGGCCACGTGCTGGCCTTCATGTCCGCACTCGCAGCGGCCATCTACATCGGCTTCTATGTGTTTTCGCGCCCCTTGCGCGAGATGGACTGAGAGCAGCGCAGCCGGATCTATGCTACCGGCTGTGTGCAGTGTGCGCAGCGCTTTGCCGCCAGCGGTATCTCGCTCAGGCACTCCGCGCAGGTCTTCGTAGCCGGGGGAGCCTCCGGCGCGGGTCCCTTGAACTTGGCCATCAGCGTATTCAACGGCAGCACCATGAAGAAATAAACCACGAAGGCCACAATCAGAAACGAGACGGTTGCGTTCAGAAAGTTGCCGATGTTGATCGGCGTGCCCCGCACGTTGACCACCACGGCGCTGAAGTCCGGTTTACCTACAATAGCGGCGATGAACTGCATGAGCACGTCCTTCACCAGCGACGTAACAATCGCGCTGAACGCCGCGCCCATGATGAACGCGACCGCCAAGTCCATGACATTGCCACGCAGAATGAAATCCCGAAATCCCTTGAGCATCGCTCTCTCCCCTCGTTCTCGTTTTTTGGCGCCCTGCCCGGATCAAACCCTGAATCCTGCCCCATGCTACACGCAACCTAGGAGTTGTTGGAATAATTGAATCGGCCGTCCCATCCTCGCCGCTTCTTCGTTTATTACGGCCAGCATGGGATTCACCCCTACAAAAACACCCACAAGAACAGCACCATCGCCAGAATCATCAACTCGGAGTACAGCAGAATCAGAACCCCCGCATGGTACAGGCTCCATCTGCGCCCCAGGCAGCGAGCCGTTTCCACCATCCCCCAGCACGCAAACGGCACCGCCAGAATCTGCCAGTGCGACCCATGCAAGTTTTCGATATAAGGAAATCCGGCCAGCCGCAAGCTCGCAAAAAACGCGCCAAGAGACAGCAGAATGCCGCGCGTCAGGGACCGCTGCCGAAGCTGGAACGTGTGAGGGCGGGGAAGCACCACTCCGCTAGTGTAGAGCTTCTGCTTTACCCCGCCACCAGTTCCATCTGCTTCAACGATTCGTGATAAGGCGCGTGCAGCACACCGCGCTCCGTAATGATCCCGGTAATGTACTTCGCTGGAGTCACGTCGAATGCCGGATTGCAGATTCCCACCCCATTCGGTGTCAGTTGCTTGCCGCCATGGTGGGTCACCTCAATCTGCGGGCGCTCTTCAATAGGAATCTCATCACCGGTCTTTGTTGCCAAATCGATCGTGGACCACGGCGCCGCCACGTAGAACGGAATGCCGTGCTCCTTCGCCAGAATAGCCACGTTATACGTGCCAATCTTGTTGGCCGCATCGCCGTTCGCCGCAATACGGTCCGCGCCCACCACCACTGCCTGGATCCGGCCCGCCTTCATCAGGCTCGCGGCCATGTTGTCGCAGATCACGGTGGTAGGAATTCCATCGGCCATCAGTTCCCACGCGGTCAATCGTGCGCCTTGTAAAAACGGCCGCGTCTCGTCCGCGAACACATGAATATTCTTGCCCTGCTCCACAGCGGCGCGAATGACGCCCAGTGCGGTTCCGTATCCGCAGGTGGCCAGTGCCCCGGCGTTGCAATGCGTCAGCACGCCGCCCTCTTCGGGCATCAACGCTCCGCCGAATGCGCCCATCGTTTTGCAGGCGGCAATGTCTTCGTCATACATAGCGTGCGCTTCTGCCAGAATCCTGTCCTGCACCTGGCCAAGCGACGCGCCGGAGTCCAGCAGATTGGCAAACAACCCCTTCATGCGGTCGATTGCCCAAAACAGATTCACCGCCGTGGGACGAGTCCCCGCCAGCCGCGCGCAAATCCGCTCAAACTCCGGAGCAAGCTCCGCGGCCGTCCTGGCCTTGGTGTGCTTTGCGCCAAGCGCGATGCCGTAAGCCGCCGAAACGCCGATGGCCGGCGCGCCGCGCACAACCATGGTCACAATCACCTCGGCCACCTCTTCATAGCTAGTGGCGAGTACGTAGCTCTCTTCAAGTGGGAGCCGGGTCTGATCGATGAAGCGAACCCCTTCCGGGGTCCATGTAAGCGTGGGAATCATGCCACTCCAGTGTAAATGGACGGCGGTATCCCACGCAGGAAGGCGCAATGGTTTTGAAACGGCACGGCCGGGGTACCCTCTGGGTCGCCGTGCCGCAAATAGCAGAAAATAATCGTGGGCTTCAGCCCCTGGGGAGATATTGACTGGAACCACCACCCTTGCGCGGAACTTCACATACATCCCATCCCTGAAAACCTTTTCAGTTTCTGCTGGACGTACCTTCACCCCAATGCGTACAGTGGTTTCGGTACTTTTCAAGGTTTCCGCACGCTGCCTGCCGCGCGCAGGCTTGAGCCGCGGGAATCCGGGCATTCAGCACCAAGCGATCAATCAAGGAAGCGGAGGAAGACCTCTTATGGCAACACGATCCACATCATCGGCGGCACCAAATGCACCGAGCTATCTTGTCCCGTTCATCATTGTCACGGCGCTGTTCGGTATCTTCGGGTTTCTCACCAGCCTCAACAACACCCTTGTTGCCAAGCTCGAAGACACGTTCAAACTGACCCACGGACCGGCGATGTTGGCCACTGCAGCCTGGTTCTTCGCTTACCTTGTCTTCTCGGTTCCTTCTGCCAAACTCATTGAGGCGGTGGGCTACAAGCGCACCATGGTCATCTCGCTGCTCATCATGGTGTGTGGTGCCCTGCTCTTCATTCCCGCAGCCAACATGGTCAGCTTTCCCATGACGCTCGCGGCCATCTTCGTGCTCGCCTCCGGTGTCTGCGCCCTTCAAACTTCGGCCAATCCGTACGTCTCCATCCTCGGTCCCGAGCACAGCGCCCCCGCGCGCCTCACTCTGGCGCAGGCCTTCAACTCCCTCGGTTCGCTCATCGCACCGTTGGTTGCAGCCCGCTTCATCCTCTCCGATACCAGCAAGATTTCGACAGAGACCAGCGCCGCTCACATGCTGTCAGGACCTTACATGGCCATCGCCGCCGCGCTGCTTATCCTCGGCCTCACCGTCATGTTCCTGAACTTGCCCGCCATCACCCTCACCCGCGCATTTCGTCCCGGCACCGACAGCGACCCGCTGCTCGGCCGCAGCATCTGGAGCTACTCGCACACGGTTCTCGGCATGGTCGGTATCTTTTTCTATGTCGGCCTTGAGATCGCTCTGGCCGCCATCACCATCAAGTTCTGCCAGGCGCAGGGAATCGGCAGCGTCGAAACCGCCGGCTTCATGCTCACGCTCTACTACCTCAGCATGATGATCGGCCGCTTCCTCGGCAGCTTCATCATGAAATGGGTCAAGGCGGAAAAGCTGCTCGTCATTCTTGGGTTCCTCGGCGTGGTACTGCTGCTCGTCTCCATGTTCACCACTGGCCCGGTCGCCATCTGGTGCCTGGTTCTCTGCGGCATCGCCAACTCCGTCATGTATCCCAACATCTTTGCCCTCGGCATCGCCGAGCTCGGTCCCATGACCAGCAAAGGCTCCGGCGTCATCACCATCGGCAACGTCGGTGGCGCCGCCATCCCGCTGCTCTTCGGCTGGCTTGCCGATCGCGTCGGAATTCAATACGCCTTCGTCATTCCCATCATCGGCTACCTCTACGTCGCCTACTATGGCCTGTCGGGTTACAAGCCCACCCGCGCCGAAAGGGCCTAGCCGCAGCCAGCAACAGCCACAACCCGCATCCCCATCAGGGCCCTCTTTCCGGGGGGCCCTGATGTTTTTCATTTCGATTGCAAATTGCCTATAGATTGGTCATGCGCTCGAGCGCTTCGGGATACCGGTCACCCAAAACGGGAATTTTTGCGGTGATGCTATCGATCTCGTGCAGCTCCTCCGGCGTCAGTTCCAGGGCGGTTGCTCCAATGTTCTCCTCGAGCCGCTTCAATTTCGTGGTGCCGGGGATTGGAACAATCCAGGGCTTCTGCGCCAACAACCAGGCAAGTGCAATCTGGGCAGTTGTGGCATGCTTCTTCGCGGCAAACTCTGCAATCACATCCACCAATGCTTGGTTCGCCTTACGTGCTTCTGGGAAGAAGCGAGGGTAGCTACCGCGGTTGTCCCCTTCGAGGAACTGTGTATTTTCGGTAACCGACCCGGCGAGGAACCCTCTGCCAAGCGGGCTGTAAGGAACAAAGCCGATTCCGAGCTCCTCAAGCGTCGGTAGCACTTCTTCCTCCGGGCGCTTCCACCACAGCGAATACTCACTCTGAACAGCAGTCACCGGCTGAACAGCATGTGCCCTGCGGATTGTCTTCCCCCCTGCCTCAGACAACCCGAAGTGCTTTACTTTGCCTTCCTGAATCAGGTCCTTCACCGCTCCCGCCACATCTTCGATTGGCACTTCCGGATCGACGCGATGCTGGTAAAGCAGATCGATCGTCTCCACACGCAGCCTCTTCAGCGAGCCCTCCACGCTCTCCTTGATGTACTCGGGGCGACTGTCAACCCCAGGGGCAGGTCCGCCGTGGGCATGCAGGCCGAATCCGAACTTTGTCGCAATCACCACCTGGTCACGCACGGAAGCAAGCCCTTCTCCAACAAGCTCTTCATTCACGAACGGGCCGTACACTTGAGCGGTATCGAAGAATGTAATGCCCCGCTCAACCGCTCCTCGCATGACGGCAATCATCTCCTGCTTGGTCCCCGCAACTGGGCCGTGACCAGCACTCATCCTCATGCAACCTAATCCGATGGCCGATACTTCCAGGTTGCTGCTTCCGAGTTTCCGTTTCTGCACTTTGATTCCTCCTATGGCGCGCCGTCACCGTTCCGTGAGATCCCCTCGAATCTCAGAAAAACACGGAGAAAATGGTGGCTATGACCAGGTGATCACTCACCCGAGGCGTAATCACCCCGCCGTGAATATAGCTCAACCCGATGCTCATGTACTAACCGGGACGGACGTGTTGCTTGTGCTGACTTCGAGATTCCGGACGTATGGTCGACTTCCATGTAAGTGATCTGTCAAGAAAGGGCACGAGATTCCTTGTCGCGCTCAGGAGGGCGCACATTCCGTCTTATGGCTGGTGGTCCCAGCTCCCAGTTGGACCGGTCATCTTCGTACGCAGTGCCTCACTGCGATATGCTTTTCAGGGGTCTGGATCACATCCAGCGTTTCTCCCTGTGGCCTGTCTGACCTCTGAGGGTTTGCTTCCGCAACTAACTCGTTACCCGATACTCATAACTCTCTAAAGGAGCAATTGTTGCCGAACCTCACCTCAACCGACTGGCTGACTATCCTGCTCTACCTCTTT
>OBLW0100001188.1_pt1 | contig 22350 bp, 13 predicted proteins | sample 1520161 | NCBI WGS metagenome assembly OBLW01 (sample SAMEA3539309, study PRJEB22396) | soil metagenome | biome: tundra; feature: field; material: soil | place: USA | collected 2010-05 | depth 0.15 m | reverse complement strand
CCGATCTCATATGATTTTTCATAATCGAGAAGTCACAGATTAGATTCAGAGCGCAACGGGTTGCCAAAAGAATACCGGCGTTTATACCCCCCCCCATGTTTTGTGGGGTGGAGTCTATGGCGAGATGAGGTATGCTAAGTATCAATGCAATCGCAGACGCCGCAAGCGACTGCCCAATGTACATGATTATACAAAACATGAATTCGTTGTTGAAAATCGAACTTGGCACCGTGTCACCCGCTGGCCGGCGGAGCTGCTGGGTCAAAGGTTTCACGTTGATTGAACTGCTGGTGGTCATTGCCATTATCGCAATTCTGGCGGCGATGTTATTGCCGGTTTTGGCACGCGCCAAGGAGAAGGCAATTAGGGCTTCATGTACGAACAATCTCCGGCAGCTTGGCGTCGGCATGATCGTATATGCTGGTGACAACAATGACACTGTGATTGATGCGCGTTGGGCCGCTGGCCTCCCCTATCCCAACCCTCCCGGTTCGGTGCCGGGGGCATACAATCAAGATGCCATAGATGATACGCAGGCGCTCCTAACCAAGGAGGTTTCTTTGGATGCAACCCAGACTAATAGCGCGTCAGTTTGGGCCTGCCCATCGCTTGGTGTTGGTAGTATAGCTTATATTAATAATGCCGCGCCGGCAGAATGGACTCTTGGTTATCAATATTTAGGCGGCATTTATTGGTGGCATGGACTGGCCGCATCTGGCTTTGTTGCTTCAGCCAGTCCCACAAAATTGGACAAGTCCAAACCTACGTGGGTGCTGGCAGCGGATTTGGTTTGCAAAGACACCTCTCCTCCTCCTGGGAATTCAAATCCTTGGTCAGAGGTCAACCAAGCCCAACCCAAACGGGTCGCCCATCAACGACCGAACGCACAATATCCGGATGGGGCCAATCACTTGACGGTGGACGGTTCCGTCAATTGGATTAAAACGGAAAAGCTATTGCAACTTAATACTTGGGATACCACTCATAGACTTTACTTCTTTTATCAGGATGACATCGGCGGAATCAATCTTTTGAACAAATCTCATTTAGATATAAAGCCATGGTTATAGCAGCGCCTACGCATGAAATCCATTCGACAACCTTTTCTGATCCCAACCCGTGCTTGTGGCACCCAAGCTGAAAAACTTGCGGATTTTGTGGTCAAGTTCCCATCACTGTGTCTCGCCACTACCGCAGACATTTTAGTAACCGCCGGCGTTAAAACCGCCGATTATGCGCCCCCCGCAGTATTGTGGGGTGGTCGGATTTTTGGCGTGTGTTAACATGATGTCCATTGAACCGGGCTTTCTAAAGCGACTGAATTGTTGCGGAGCCGGTGCATTAAAATGAAACGAACGTCAACCTTAATCATCAACCGTGCTCGTCGAGTTGATGTATGAGCAGTTACTGTGATTTGTGCGGCGAATTCTGAATCCTAAACCTAAAACCCTGACTACTCCAATATGTATATGAAAACAAACCTACGGACTCAAGCCCTCGCGGGCGTATTTTCGGCCATGCTATTTTCGGCCGCCTCCCTTCAGGCGGACACTTTGGCTTACTGGAACATGGACGGCGCCGGGGCTACCAAAACCAATGCAAATACAGTAGGCTCGGGCGTTACGGTGACTCCTATTGCGACGGTGGGTCTCGGTGCCGTGGGCACGGTAGTTTTTCACTCGGACAACTATGCTGCTATGACCAGAGTCGTCGGACCTACTCCAGAGACCGTGTCCTTGGCTCAGGATTTTGCAAATTCCACTTATTTTCAATTCACCCTTGCTCCGGTTGCGGGAAATTTCAACATCACCAGCATTTCCTTTTATTGTATGGCAGGGACCGCTACCACTACGGTCAATCGTGAATTTTTCCTGGAATCCGACGCAACGGGTTATGGCACAAGCTCTGCCAATGTGCTGTATGGCGCTGGCACACAGTCCGCGTTGAATCCGGGCGGCGGGATTAATTGGTCGAGCACGCTTATACCTTTAAATACGGGTGCTGAAACGCTCTTTTCGGTTGATTTGTCTGGAAACAGCGCGTTCGCCAATCTTGCGGGTCCAGTGAGCTTCCGTATTTACATCGGCACTGACACCACCAGCCAAACCGTTGGATTTGACGATCTGACCGTCATCGGCACAGTACCAGAGCCTTCCTCCTTTGCTTTCCTTGGCTTGGGTGGTTTTGGCTTGCTGATGGCCAGTCGCCGTCGCCGGCAGGCATGATGTCAGGCGTTATTTGAATCGCGAGGTCCGTGGAATAAACTTTCCACGGACCTTTCTGTTTGGAGAGTCGAATATTACACCCGCCCCGCATGGATTTTATTACATTCGCATGTTACCTTGAGGTTGCATGAAACTGTGCAGATTCATTCTCCGGCAATTCTCTTTGAGCGTTGCCGGTTTCTTCGCGGGCATGGCTTTTACTGCGCAGTCGGCAACTTTTGTGTGGGACGGTGGCGGAAACAATAACAACTTCACAACCGCTTCGAACTGGGTCGGGAACACCGCTTCACCATTTAACTACACCCCGACGGTCACGGCCGATGCCTTGACTTTTTCCGGCACGACGCGGCTGGCGCCAAATAACGACACCGCCAGCGGCGAGACCAACGGGCAGACGGCCTTTACGCTGACTTTTGCAGCGGATGCGGGCGCGTTTGTCCTCGGCGGCAACAAAATCACCCTGGGCAGCACGACCGGAAACGGCGGGAGCGGCGGCGGCATTTCCAACTTGAGCGCGCAGACCCAGACCATCGACTGCGAAGTGGCGCCGCGGTCGGGAGTGATGCTTGCGCAGGGTGGAAACTTGGTATTCAACGGACGATTCAATATCGGGAACAGCACAGTCACCCGCACCAACATCTTCGATGGCGCATTCGACATCATCCTCAACGGCCAGGCTACCAGCGCCGGCGTGGTGGTGAAACGGGGTTCGGGGACGTTGCGGCTGCTGAATGCTTTCAACGATTTTAACGGCCCCATGACGATTGCCGAGGGCGTTGTATCGCTTGGAACTGCGGGGTCCATTCCCGACAGTCCCTCGATTTATGTAGCCGGTGGTGCACGGTTGGACGTGGCGGGAGTTGTTGGTGGATTTATTCTCTTTCCCAACCAGATGCTGGCGGGTGATGGCATCGTTACAGGAGCGGTTGACGTGGCATTTGGCGCGACGCTTTCGCCTGGTCCGACCGCGGCCATTGGGGGGTTGACTGTGAACGGTTCCGTGATTCTGGAGGGCGACACGATGGTGCGCTGGCGCAAAACCGGCGGCGTGGTGACAAACGATTTCGTTCGCGGCATCTCGAGCCTCAGCTGCGTTGGCGGGCTGGTTCTGACCAATATCGGCACGACCGCCTTGTCTGCGGGCGATACGCTGAAACTTTTTGCCGCGACTTCGTGCAGCGGAATCTTTGGAAGCATCACGCCGTCGTCACCGGGGCCGGGTTTGGTTTGGGACTTGAGCGGTTTGAGTTCTGCCGGAACGCTGAAGGTGTCGGGCGCTCCGGCCCTTTCCAAGATTGCCATGCAGCCGGATGGCAGCGCGACACTGACGCTGACCGGTCCGACCAACCAGCTTTACGACATTCTGACCACCACGAATCTGGCGCTGCCATTGTCGCAGTGGCAAACGCTCACCGGCGGTCTGCTCCTGACCAGCCCGGTTTTGCTAAAAGACTTTGCGATCAGCAATGTTGCTCGCCGCTTTTATCGCAGCCGTTCGCCGACTTACACGATGGTGGCTGGTTCCTTGTGGGTTTCGAATGCCAGCTCACCCGGCGGGACGTGGCGCACCAATTCGACGCGCACGCTGGATTGTTTGCCGACGCTGCTTCAGGCGGGTGTTGATTCGGGCTTCAGCACCTATGGCGGTTTGCTGGCGCGACAGACCAATGCCACGGGTTATTTTTATCCGCTCAAAGTCGGTAACCGTTGGTGGCTGGTGGACCCGACTGGCTGTTTGTTCCTGCATCGTGGGGTTGCTGCGATCTCTACGCTTTCCACGGCCGGCGCCGTCGCGGCCTTTAATGCCAAGTTTGGCACCAAGACCAAGTGGGCGGCGGACACCACATCTCTCCTGCGCACAAACAGTTTCAATGGGGCGGGCGCGTGGTCCGACACCACCTACTTGCCGGCCGTGCCCAAGCCGCGGCTGGTCTATACGAAAATTTTGAATTTCATGGCCACCTACAGCAGCACCAACACGGGGCCGGGCTATCCGTATGTTTTTGACGCGGCGTTCGTAACCTTCAGCGACAACTATGCGCAACAATTGGCCGGAACCAAGACCGATCCCTGGTTGCTCGGCCATTTTTCCGACAACGAACTGGCGTTTCCAACGACGATGCTGACGAATTTTCTTTCCCTGCCGTCAGGCAATGCCAGCGGCGATGCCGCGTGGGCGTGGCTGCGAACCCGTTATGGCCCCGGTGCCGCACTCAGCAATGTGACCAGTCAGGACAAGCTCGATTTCCTCGGCTACACCTGGGGCCGCTATTACGAGGTGGTGTCGCAGGCCATCAAACGCTATGACCCGAACCATCTTTACCTCGGCTCGCGGTTGTTCGGTTCCGACAAGGATCACCCGGAGATCTTCCGCGCCATCGGGCCGTATGTGGACGTGATTTCGGTGAATCATTACAGCCAATGGACGCCCGACATCAGCCGCATCCGCATGTGGGAACGCGAGTCCGGCCGGCCGGTGCTCATCAGCGAGTGGTATGTGAAAGGCGCGGACAGCGGCATGGCGAACAACACGGGCGCCGGATGGGTGGTGCATACGCAGACGGAACGGGGTTTGTTTTACGAGAATTTTACCCTGGCGCTGCTCGAGTCCAAAGTTTGTGTCGGCTGGCACTGGTTCAAATACACCGACAACGACCCGACTGATGCCGGCGCGGACCCCTCCAACATTGATTCCAACAAAGGCATCGTGAGCAACCGCTACGATCCATACGACGACTTGCTCAATGCCGCCAAACGCATCAATGAGCGTGTTTTTCGATTGGCGGACTACTTTGATGGTCTCACTGTGCCTTGAGATTGGGTCCTTGACCCAGAATATCTTAAGGAATCCAACCCCACGTTTTTGTGGGGTAGTCAATTTGTGCGGATAGTGGTAATTTTAATCTCGATTTGGCACAAATGAATTGCGCTCTGAACCAGACCCGAAATCATGGCAATGAAGATGACGCCTCCATCCAATAAAATCCAGTCCTTGAATTATTTCCAACCCCAACCCCAACCTTAAGAACCTCAATATCCGCATGAAAACCAACATTCGAACCAAGACCATTCTTTTGGGCGCAACCATCATCGGAATGATTCTGTCCGTCGGCGCAACTGCGTCTGCTGCGACCATCACCAATTCGATTAATGAATCGGGTCAAGTGGCTAATATTAAGACTGACTGGAACCAGGATATATGGGGAAGTCCTGCAGCGGTACCCACCAGCGGCAATGACTATCTGGTCGGCGGCACGCTTAATTACCCTGTTGGGGACACTTATAATGCTGTGCGCACAGCAAACATTAGTGCTACTGCCCAAAGTTTTGCCGGTGATCATCTCATCCTTACCAACGGCGGCACTCTGTTTATGAAAAATGCCGGTGGACCCTCCAGCGTAAGTTTGATCTTGGACGGTGGACAAATTATCTTTCACGGAGCCACTGGAACGGGTGCACAGCTTGGGGGAACGCTTCAGGTGAACTTAAACCCTAATACGGCCGGGGGGGAGGGAGGCACTACCGGGGCTTCTTTCTATAATCTAGGCTCGGATCAAGGTGCCGCGACTGATAAAAAAAACATTTTATTGCAAGCCAACGTCAGTGGGAATGGAAATCTGGTTGTGAACATGGGTGTCATTGCTGCTGGCAGTGTGAATACTGTGCAAATTTCTGGCACCAATTCGGCATTCACTGGAAACTGGACGAATAATCAAGGCACTCTCGAAATCGAGAGCGGCAGTGTAAATCCGCTCGGTTCAGGCGCGGTAGTACTGGGCTTCGCGAATAACACCTTCTTGAATTTCAACTCAACGAACGCCCTGGTGATCACCAACGCGATTTCCGGAGGCGGCTCCGTTGGCAAGCTCAACACCAACACAGTCACCTTGAATGGCAACAATACTTTCACTGGCAGAACTACTATCTCCGCTGGGACGCTCAAAATTGGCGCCAATTCCTCACTTACTAATTCCACCGTGATTTCTCTGACGGGTGGTGCAACTCTGGACGTGAGCGCGATCGGCGGATGGGTCATGAATAATGCCAACAATCAAATAATGACCAACTGCAATGGCAACGTGACGGGAAATTTGACGGCCTCGACGGCCAATGCTCTTAACTTCAATTTGAGTCCAACCACGAACGAAATCCTGAACGTCACGGGTTCGCTCACGCTCAACGGCACTCCGACTCTCAGTCTCACGCTGAACGGGTCCAAGCCGAACGGCACGTATCGCCTGATCAATTATTCCGGCACTATTCAAGGTGGAGGTTCTTTTACCGTGACTCCACCGACAGGCAGCAGCGAGCAATTCTCATTGCTTACGAACACTCCCGGGCAAGTCGATTTGGTTGTTACAGGTGCTGTGGTGCATGCCTTGACCTGGGTGGGTGACGGCTCATTAAATAACTGGGACTTGACCAGTGCGAATTGGACTGGCGATACCAATAAATTTTCGCCGGGAGACAATGTGACTTTCAATGATACCGGTTCCTCCTCGCCGTTCATCCATTTCGTCTTGAGCGTTACTCCGGGTTCAATAACGGTCAGCAATACGACCCAGCAATACATTATCGGTGATGACAGCACCCCTTTTGGAATCGTCACATCCGGCGGCCTCACCAAACTGGGAACCAACGAACTGGATTTTTACACCTCCGGCAACAACATCAGCGGGCCGATCGACATTGAGTCAGGAATCCTCTCCATTGGCATCGGCGGAAGCGACGGTAGTCTGGGAACCGGCTCGATTACGAATAATGGAATATTGCAGGTGAACCTCGACGGTGGCGCAATGGCGTTCAATTCGCCGATCAGCGGATCAGGCTCTCTTAACGTTACAGATTCAGTTGGCTCCGCTGGCGCCACTGCAACCATCGGGGGAAATGGGCATAATTCCTACACCGGTTTGACGACCATCGGAAACTATTGCCAGCTCAATATTGCAACCAGTAATGCTTTAGGCTCCGCCAGCAGCGGAACCATTGTCTTGAGTGGCGGACGCTTGGGAGTTGCTTCGGCCGTTGGCACAATGACGATTGCGGAGCCAGTGACCATCAATGGCTCCGGCCTCGCCACTGCGAATTTCGGCGCCCTGTATGTCGGCGATCCGGCAAACAACGTGACTTGGGCCGGTCCCATCACAGTGGCCAGCCCTTCAACGATTCGCGGCGTCGCCAATAGCCGCATGAATTTTTCCAACACGGTTCTTGGAAACAATGTCGTATTGACTTGTGACGCGGGCAACCCAGCTGCCATAGGGGGCTCGGACGCCAGCACGACAATCTTTTTCGAAGGCACCCTTTCACTCGGCAGCGGTTCATTGACTATGGACGGGGTTGGCACGGTTATCCTTGACAGCCTTACCAATGTTTGGAGCGGCGGCACAACCGTCAGCGGCGGCACATTACGGGTGGACGGCAAACTTGACGGAGGCAGCGTAACAATCAATGGCGGCACAAACGTCGCCAAGCTTACGGGTATAGGAACCATACTGGGTTCTGTGACGGTGGCGTCTAACAACCTCTTGTTCCCAGGCAGTTTTTCCATCCCTATTGGCACGCTGACCGTCAGCAATAGCGTTACGCTTAGCAGTGGGAGCACAAATTTATTTGAATTGAACCGCAACAATTCCCCGAATTCGTCTCGGCTGGCCGCCAATTCGCTTTCAATCGACACTCTTGGTGTTGGTGTCACCTTGAGGGCGGTGAATGTCGGACAGCCTGTGCAGGCGGGCGATACGTTCACTCTGTTCAGCAGTGGCTCGACCAGTGGCGCGTTTGCAGTGACGAACCTGCCCGCGTTGTCCTCGCCATTGAGTTGGTCGGCGCTCAGCAATGGCGTCATCACTGTGATTTCCGCTTTGCCGACAACTCCCACCAACATCACCATCACGTTTAGCGGCGGCACCTTGTCGCTCACTTGGCCCGGCAGCTACCTCGGCTGGATCGCTCAATCCAATAGTGTCAGCTTGATCAATACGAACTTCTGGTTCGACATACCCGGGTCACAATCGGTGACGAATCTCAACATCACGGTTAATCCAGGGTTGACGAACGTGTTCTATCGTCTGCGCTATCCGTGATTGGACACGGAGAGATTTAGCATTGTGTATTAATTGGACAATTCGGTTGCCCCGGTTGCCTACAAAGCAACCGGGGTTTTTGTGATTGCAGCGGCCAAGGCCCGTCCGTATGAAAAATAAGTTGATCATCCTGTTCTGTTGTGCGGCATGGTTGCAGCTATTGACTCCAACTATCATTGCCCAGCCGTCGGTTTATTCGGGCGCTTTCGTTCTCAACTCAGGCGGCCTGGATACGCTGGCTAAACAGCAGACAATCACCAACTTTGTAAGCAATACTAACACTGCAAAAGATATTTCTATAATCAATATGTTCAAGAGCTGGTCCACGTCGGGCACCACCCCCAACAGTCCATTTCCGACGAATGCAATGGACTTTATTCGCGGCCACAGTTCAATTCCGCTGGTTTCTTGGGAGCCTTGGAACCCCGCCTCGGGAGTAAACCAATCAACTTTCTCTTTGGCGAGCATCACAAACGGAACCTGTGACTCTTTCATTATTACCTGGGCTACTTCCGCTAAAACCTGGGGACATCCGTTTTTTCTTCGGCTGGCCCATGAAATGAATGGCAATTGGTATCCGTGGGGCGCGGGTGTCAACGGCAACACATCCGATCAATATCTGCAAATGTGGCGACATGTGCATGATATATTCATAAGCGTCGGCGCGACGAATGTCACCTGGGTCTGGTGTGTCAATTTTGTCGATGGCTTCCCGGCGGTTAGCCAGTTTTACCCGGGGGACAACTATGTGGACTGGATATCACTGGATGGCTACACCCGGAAGCCATCATCGTCGGATTTTTCGGCTTTGGCGGCCAACACGGTGACCCAATTGACAAACATTGCTCCGGGCAAGCCCATCATGGTGGCTGAAACGGGCTGCAACCAATTGGTCAGCGACAAAAGCCAATGGTTTCGCAATGCGCTGACAAACTATCTGCCAATAGTGCAACCGCGCATCAAAGCGTGGGTCTATTTCAACAGTACCAATAGCGACGGCAACGACTGGCGGATCACGAGTCCGGCAAGCGCAACCAACGGTTATCAGCAGGGTATTGGGCTGTCATATTACGCAACCAATCAATACGGCTCGATTTCCAGCTGCCCGATCCAGCCCCTGACTAATGATACAAAGGTGATGGACACGATGGGACCCTTTGTTTCGATTGTCAGCCCCACCACGGACTTGGTGAATACCGGCGCGGTCGTCAACTTTCTCGCCCTGGCTTCCGACAAATCCGGCGTCAGCAACGTGGTGTTTTTGCTGAACGGCGTGGCGAAGCAGACCAACAACTCACCGCCGTATCAGTTTTCCTGGACTGTGCCGGCCGGCGGGGGAATCACTTATACTAGCGTCGCCAAGGCTTATGACAATGCGGGAAATAGTGCGGTCAGCACCATTCAAGTGGTCTCACAAGGAGTTGCCGTGACGAACATCCTCCAAACGGTTACCGAGACTTCTTCCCCTGCGGACTGGGGTAACACGGCAATCTGGGGCACTCCCGCAGCGGTGGCCACCAGCGGCAATGACTGCGAGACGCCCAGCACGTTTCACGTTCGCACGCCCAATAGCACCACTTCTGCGGCTTTTGCCGGCGATAGTCTGCAGATTGACAGCGGCGGCGTCTTGGATTTGAAAAACGGTGGGGAAACCAGCGGAAATCCGGCGACCGTGAATCTGTTGTTGAACGGGGGACAAATGAATTTCCACGGAGGATTTGCTGCCAACGGTGCTGCGGTAGCGGGAACGCTTCAGGTGCTCGCTGATTCGGTCATCACTACCGATCAGACAGGTGCCGCTGCCGGAAACATCTGGCTGCAATCCACCTTGAGCGGCAGCGGCGATCTGACCGTGGACATGAAGAGCACAACCAACTCGGTGATTCTCTCCGGCAACAATTTCGCTTACACCGGCAGTTGGACGAACGCCAGCACAAATGGCAATATTAAAATCGTGAGCGGCACTACCAACGCGCTTGGTTCGGGCAGCGTAACACTGGTCCGTGCCGGTTCCGGGCTGGTCTTCAACTCCACCAATAATTTGGCCGTCAACAATTTGATCAGCGGCCTGGGTTCGGTGGTGAAACAGAACGCCAATACGGTCACCTTGAATGGCAACAATACTTTCACCGGATCGGTTCAAATTACCAATGGCACTCTCCAACTCGGTGCCAGTGGTTCGATTGGCGGTGCGCCGACAATTCAATTGTCCAGCGGTGCGGTTTTGAATGTTGCGGCTGTGTCCGGCGGCTTTGCGGTCGGGAGTCTCCAAACGCTCGCGGGTGTTGGTAGCGTGTCGGGCAATATCACCGTCAACGGCGCGGTAAGTCCCGGACCTCTGGGAACTTTGAACTTTGCCAACAGCCTTGCGCTGTCCGGCACAGCGGTCATGGAACTCAACCGCACCAATACCCAAAATGCGGATTTGATTTCTGCTGCAACATTGGCGTTCGGCGGCACGCTGACGGTGACGAACATTGGTGGCGCATTGCAAGCGGGTGATTCGTTTCCGTTGTTTTCCGGTGCGATCAGCGGTGGGTTTGCCTCGACAAATCTGCCGCCCTTGTCCTCGACAAACCTATTCTGGGACACATCGAAACTTAATAGTCAGGGAATTCTCTCCGTGGCTTTGCAAACAGTCGCGGTGCCGACGATTCTTTCACCATCGTGGAACGGAACGAACCTCACGTTACAAGTCAACTCGCAAACGGGATACAATTATGTGCTTCAAGCCACGCCACAACTGTCCTCGGCGAACTGGACGGCGATTCAAACCAATCCCGGCGGTGGTTTGGTGACCTTCACAATTCCGATCAGTGCCAGTACGCAACAGTTTTTCCGAATTTGTGTGCAGTAAAAAATTGTCGAAAAATCCGCCGCGCGGTTGAAAGACAAAGACTTTTCCTGTTATAATATGGAATCACACGCGTGAAATCATTTTTCGCCATTTTATTCAACGCTATTTTGATCGGCTTTGTTTCGCCCGCGCTGGCAGAACACGAAAATCCCTATTTCGCGCGGATCTGGCAGGCGGAAGATGGCCTGCCCGAAAATCGCGTGGTGGGCGTGGTTCAGTCTTCGGATGGATTCTTGTGGGTCGCGACGCAAACTGGCCTGGTTCGTTTTGACGGTGTCCGGTTCCAACGAGCTGATCTGGCTGGCTCTCCTGGAAAGATAGCAGGCACGATGCGAATCCTGATGCTGGACCGCATGGGGCGAATCTGGCTGGCAAAGGAGGAAGGCGACACGTTGTTTTGTTTCGACGGCGCGCAAGTGCGGATATTGACAGCAGATCAGGGTTTGCCGAAGACCGAGACGCAAAGTTCGATGGCAGTGGACGGCAAAGGCGGTCTCTGGATCACTTACAGCATGGGCAAAGTCATCCGTTACAATCAGGACGGAAAGGTGGATGCGTTCACGGATAAAGATGGTCTGCCCAACAGCGGCATTTGCTGGCTGGCTGCTGACCGGGACGGAACTTTGTGGTTTGCCAAGGGGAGTCATGTGGGGGTGTTCCGCAACGGACGGTTTAACGTGTTGGAAAACTTTGATTCGTCGGAGGTGCGAATCGCCGCCGCGCGCTCCGGTGGCATTTGGATTTGTGCCGGGCAGCAGATTTTGAAATTTGAAGAAGGCGTTGAAACGGTTGAGCTGGGCAAAATTATTCCGGACATGGCAAGCAGCCGTTCAAGTTACGATCCATCCGTGTTGCTCGAAGACCGCGAAGGAGCGGTGTGGGTCGGAACAGCTTCCGCCGGGTTATACCGCTGTGACAGCAAAGCCATCGTGCGGGTGGAAGTTTCCAACCCAGCCATTCTTAGTCTGGCTGAAGACCGGGAAGCTAATTTGTGGGTGGGAACGCGCGGCGGCGGCTTAAATCAAGTGCATCGGCGCATGATCTCCATGATCAAGTCATCGTCCGGGTTGCCATTTGAAGGAGTGCAATCCGTCTGTCAGGATGCGACCGGTGCGCGGTGGGCTGTCGGTGACAATGGCGTGCTGGCTCGCAGCCAAGGAACTAATTGGACCATTCAATCACTGTCCAACGGTTCAGTTCAACCTTATGTGACGTGCGCCGCCGCCGACATGAATGGTTCTGTTTGGATAGGAACGCGGGCGGGCGGGCTGTATCACTGGGCCGATGGCCAGTTCAAAGACCTCAGCCTCCAAGCCAGCTTGCGCGAAAAGTCGCTGCGCTCATTGCTGGTGATGAGTAACGGTGATTTGTGGATTGGAGCGAATTCGCCGGATGTCTTATACCGATTGCGCGGAGAAAAATTACAATCGTTCGACCTGCCGCCTGGCCACCGGTTTATCCGAGCGATGGCAGAGGATGCGGCCGGAAACTTTTGGGCTGGGGCTTCAGACGGTTTGCTGGTGCGCGTGACAGGTGATGCTTTGGTGGATGAAACAGCCAAGTCCTCCTCGTTATCCATCCGCTGTCTGCACGGGGCGGCAAATGGCGACCTTTGGATTGGTTATGCCGGTGCTGGAGCCGGACGGCTTCGTAATGGGCAGATTACCCGCTTCAGCACGGAACAGGGACTGCCGAATGATTACATCGCCCAGATTCTGACCGACAATCGCGACAGTGTGTGGTTCGCTGGCAATCAGGGGATCTTTCAGGTGTGTGAACGAGATTTTGATGACTTGGCCGAAGGTTTAGTCGCACGGGTCTGGCCGGCCGTTTACGGACGCAGCGAAGGATTGCCAGGATTGCAGGCGAGTTTTGATTATTGTCCGGCTTCGGTGCGTGCGGACGACCGATTGTTTTTCTCCATGCTTTCGGGATTGGCCGAGGTGCGGCTGGATTATTCCCGGCTGAATTACCGACCACCAAACGTATTCATCGAACGTGTCACTGACGACAAGCAGATCTTTGCCGTTTATCAAGCCTTCACCACGGCATCATCTGCGAATACGGCTGCGCCCATGGAGTTGAGTCATCGCGGCGACAAAGGCGAACTTCGACTGCCGCCGGGATTGCCGCAGGTGCAGTTCGAATTTACAGCGTTAAGTTTTGTCACTTCGGATAATGTGCGATTCCGCTATCAGTTGGAGGGCTTGGACAAAGATTGGGTGGACGCAGGCATGCATCGCATCGCCAGCTACACTCATCCGCCTCCAGGTCACTATCGCTTCAAAGTCATTGCCTGTAACAACGATGGTATCTGGAACAATATCGGCGATACTCTTCCCGTCACCTTCGAGCCATACGTCTGGGAAACGCTCTGGTTCAAACTGGCAGTGACTTCGATCAGTTTCACCGCCCTGTGCGGAGTAGTGGTGTTGGTTTTGCGTCGTCGCCACCGGCTGGTGGTCGAGCGCTTGGAACATCAGCATGCCTTGGAACTCGAACGCACCCGTATCGCCCGCGATTTGCATGACGACTTGGGCGTGGGCCTGACGGAAATCGGTTTGCTGGGAGATCTGGCTGGCGCAAACACTTTGGTGCCGGAAACAAGCCGAGAGAAGTTGCAGGAGATCACCGATCGGGCGCGCACATTGGCGGCCTCGCTCGACGAAATTGTTTGGGCGATCAATCCAACCAACGACACGTCACAATCATTGATGGAATATTTTTTTGAGTATGCCCAGAAACTGCTGAGTCGGGCTGGTATCCGCTGCCGGCTGGAAGTGATCGAGCCGATGACCACTGGCAACTTGAATACGGAGGAACGACACGAGGTGTTTCATGCTTTCAAAGAGGCCTTGAACAATGTCATCCGCCACTCCGGGGCCACGGAGGTTCAGGTGATCCTGGCGGTGGTGAGCGGGGAACTGCTTATTCGTGTAGCGGATAATGGCTGCGGCTTTGTGGTGCCATGTGGCGAGGGATCGCTCGACGGCTTGGTTGGGATGCGCGAGCGCTTACACCGATTGGGCGGGCGTTGTGAAATCACGAGTGCCACGGGAAGCGGCACGACGGTCACCTTTGTCATTCCAGTGCAATCAAACTCGCAACCATGATCAAAGTCGCCATTGTCGAAGACGACGCCCGGTTTCGGAAGAGCCTCCGTCAGGTCATTGAATCCAAACGCGATTTCTCCTGTGTCGCGGAATGTGGCACGGGCGCGGAAGCGCTGGAACATATTCCACGTGACCCGCCGGAGATCGTCCTCATGGATCTCAATCTACCAGACTTCTCCGGTGCAGAAGTGACTTCGCGCCTTAAGGCATTATTACCTAACATCAGTGTCGTCGTGTTGACCGTCTATAACGACACTGAACATATCTTTAAAGCGCTGCGGGCGGGTGCCTGCGGCTATCTGCTCAAGCAGGCTACCGCTGCTGAAATCCTTGAGGCGATTGCCGAGGCGCATCGCGGCGGCGCGCCGATGACCAGCGGGATTGCTCGCAAGGTGATCGCTACATTTCAGGAGCAATCGCCGGTGGATGAGGCCACAGCAAAGCTGTCACCACGAGAGCGGGAGATTCTCGAACTTGTAGCGGATGGTTACACCAGCAAGGAGGTGGCCGATAAACTCGCCATCACCCCGAGCACGGTCTGTTGGAATCTTGACGAGATCTACAAGAAGCTACACGTGCACAGCCGGGTGCAGGCGGTCAACAAGTTGCGCCAGTCGTCGTCCCGTCACTCAAAGTCCTGACCGGCAGAGTTTTAACCGGGAGTAGTAAAATATATTTGGCTGCACCCCATTGTTTTGTGGGGTGGAGAGTTTTTCGCCCGTCGCCTAACATAATCATGTCTCTCGCGAAGTTTTTTCCTAAAGCGTGAGGCATGAAGAATAATTGAAATGAAGCAGAAGCTACGACAGATTTGGGTGATTTGCATGGCGGCACTTGCTGTTCCGCTGAGCTCCCTGCTGGCCGCCAACCTTCCGGCGGCAGAGAAATTGAACACCGACTCTCACGTCGAAGCGCTGCTTGCGCAGATGACGCTCGACGAAAAAATCGGCCAGATGGTGCAGGTGGATTCTGATGCGCTGAAGGACAAGGCCGACGTGTTGTTCGGGGATTCTAAATTCACTGGCAAACTCCCGCGCACCTGGCCGCGCAGCAACGCCCACATCGTCAGCAACAATAAATCAGAGAAGCCGCTGTTCCCGTTTGCTTTTGGTCTGACTTACTAAATAAATATGAAATAAATAAATATGAAAACTCTATTAGAAAAACTGGCATTGGCTTTCGCCTTGCTGTGCACCACCCATCCGCTTCAAGCCGAACCGGGAATGGTGATGGTTCAGGCACAGGTTGCCTCTGGCAAAGACTGGACGAATTACCCCACGCGCACACTGGCGGTCTTGCCCACAGCGGTAACCAGCCGGGTGGACTCGGAGTTGGACCAGTATGGAGGGCTGCTCGCACGCAAGGTGAAGGCCACCGGTTATTTTTACCCGACAAAAATTGGCGAGCGCTGGTGGCTGGTGGATCCCGAGGGCTGTCTGTTTCTGCACAAGGCGATCGTGGCAGTGGGGCCAATTGCCGGAACGAATGCCGAGGCTGCGTTCAAAGAAAAGTTCGGCAATGATTCCAACTGCTGGGCGGCGAGCGCGACCAGTCTGTTGCATTCGCAGGGCTTCAACGGCCTTGGTGCCTGGTCGGATACCCAGCGGCTCCGGCAATCTGCGCAACCACTGGTTTACACGCGCATCTGGGATTTCATGAGCACTTACGGCCAGAAGCGTGGCGGGACCTATCAGCAGTCGGGCCACATCGGTTATCCCAATGACTGCATTTTCGTGTTTGATCCGGAGTTTGAAAAATTCTGTGACAACTATGCCCGGCAACTGACCAAGACCAAGGATGATCCTTGGCTCTTGGGCCATTTCTCGGACAACGAAATGCCCTTCAAACGCGAGGCCATTAATAATTATCTCCAATTGCCCGAGAATGATCCGGGATATCAAGTCGCGCTTGCCTGGATGCAAGCGCGCCACGGTCAGCAGGCGACGGCTAAGGACATCACCGAACAGGACCGGAAAGATTTTCTGGCTCTCGTCACGGATCGTTACTACCGGATCGTGTCGGCTGCCATCAAGAAATATGACCCGAATCATCTCTTCCTTGGTTCGCGTTTCCACGGCCCCGAACTGAACTTTCCCGAGGTTTTCAAATCCGCGGGCGCTTATGTGGACGTTATGGCGGTCAACTATTACCGCACTTGGACTCCCTCGCAGGAGAAACTCGCGATGTGGTCGCGGGAATCGGGCCGGCCGATCCTAATCACGGAGTGGTATGTGAAGGGAGCGGATTCCGGACTGCCCAACAACAGCGGGGCCGGCTGGATTGTAAAGTCGCAACGCGATCGTGGGTTGTTTTACCAAAACTTCGCGCTGGCCCTGCTCGAATCAAAAGTTTGCGTGGGCTGGCACTGGTTTAAGTATATTGACAACGACCCTTCTGATCCGAACACCGATCCATCCAATCGCGACTCCAACAAGGGCATCCTAACCGCCCGTTATGAGCCTTACCCGGCGTTGCTGGACGGGATGAAGCCGTTGAACGAGCGAGTGTATTCCTTGGCGGACTATTTTGATCGAACGGCGTTCAATGAGAATAGGATGTCAGCACTAGGGAAGAGCACGACCTTCCATTGAAAAATGCTCAAGCTTGAAAGCAAAAAGTGAGGTCAGCACAACCTGTAAAACTACAATGACCGAAAACCGTTGCGTTTTGGTCAAGTGGTATTCCCGCACCAAACCGTTTCTTCTTTAAATGTTGGCCTAGTGTTGTAGGTTCCTTTGCGATTGGCGATTCTGGACTTTCGGAAGAAGGTGGGCGAAGTGTCCAAAGTGGCTTCCGAACGGGAATGGCTTATCCCCGAATTAAAGCAAGCGTTGGCCAAGGCAGAAAGCAGCGCGTCCTTGAATTAAACGAGGCACTATTGCCGAACAGCGGGGGGGGGATTACCTGGTCTCGGAAAATTGGTGCTGGTCGATCGCAAGGCTCACATCGGACGCAACCCGGCCACTGGTGAAACGATCCAGATCAAAGCCAAACGTGTCGTCAAGTTCCGCGTAGCCAAAGCTGTCAAGGACGCCATTCTCGGTACGAATTAAAATTGGCGGACAGGAAAAAATCAAAATCTCAAATCTGATACTGCAATCTGATACTGGTTGCCTTTTTTTGAGTCCTTTTTGGGTGTTTTGGGTTCCTTGGCTGAATTCCTGAAAGCTGATGATAGGCCCGTGAATACTGGTGATTCCTCGTGAGTCCGGTTGCGTCCCAAACCCATTCTTCAAACCCGAAACAAGCGCGCTAGCCAGGCTACGCTACGCCCCGACCTCAGAGCGAAGCAGGTTGCCAGCCCGTGACGCGAAAGGCAATGTTGAATTTCAAATCGCCGTGCGCTTGTGGCCATTGTTTTAGGAGGCACTTGTCTGGGACTTTGGAAAATGATACGGTTCCGGAGGGATCAGCGGTTGGCAGAGGCTGGCTCTCAGGAAAATCGTTTCTTGTAACATACTGTGAGAAGTCGCGAATGAAGAGGAAAATAGCCATTATTGGGGCGAGCTATCTACAGTTGCCCTTGGTCTTAAAAGCCAAAGAGATGGGCTTGGAAACCCTCTGCTTTGCCTGGATGGACGGCGCCGTGGCGCGAACGGCGGCCAACAAATTTTATCCGATCTCAGTCACCGAGAAAGAAAAAATCCTGGAGGTTTGCCGAACCGAATGCATAGATGCCGTTACCACCATTGCCTCAGATGTTGCCGTTCCCGTCGTCGCCCATCTGGCGTCAAACCTAAACCTCATCGGAAACACACCCGAGTCTGCCTATATTTCCACAAACAAATACGCCATGCGCAAGGCGTTGTCCGCAAGAAACGTCAACTGCCCTAAATTTCTGAAAATATGCGCCCTGGATAATCTTTCGGAAAAAACCGCCGCCCTACGCTTTCCGCTCATTGTCAAACCATGCGACCGTTCTGGAAGCTCCGGAGTCACCAAAGTTGAGACCCCTGAGGAGTTGGCTGCAGCCGTCCCTGTCGCGTTGACTCTTTCACTCGGGCACGAAGCCATTATCGAGGAATTCGTCGCTGGCGCGGAAGTAAGTGTGGAAACCATCTCCTGGCAGGGGACTCATCATATTTTGGCGATAACCGACAAACTTACTTCCGGCGCACCGCACTTTGTAGAGTTGGCCCATCACCAGCCATCACACCATACTGCGGAAACACAAACGGAAATCAGACGTCAAACCGTGTTGGCCCTGACAACATTGGGAATCAACTACGGGGCATCTCATTCCGAGTTTCTAATTACGGATGATGGCCAGGTTTTTGTCACGGAAATTGGTGCCAGAATGGGCGGCGATTTTATCGGCTCTGACTTGGTGCAACTTTCTACCGGATACGATTTTCTAAAAGGTGTCGTCGAGGTCGCATGTGGGACATTTTCTCTGCCCAATGCATGCTCCAAGTGTTGCTCTGGAGTTTGGTTTTTCTCCAAAAAAACACCGCAAGTATTAGATTACATCCAGCGGAAAACACACTACCCGGAAATTGTGCGGGCCGAAATCTTCTCGATGAAATTGGTTGAACTGACCAAAAGCGCCGACCGCTCGGGATATTTTATTTATCAGAGCGACAAGCGCTTGGAACTTTAGGACTAAAACCCCATGATAGAAATTTCCGTTGTCATTCCGGTGTATGGCTGCCGGGCGTGTTTGGAGGAACTGCACCGTCGGCTGGTGTCAGCACTGGCAGCAATCACTCAGAGCTACGAGATCATCCTTGTCAATGATGCCTGCCCCCAGAATTCCTGGGAGGTCATCAAGCAGATCGCCCTGAAAGATCCCCGGGTCAAGGGCCTCGACCTGTCCAGAAACTTCGGGCAGATCCGGGCAATCACGGCGGGGTTGCACTATGCTGAGGGCGACTGGGTTGTCGTGATGGACTGCGACCTGCAAGACCAGCCTGAAGAAATCATCCAGCTCTATAACAAGGCGCAGGAAGGCTACGACGTCGTCTTTGCTCGTCGCGCGGTCCGGAAGGATACAGTCCTCAAGAAGCTGTCATCCCGCCTGTTCTACGCCATCTACAGCTATTTCACCGCCGGCGCTTTCGACAGCACCATCTGTAACTTCAGCATCAGCCGCCGGATGGTCATGGATGGCTACAAGCGGATGGGCGACCAAAACCGCGCCTTCACCCTGTTCATAAAGTGGATGGGGTTCAAGTCCACGGCGATTGACATAAACCATGACGAGCGGGGTTCAGGCAAGTCGTCCTATACTCTCAAGAAGCAACTCCACCTGGCATTGGAGATTATCACGACCCAATCCAACAAGCCGCTGATCCTCTCGATCAAGGTTGGTTTGTCGGTCGCGGTGATGTCGTTTCTCTATGCTTTATTTATTGTAGTTCGTTATTTCACACAGGGCATCAGCGTCTCTGGCTGGGCCAGTCTCATTGTATCCCTCTATTTCGTCGGTGGGATTATCCTGGCGCAACTCGGAGTTCTCGGGCTGTACATCGGTTATGTCTTTGACCAAACCAAGGCCAGGCCCCTTTATGTCGTTAGAGAGGTCGTGGAGAATCAGAAGGTGAGACTCGGAGACAAATAGAATGATCATCGTCACTGGAGCAACCGGATTCGTAGGCCGTTACCTGATCGACCATTTGGTCAAGGCCGGAGAAAAAGTCGTGGCGGCGGGGCGCACCCGCAAATATGACGAATTCTTCCGCAACCTGGGTGTGCCGTTCGTGCCGCTGGATGTGACCCAGCCGGAATCCTTCAATGCCCTGCCTACAGGACCCGTGAAGGCATTCATCCATCTCGCGGCGGCCATCCCTGCCGCCGTTAAGGACATCAAATCCGACATATTCCTCAAGGTCAACACGCTGGGAACGTTTTACGCCCTGGAACACTGTCGGCGAAACAACATCAAGAAGTTCCTTTACACTACCACGCTCTACGAATGTATGGAGCACACGCAACTGCCAATCAACGAGGCCATGGGGCGTAAGTATGCATTGACGGGCGATCATGCTTCCTACGTCATCTCTAAGATCACCGCTGCCGAGTATATCGAACATTGCTCGCAGGAATATGGAATGCAAGGCGTCATCCTACGGCTTACCGGGCTGCTCGGGTTCGGACGACAGGAAGGCTTCTGGGCCGACGGGGTATTCCACAAAAGTGCTTTTGAGGTGTTTTATCAGCAGGCCAAGACTGGTCGCCCGCTGGAGATATGGGGGGCGCATAAAGCCCGACGGGACTCGTTGTACGTCAAGGACGCGGTGCGGGCGATACATATGGCCATCACCAGCGATTGCGCCTGCGGACTGTACGTGATCGGTTCAGGGGTGGGGCGGACGAACGAGGAAGAAGTTCTGACGTTTGCGCGAGTTTTCGGGACGGCGAAGAAACCCGTGCCGGTTGTTTACCGACCGGAGAAGCCGGAGAAGCCCAAGAGCTACTACTTCGACGTCAGCAAGGCCGAACAAGATTTCGGATGGGAACCGGTTTACGATTATGCGAGAACGCTGACCGACTACGACGCCGAGGTTCAGTCGGGCCGGTTCAAGACATGAGCGGTCCCGCGTGTTGGGGCGCGGCGGCGTCTTGGCGGGCGGGACGCCGCGCAAACTGAATAGAAAATAAAGATGGCTGCATACCATATCCATTTCAACCAAGCGTGCTTCGGAGGACGGGAGTTGGCCTACATCGCCGACGCCATCGGCAACCGGCATATAGCAGGCAATGGCACGTTTACGAAGAAGTGTCAGGAACTTCTGAAGAAGGAACTTGGCGTCCCCAAGGTCCTTTTGACGACCTCATGCACGCATGCCTTGGAAATGGCGGCACTGTTGCTGGACATGCGGCCGGGCGATGAGGTTATCGTGCCGTCGTTCACCTTCGTCTCGACGGTCAACGCGTTTGTGCTGCGCGGCGCAATGCCGGTGTTTTGCGACGTTCGACCTGACACCCTGAATCTGGATGAAGCCAAGCTGGAGGCGCTCATCACCCTGAGGACCAAAGCCATTGTCCCGGTGCATTACGCCGGGGTTGGCTGCGAAATGGACGCCATCATGGAGATTGCGCGGCAGCACGGCGTCGCGGTGGTGGAGGACAACGCGCACGGCCTGTTCGGCAAATACAAGGGACGCTGGCTGGGAACATTCGGCCGCCTGGCGACCCAAAGCTTTCACGAAACCAAGAACATCACCTGCGGTGAAGGCGGCGCGCTGCTGGTCAATGACGAACGCCTCATCGAGCGTGCCGAGATCATCCGTGAGAAAGGCACCAACCGCAGCCAGTTTTTCCGTGGTCAGGTGGACAAATACACCTGGGTGGACATCGGCTCCAGTTACGTCATGGCGGACATATTGGCCGCGTTTCTCTTTGGCCAGTTAGAGCAGTGCTCGACCATCCAAGGCCGGCGCCGCGCCATCTGGGAGCACTACGATGCCGGCCTGCGCGGCTGGTGCGCGACCCAAGGCGTACGCCAACCAGTGGTGCCATCACACTGCGAGCAGCCGTACCACATGTATTACCTGCTGCTGCCTTCCTTGGAAAAGCGGCAAGCGCTGATCACGCATCTGCGCGAGCGGGGTATTCAGTCCGTCTTCCACTACCTGCCGTTACATCTTTCGGCCATGGGGCGGCAGTTCGGCGGCCAAACCGGTCTGTGCCCTGTGACCGAGAATGTCAGTGATCGGCTGTTGCGCCTGCCGTTTTACAACACGCTCGATGACGCCAGCCAGGCACGCGTCATCGAGGGAGTGATCGGTTTTCAACCATGAACCTCGTTGACCTCATCACCCGGGTGCTGAGTCTGCCCGCCGCCTACCGCGCGTTCTCGCAGTTGGTCGCCAAAGACCATTGGAAGGGGTACCTCGGGGAATATGTGAAACCCCAGCCCGGCGAAAAGGTACTCGATGTCGGCTGCGGCCCCGGCGACGTCCTCGAATTCATGCCGGCGGTGGAATACACCGGATTCGATATCAGCCCCGAGTACATCCATGCGGCCCAGGCACGCTTCGGCATCCGCGGCCGCTTCTGGTGCAGCGACGTCGGCCTCGTTGCGCTCGAACAGGAACTCGGCACGTTCCATCTGGTGCTCGCCACGG
>OBLW0100001187.1_pt1 | contig 22371 bp, 25 predicted proteins | sample 1520161 | NCBI WGS metagenome assembly OBLW01 (sample SAMEA3539309, study PRJEB22396) | soil metagenome | biome: tundra; feature: field; material: soil | place: USA | collected 2010-05 | depth 0.15 m | reverse complement strand
AGGCCGGGCGCAACGATAAAGACGTACTTGGTAAACCTGCTGTCTTGCGGGTAGGTGGCTTTATTAAGAACGTGCCAGGCAATCAGCATGGCCATAACGATGGTCTTACCGCTCCCGGTGGCCATTTTGGTACAAAGGCGCGTGAAGTCTCCGCCGTCGCCCGGAATCTCGATTCCCACTCTGTCGGCAGCCGGGGCCTCGGTCAGCCATATGAGCGTTTCAATCGCCTCAAGCTGGCAGAAGAAAAACCGCCGCCCGTCTCTCTGCTCCGGGTCTTTCCAGTGCTCCAACAGTTTTTGGGTGATGCCGGAGATGCCCTGGTAACCGCTATCGGCCCAGGCCTTCACGCGGGGGCGAATCTGGTTCACCAAGGGGAGCTCGCGGAAAATGCCCGGATCGTCAAACGACCTCGCTCCTGGGGTGGCCGTGACGTAGCCCGCCGGCCGTCGCCCTGTTTTCCTGGCGAACGTTCGACTTTCCCGGTCGTAGCTCCAGTAGGACGAGGGCACCTCGAAAGGCGAGTTGATAATGAGTTGGTCGATGGAAGCGGCGGCCATTATTTCAAGTCCACAATACGCAGGCTCTCGATGCCACGGTCGTCAATGATCTTGACGGCAACGCGCTTGTTCTTGCCTGCCGGAAAAGGAAGGGATTCCGTGCCTCGATAGGCTTCGATCAGGTCTTCGTCGATCTCGGCGTGGAGATTCTTGGCGAGCTTCGCCCATCCTTCCGAGTCGCCGGCCATCGGAAAAAATACCTGACGCGGAAAGAGGCTGCGCCCGTCGTAGTCGGTGTCGAGAAGCCACATGGCGATCTTTTCGACGCCTCCGGATTCAATGTTTCCAGTCCTGGTGTTGTAGTAGTCGAATCCTCGCACGGAAACGATGAATTCGCCTTTGCTCTTGCCGTCCTTGACTTTGTTGACCTCTATGTCTGGCTGGCCGATGAGCCAGAAGCTTTCGTTACTGGAGCGTTTCTTTTTCAAGTCCTCCGTTAACAGATCGGCGTTCATCTGCGCCTTGAGCAGCGTCACGCCGGGCCAGTTCGTCTCGTCAATGTCCTTGGAGGCCTCTGGGTCAAACTGAAACGCGGCAAAAAGGATAATCTTCGGTTTAGGCACGAGGCTTTGAGCCTCTTCGAGAGCGAGTGCCACCTGGCGCTGTTCAAGTGGGGCATGTTCCGGGCCGAAGGATACAACGACGCGCTGAGGCTTATCGCCTTTGGTTTCGGCGTCGGCATTGAGGTAACGGGTTCCCGGCAACGGTTCCAGCCTGGTGAACTCGATGCGCTGGCCGCTTTTTCCTCGTACACCCGTGCGGAGCAATTCACTTGTCCATTCGTCATGGCGAAGCGTGGCACCGCTACGCGCAATGGAGTTGCCGGCATTTTCGGTGACTGCCGGTTCATCCACTTCGTCAAGAGACTGCACTGTCGGCGCTGGAACGGCTTCTACCGTGAATGGGCCGGCAACGCGGGCCTTTCCCCCGTCCGAAAGCGGCTGGTCGTACAGGCTTTCTGCTGGTGGAGGTTCATTGTTAGCAATACATTCTAAGGTGACATGGGGAACGGTTTTATAGCGAAGGCCACTGTCAACCCCCTCTTCCGGCCTGGCGAGTTGATAGTAGCCAAAAATAGAAGTCATAAGACGTTGCTTTGCCAACGTCACTGCGACGCGTGATGTGTCACAGGTCACCCAACGCCGTCCCCATCGTTCAGCGCAAAACGCCGTTGTTCCACTCCCACACGTGATGTCAAGGACAAGGTCACCAGGATCAGTAGTCATCAACAGCGCCCGCTGGATGACCGTTTCCGTGGTCTGCACGGCATATATTCGACGCTTAAATTCAATCGTGTCCTGCCAAGAGTTCGTCAGGGAGGTGTACCCAAAGTCGCTCAGGTACATCTTGTAATAGAGCTTGGAGCCTAGAACGAACAGCCTGTTCTCGCGTTTGAGCCGTTCAATCCCGTCCGGTGTGGTTCTCCAGCTCTTTCCACTTTTCGTATTGAATGTTTGTCCCCGAAACTCGATAGGGAACGTACACGAGGCGGTATATCCAGAGGAAGCGAGATCAGATCGTTTGAAGATGCGGAGTTTCTTTGCACTCTGCTCGAAGTCGCGTATTTCCTCGTTCGTCAGCCTTCGGTACTCACCGTCTTTCGTATCTGCAAAGACGAACTCTGAGTCTCCGCCGACAATCTTAGGTACAAACAGGTTCCGATACTTGAATGTCTCCGCATCGCGCGCGTACCAGCAAAGATAGTCGAAAACCGACTCGATATGGCCGGATTCCAATGGCATCATTGTTTTGAAGTTGATGACGGCGACGAAGTTTTTGGCACCGAATACCTCATCGAGCACGAGACGAACGCGGTGCAGGTTTTGGTCACTAATCTGCACGAATATGGAGCCGTTCTCACTGAGAAGCTCTCTTGCAAGCAGCAAACTATCACGAACATACGCGAGGTAAGAGTGATCCCCGAGCTCCCACGTATCCCTAAACGCCTTGAGCGTCTCGGGTTCTGATGTGAGGTCTTCGTCCTTTCCGTCTTCGACCTTGCGGCGATTCACGAAAGGCTGAAAATTCGAGCCGTACTTGATACCGTAGGGCGGATCGAAATAGACCATCTGCACATGGCCGGCCATGCCTTCCTTTTCCAGCAGAGAATTCATGACCAGCAGGCTGTTGCCGGCAATCAGCCGGTTGCTCCAGCCGTGGGCGTGCTTGTAAAACTCAATGGCCTCGCGGAGCGGGGGATTTTCCGCCCGCGAACTGAAGAGCGACAATTGCTCGTAGTTGTTCCCGTTCTTCTTGCGGACGGCTTCAAGAATGCTGCGCGGGTCGATGCGCTCGTGAACGTGAAGGGAAACGGTCGGCACTACAAAGCTGGTGCGCTCGGCCTTGCCTGCCCACTGTAACGACGGGTCGAGGTGCGGATCGTAGGCGTAAGTCCGCTTCGTTTCCTTCTGATCGGTCTCGGGCGTGACCAGGCCCACCGGCGGGTTGTTAGCCCGCTTCTTGGTGGCGTGGCTGTACTGCTCGATGGGACGCTTGGTGTTCTTCATGCCCTTGATTTTCGCCATGAGTATTGCTTCACAACAGTTGCACGGCTCTGCGCTATAAGCAACCCCGTCAGCGCTTGGCGATTGGCCGATGGGCGGCGCGCTGCCCCGGAAGTCGCACAAGGATGTTGTATATCAGGATTCAGGGGCTCGCGGCAAGCGGTGCCGCAGATCGGGGGCAGGGGGCCAGCGCCCGGCTTACCTTTCCGTGAGCTTTTCGTCTGCGGCGGTGATGGTGATTTTCTCAATGAACGGCTCACCCTCGGCGGGTCGGTCGTAGAGCTTGGGGTGGTACTCGCGGAAGCAATTGCATTTGCCGAGGCCGATAGCATGGACAACCGTCTCCAGGTTCCGGCCAGTCACCTCCACAATCATGAACGTGTAAATCAGCGTAAAGGCGGATTGCAGGTGGTGGTCAAAGCTGATGTCCAGCAAGTAGCTGTAGCTCGGGAACCGGGACGGCCCGGCAGCGCGCACGATGTGCAGGCGCTCGGCCCGGTCGCTGGTTTCAAAGGCGACATAGGCGCGGTCGCCTGGCGGCCGCTTGAGCGGCACCACTTTGTCATCGGTCTGCGGCTCGCGCTCGCGTGGTTCGCGTGCGCCTCCCCAGAGCCGGTCACCGAAGCCGCCTTTCTCCGCGTCCCTGCTCATCGCTCCCGGCCTCCGTCATCATCGCGCCCGCGCTCGGGGTTGTTGTCCGGCTCGCGGCCCTGCCAGTAGTCGCGGGCCTTCTGCAGGAGCGTTACGGCCAGGCTGCGGGCCTTCTCAATTATCTGCACGGCGGCGCGCTGCCACCAGGGCAAGCCGTCGCGTGATTGGATGTCGGCCACGCTGCCGCGCGTCCTGATGGCTTCCAGGAATGGGGCTACATCGTCGCGCACCCGCTCCTGGGCGTCCTCGCGTTCGCGGGGCGGTGTGCTGATGCGCTCGCGCTCGTTTGCAATCGCCGCATCGAGCGCCTGGCGCTCGGCGGCAAGCTCATTGCTGCGCCCGGCCTGGCGGTTGATGTCGCCGCGGTCGCTCGGCTCGCCGCGCCGTTCTATTTCGGTGGCGGCGGGGCCTAGATGCGTGGTCGGCTCCCGCTCAATCCCCCGGTCTTTGAAACTGCGATGGTCAACCCGGATGTCGGCGTTCACGGCGGCCAGCGATTCGTTGATGATGTCGGCGGCAAGCTCGCGGAGTTTAAGCACCTCCTGCGGGCCGGTCTTCCGGTCGTCAAGGACTCGTGTTTTCTTCCCCAAACCGTCCGGCAGCATCTCGCGGGTGGTGAACAAAATATGCGCGTGGTAATTGCGGTCGTCGCCCTGGCGTCCGGGGGCGTGAATCGCCACGGACACGGCGACGTGGTAGCGCTCGACCAGCTCGGCGGCGAATTTTTCGGTGATGCGCTGCCGCTCCTCGGGGGTGAGAAGCGAGGGAAGGGCAAGTTCCACCTCGCGGGCAAGCGTGCTGTTTTTGCGCGTCTCCGCTCGCTCGGCTGCGTTCCACAAGCTTTCAGGATTGTGCGCCCATTCCGGCGCGTCCGAGGGGGCAACGGTAAACGTAGCTTCGACGCCTCGCCTCCGCGTATAGTCCTGCACCGTGGCGTAGCGCTCATCCTCCAGGCGCTCGCCCAGGCGGTACGCCGCCGCCGCGACAACGGAGCGGCCAGCAGAACGGCTCACGGGCTTGACGCTGCAATGATACCAGTCGCCGGTCATCATGCGCCTTCACTCCGCTGGTGTGGCCGGGGTCGGAGGGGCCGCGCCCCTCGTCGTGGTGCAGGGCGCGAAAGCCCTGCCGCGTATCCAACCGGCGCACGGTTGGGTAGGGGTCGAGGGGAGGGGGCCGCCTCCCTTCGTCGTGATGAAACCGCGAAACGTTTCCGGCATCCAACCGGCGCACGGTTGGTCAGGGTCAAGGGGCAGGAACGCCCCTTGTCGGGGTGCAGGGGGCGAAGCTCCCGCCGCACGCAAACTTCAGTTTGCATAAGTGCGCCCTTCGGTATTCCTGTCACTACGGTATAGTGTAGCATGGGAAATGAAAATCAGTGGAGCCAGTGACACCACTTCTGGTATATTAGCTTCATGATTTAATCAACATATACGTGCAGGAGGTCAGAACCGCATGGCCGAGAAACTGAAACAGCTTATCGACAAGCGCGATGCCATGAACGCCCGCATCCGCAAGGAGCAGAACCGCGCGAAGGAAAGCGAGCGGAAGAACGATACGCGCCGGAAGATTCTCGCGGGGGCGGCGGTGTTGCAATGGGCGGCAAAGGACAACGACTTTTCGACAAAGCTCATGGTTGAGCTAAAAACATTCCTGGTGCGCGATGCCGACCGGGCGCTTTTCGGTCTGCCGCCAGTCAGTCCGCCGTCAAAAGGCGGCGGTCAAGCCGAGTAGAAACACGGGGGGCGCGCGGGGGCAGCGTTGTCATAAATATTTAACTTTGCTGAAAAAGGCGAAGGGCGTAGTGTGGGGTGGGAGAAGGAACGGTTATGCCTGATGAAAACTGGAAGTTGCCGCATGTTGCCAAGGTCGTGGTGGCTGGCAACACAGAGGAAATTGACGGTCTGCTGGAGCAGTCACGCAAGGCGATTACGAGGAAGTGGCGGGAGCTGGCCGGTAAATCTCGGAACGAAAATTCAAACACTCTGAAGCGGTAAGAGGTTAATCCAATGAGCAGCAGGAAGCCATATCCAGAGGCCCCTAAATTGGCTATAGCGGGCGGGGTGGTTCAGGGCGCGGTCGTTGGCGGCTTGGCGGGCAGCGGACTGGCTATTGTCTCCCCTTTGTTGATAGGAATTACTGAGAGCGAGGCGCGTAAGTACGCTGAAGTCTTCCCGCCAATTCTGGCTATAGCGACAATTGCCGGCGCTGCGGCGGGCGCGTGGGGGGCTTGGACGAAGAGGGAGGCCGAAAGGAAAGCCTCTGCCTCGCCGGAACAATCACCGGCCAGGTGAAAAACGAAATGTGCTCTGCTCAGTCGTCAATGAGCTTTTTTATTCCCCAAATAGCAGCCCCGACGGCACCGGCCGCCAACAGAAAAGGCCCTGCGGCTACGGCTGCCGCGCCCACCGCTCCGTGACCAAGTACGGCCACCGTGCCGGCGGCAAGCGCGGCACCCACGTTTTTAGGGTTGGCCTTTAGGGATTTTGTGGCCGCCGCCGTGAAATTCACAGCGCCAGTCGCGGTTCCACGAACATGAGGAGTCGCGGTATTGGTGAGCGCCGCTGCTGCCCCGACCGCCGCTCCAATTGCGGCTTTCTGGCCTGTGCTTACATGCGCTCCCGCTGTTCCCGTGTTGATGTCACTCATTTGCTTTTACTCTCCTTTCAGGTTTGTTTTTGCGCCTGAAAATTCCCACCAGTCCGAAAGAGCCGTAGATGATGCCGGGTATCGAGGTGGGAATGGCGGTGAGAAACGCAACCATGCCCGCCTTAATCAGGGCGGATGTCCGGTCGTCGCCGTACCAGTGTTTCTGGGCGAAGTAGGCGATGAATCCGAGGGCCGCGCCCACGGGTGCGGAAATCAGTAGCGCCAGAGCGATGCTGAGTCCGCCAGTGGGAAGCCCGAAAATAGCGTAAAGTATCCCGTCCTTGCCAAAGAGCATGAGGTCAACGGCGATGGTGAGGAGCGCTATCGCGGGGTGAAGCCCGAACGCCTGCGCGAATCCCCGCGCCTGGGCGTGCTGCTCGCGGTGCTGTTGGGCCTCCCCCGGCAATAGCTCCGGTTGGATGGGCAGCAGCGGCGGGAGGGGCTGCTGGTTAAGTTCGCGGGCTTGTTGTGGATGCATGGGAATCCCGTTCTCGCTTTAGCGCTCTATGTCCTGCTCCGGCGCCGTGCGCTCTTGCTCCTGCTCCACGCTTTGGGCGGGTTCCGGCTCCCTCGCCTGCGGCCACTCCGGGGCCTGGGCTTCGCGCTCGGTGACGGCGCGGCCGTACATGGGTTCTTCGACCACCTTGTGGCGAATGTCGGTCACGGCATCCCCGAATCCTTTGACCAGCTCGTCGAGAAAATTTTGGTCTGCCATTTGGACTATTATACGCGGTAACATTCCGTTAGGTTGCCCAATCCGGTGTCCTTCGTTGAAAATTTGGATGCGCCGCTGCTCAGGCTCTCGCCCGAGGACGCATTTACCTTGCGTGACGCCTGCGCCGGAGTCCATATTTTCGGCGGGATAGGGAGCGGCAAAACGTCCGGCTCGGGCCGTATGCTCGCCGGCGCGTATCTTCGCGCCGGCATGGGCGGACTGGTTACATGCGTGAAGGCCGAAGAAGTTGACCTGTGGCGGGCTTACGCGGCGGAACACGGGCGCTCCTCCTCGCTGCTCCTGTTCGATGAAAATGAAGGCTTCAATTTCCTCGCCTATGAGATGGGGCGGCAGGGAATGGACGGCATCGGCACGGTGACGGAATGCCTGATGCGTGTTATCGAAGCGGCGAGAAGGGCCAGCGGGACGGCCAGCCAGCGCGGCGGCGAAGCGTTCTGGGAGGACGCCACGCGGCAGGTGTTGCGCTATGCGATTCCGCCGCTCTATGCGGCGGGCGGCTCGCTTTCCATTGCCGATATTATCCGCTTCATCAGCACGGCTCCCACCAATCGGAAAGAGCCTACGGACGCGGACTGGCAAAAGCGCTCGTTCATGTACAGCGTGATGGACACCGCCGCGCGTTACCCCAAGGTGCCGATGTCCCGCGCGGCGCTGCGGGACAACATCACCTATTGGGCGGAGGAATTTCCCGCCATTCCGGATAAGACGCGCGGCAACATCGTCATCACCGTGACCACGGTGCTTGACCGCTTCAAGCATGGCAGGCTTAACCGCGTCTTTTGCGGGAACACAAGCCTCATTCCAGAACTGACTTTTCATGGCATGGTCATCGTTTTGGCGATGCCTACGCTAACGTGGAACGAGGACGGAGTTATCGCGCAGCAACTCTTCAAATATATGTGGCAAAGGGCGGTTTTGAATCGCAACAGCCTTGCGGAAAAACACCGCGTCCGCCCCGTGTTTCTTTGGTCGGACGAAGCACAAGAGACGGTAAGCTCCTATGACGCGGAGTACCAGTCCATTTGTCGCGGCTCCAAAGCCTGCACGGTCTACCTCACCCAATCGCTTCCGACCTATTACGCGAAGATGGGCGGCGACAATCCGCGCGACGCCGCGCATGCGCTCGTGGGCAAGTTCATGACGAATATCTTTCACTCCAACGCCTGCCCGGACACCAATGAGTACGCATCGCGCGTCATCGGGAAGGTGCTCACGCGGCGCGGCAATTACAGCAGCGGAAGCTCCGAGAGCTTCAATCTCGGCATGTCGGCGGGAAATAGTGAGAATTGGGGTTCCTCGTCAAGCCACGGTTCTTCTTACGGCAACAACAGCGCCAGCTTTAATACCGGTTCCGGCAGCAGCAGCGGGAGCGGCAGCAATTGGGGGGCGAACCGGGGCAAGGGGACAAGCCGGAATGAAAACCGGGGCTACTCGGAAAGCATGGAGTTCGTCATCGAGCCTGGGGACTTCGCCCGCGTCCTCAAAAGCGGGGGCAAGGAAAACGGCAACCTGGTGACGGGCATCTGGTTTCAGGGGGGCCGGGTGTTCAAGGCCAGCGGAAGTAACATGATGCTGGAGACGTTCGCGCAATGAATCGCCCCGGCCTGCTCACGCGGTTCGCGGGTTCTCCGCGAGGCGCATTGCTGCTTTTCGTGCTGTACGGCGCTGTGGGTTACTGCTGGTGGTGGGGCTGGCAGGAATGGCATGTGCGCTGGTGGGTGGCTCTCGGCGCGGTAGGGGCGGCTTTCAGAACGCTCGGGGCGATCGGGCGGATGCGGCGCTATAATGCGTGGCTCGCGGAGTGGCGGGCGATGGGCGGAAACGATGCGCCGCCACGCCCTGAAAAAAGACGCCGCGGGTGGTTGCTTGCCGCGGGCGCGGCGCTGCTCGTGGCGGTGATTCCGGCGTACCTGCTGCCTTGGATACGAAACAACGACATACCCAACAGGGAAGCGCTTGCCGGGGCGATCGGGCTGTTGTGGTGCCTGGCCTGCCTCATTCTGGTCTGGAAGCTGTCGAGGCTGGTTTGGCTCGTCGTCCGCCGCTCGGCGTCCCGCACGGCGGCGCGGCGGCGGGAAAAAGCAGAAGCCGCGCCGGTCGCCTGGCTGCTAGACCGCGCCTCCTCCTCGCCCTCGCGGGCCGACGCGGAAGGCAACCTGCCGGAACATTTCAAAGTCCAGCGCTTGCCCGTCATCCCCGGAAATCGCAATTAGAATGAGGGCTCAGCCAGGGATGACTCCTATTTGCCGGTGTCATCGTCATCGTCATCGTCGTCATCGTCGTGATGGTGATGATGCTTCTTATGCTTCTTCACAACCGGGCGGCAATCAGAATCGTCATCATCCGGCAGCACGCGCTGGTAGTTAGTGCCAAACTGCACCATGACGCACTCGCCTGCCGCAATGGGCTTGTCCGTCTTGGCAATATTCTGAACGATGGACTCAGTAACGCCGTTCTTAAATTTAATCATGTACTCGACACCCTGCCTGTTTGCCATTGCCTGCTCCGCCGCTGCGCCTGCAACGCCGCCAACAACTGCGCCCACAAGCATACTCGCCAGCGTCCCGCGTCCCTGCCCGAACTCTGACCCGGCCAGTGCGCCACCAGCAACACCTACCATTGCGCCGGTGCCGCTGTTTTTGCCGGTAATATCCACGGGTCGCTCTGATTTCACCGTGCCATAAGCGATTACAGCGGTGCGGCCTACGTCGGCCTCGCTGTAGTTGTTCTGTGAAGGCGGATGGCATGCGGTCAGCAGTAGCAATATCGCCCCCGCCGTGCTTGTGAATCTTTTCCCCATTAGCGATTCCCCTAATTACCTCGCTATAAAGGCGGGGGTGGTTTGTGTCAAGCCCGGCTGCGCTGCCTGCGGGCCACGGCTGCCGCTGCGGTCTGCGCGGTCTGCGTGGCGTCGCCCTTTCCCGGCTCGGCCAGGAGGAAACAGGTATCGCCTTCGTCGTAGCAGTCGCCGCAGATAAGCAAGGTGCCGGGCTTCGCCCAGGCGTTTTGCCCGCACTCGGGGCATGTGTATTTCGTCTTGCTGGCCTTCTTCGCCTTGGCCTGCTCGCCCTGCGGCGCGGATTGCCAGTGCAGTTGAAAGCCGGTCGCCTTGAGCCTGGCGTATGCCTTCGCATACGGAAAAAAGAAGTCTTCAGACCCGCTTCGGGAGAATCTTCGCCACATCGCGGTGAGCATGGACGATGGCGACGATTTGCAGTGGCTTCGTCTCGGGGCGATAGACAATCAAATACGAATACACGGAGAAAAACCGCACCTCGGCGGCGGTCAGGTCGGGCCGCCAGTGGCCACCGTTCGGAAAATCCGCCAGATAGACGCACTTGCTGCGGATGACGGATTCCACGCGGTCGGCGGTTTCCCGGCTGCTTTCCTTCCTGATGTAACGCCAGATTTGTACGAGGTCGCGGGCGGCTTGCGGCGCTAAGATGTAGCGCCGTTTCATTCCGGCTGGGCTTTCAGCCGTTCCAGGTAGGCGTCGAGTTGGTCTTCGGGAATACCCTCGCCGCGTTCCAGTTCCTCGATGCCGGTGTGAATCTTCGCATCAATCGCTTGCCGGTTGGCCGTCAGCCATTCATCCTGCTCATGCAGCACGTCCAGGGCGCGGTCAATCACGTCGTCGGGGCTGTGATAAGCGCCGGAGCGCAACGCTTCCGCTACACGATGTTCCTGCTCGGGTTTCAGTTCGATGGTCATGGCCGGTTTCTCTCTGACAGAATGCTTTACTCGCCTTTCAGGTTACGGGCTGCGGGGGCTTCTGTCAACGGGCCGGAGCTTTGCGCCGTTGTACGGCCGCCGCTGCGTTCTGAGCGGTCGTGAGCGCGTAGCCTTCCCCGTTTTCCTGGGCCTTGCCGCTTTCCTGCAGGAGACGGGCGGCGGTGTCCTCGATGCTCCATCCCCAATCAATCGCGGTCATGCACCAGGTGAAATCCGCCCGGCTGATGTCGGGCCGGTCGTCGCCTCCGTGCACGGGCGGCGCGTACTGGACGCAGCGCTGGTAGCTCGGCCATTTCTTCCTGCCGGTGTAGGTGGGAGAAACTCGACGGGGATCCGCCTGCGGCTGCTCCGGGGCCGCGACGAATCCCCGGCTTTCGAGCTCGGCGCGGGTCGTGACGTTGCCGGCGTTGTTCTGGGTGATTTCGACGGTGGGGAATGCCGGCGCGTATTTCGCCTTGAAGTTCAGGCTGCCGCTGATACGGGTGGCGCCGCTGGCCGATGGGTCGGCTCCGGCGCCTTTCCTGAGCCTGCGGGCAAAGTCCGGGGTAGCGTCCTCGACGGCTACCCATGCCTGGCAATTGCCGGGAGAGGTGGCCAGCACCATGAAGGCGTGGGGGGCGATGCGGCGGGCCTGTTCCGGGTTCAGGTCGTCAAGCTGCACCAGGTCGGCGCGTTCAGAAGCACGAGGCCGCACAATCACGTTATGCTGATGTGCCGTGGCTTCCCGGAGTATCGGGCCGATGGCGCGGCGGAGCTCGTTTACGCTGCGGTTCGGCAGGAACCCGCGCTTGTCGAGCTTTTTGCCGTCGAGGTCGGTGAAGGTCACGTCAAACGCATGGACTCCCACACTTGCAAAGGCGTTGAGCATGTCCAGTGCCTTGTACGCTTCCGCCGTCATTGGCCTCCCCTGCCCCCCGCCGTGTTTCTCATTCTTCGTAGTCTGAACTATAGCGGCTGGCTTATCTGGTCGCAATCGTGGCTTTTTAGGTAAGTGCCGGGTTGCGGGTCGGGGGGATGGTCAAGGAAGGGGGCTTTGCCCCTTTCCTTGGGAAGCTCAAGCCCTCGATGGGCTTGAGCTTCCTGTGGAGGGGTACGAAGTTTTATCCACAGTTCGGGGGCGAGCAATACAGGAAGACTTTTTATAGGTATTACAGGATGGGGTACCGTTTATGCGCGGAACCGGGTACCGTTTATGCGCATTGATGGGGTACCGTTTATGCGTGGATAACTTCATGAAAGCACGGGGTTTTGCACAGGGGGTACCGTTTATGCGTGGGCTTGCGGAGCGCCGTCACGCTGGCGGGTTGGCGGGGGGAATTGAAGGCTGTGACGGGAGTAGCGCAATCCGTCCGGGCTGTAGCTCGTAATTGAGTTGCGGCCAAGCGGTCTTGATTTTTAGGAGTTCGCGGTGCACCTTCCTCTTGAAGTTTTTGATGTCCTTGTATTCGGCCCCGAATTGCTGATGCAGGGCCTTCAAGGGGATCGACGTGGGCTTCTTGAGGTAGCTGACGCGGTAGGTGAGAAACAGGTAAAGGTCGAGGCCGAGGGGCGAGCGCTTCAACGCCCGCAGGATTTTCATGTTGATGGGGATGGGGTGCTCGATGATCTCCCGGTAGAACTCCTCGGAAAGCGTCACCGTGCTTTTCCAGAGGGTGCGCTGCTCGGGCTGCGAGTGATCCCACCAAAGGTCATAGGCTTTCGAGATGTCGAAAAATGCGCGCTTGTCGCGGTTGACGAGCGAGACGGAAATGCGGGCATTGAAGAGCCGCTTCATCTGCTCGCGCAAGTTCGGAATGGTTCCCCATCGTCCGCCGGTCGGAATGAGGCCAAGCTGGCGCATGAAGTGGGAGAGCGAGTCACCGAGGGTTAGCACGGTTTTCTTTTCCTGCACGACCTCGGTGCATATCCAGGCGAAGAGCAAGCGCGGGTAAGAGCCGTAGGGGAGCTTGGTATCCTCTCCCCGGCGCATCACCAGCTTGTAGTCGCCATTGACGCGGGTGTAGTTGTCGGCGTCGCCTGGGTTACTGTGGGGCATGGTGGCGAGCGTAAGCAGCCGGGCGATAAAGCCGAGATCGTGGGGCTCGTTGCGGATGTCGTATAGCTGAACAATCTGGCCCTGATGCGTGTAGTGTTGGGTGTCGGGCGGCGCGTTAAGCGCGGTAAGGGAGAACTCCTTCTCAGGGTCGGGGCGGATTGGACGCCTGGTCGCCTTCTGCACGAGTCCGGCTTCCTTGATGATGTCACCGGCCTTTTTCATGCGCCTCCCCTTCCCTGCCGCTTGCTCACTGGCTATTCCATCCGTTCGAGTTTCTCGGCTGCACTGGACACGATGAAGGCGCTGCGGCTGATGCCGAGGCGCTTGGCAGCGCGGTCAATGCGCTCCAGCATATCCGGAGCGATGCGAATCATAGTCGGTTTTTTGTTTGGGTCACGTTCTCCGTTGGGCTGCTGGCTGGCGCCGGAAATGAACGCTTCGGCGTGCTTTTCGCTACCGGGCTGTGTATTTCGCTTTGGATTCTTTGCGATTGCCATTTGATACCTTTCCGATATCGCTTGTATGTACAAATAGGAAGTCGGTGAGTTGCGTGAATTCGTTGCTGGCCTTGGGGTCGTCGTATTCCAGAACCGAGAGACCGGCTGCCGCCGCGTTGGGAAAAGCCTTCCGGCGCACAATCAGCACCGGGGCGAGTTCAATCCCCTGCACTTCGCGGAGGTTTTCGGTCGCCTCCTGATTGTCCCTGCCCTGCGGATCGGCTTCGTTGAGCACGGTAATCGCGCGGAGGCGGTCGTTGATTTCGCGGGCCTCCTTCACCAGGTCGGCGGTCTGGTCAACGCCCCACAAGTCGAAGCTGCGGGGCTTCACGGGAATAAGAACCACGTCGGCGACGGTGAGCGCCGCGCGGAGGCTGCCGGTGTCGCGTCCGCCCACGTCGATCACGATGTCGGAATATTTGGTGGCGAGTTGGCGCACCTGTGTGCGAATGTTCGCGCCGTGGAGGGCAACCGCCGTATAGCCTGGCTTGCCCTTGCGCTCGGTTCGCAGGTCGGTGAAGGCGAGCGCCGTCCCCTGCTCGTCGCCGTCGATCAACAGCACGTCACGGTTGGCTCGCGCCAGCGCGATGGCGATGTTGACGGCGAGAGTGGTCTTGCCTACGCCTCCCTTCACGTTTCCAATGGTCAAAATCATCTTTTTGCGCTCCGGTGTCGCTGCGATGCTCATTCGATTATTAAACGAAAGCGGAGCGATATACAAGGGCTATACGCGACTTTTGCAGAAAATGAGGGCGCGGGTGTGAACCCGCGCCCCGAGGGTTTGCTTACTGCGCCTGCTCGAGCCTGCGGCTGGCGATGGCGTGGTAAGTGGAATCGAGCTCGATGCCGAGGTAGCTGCGGCCCAGCATCTTGGCCGCCAGCAGGGAAGAGCCGGAGCCGCTGAACGGGTCGAGGACGATGCCGTGCGGCGCGGAGAAGGTTTCCACCAGCGGCAGGAGCACCGATACCGGCTTCTGGGTGGGGTGCAGCTTGTTGCCGGTGTAGCTCCAGTCGATAACGTCGCCGATGGTTTCGCGCGGCTCCTTGGGGTTGCCCTTGGCCAGCAAATGCGCGGTTTCGTGCTGATAGCGGAGGAACCGAGTCGCGGAAGTGTAGCGCTTCGGAAAGGCGAAGTGCCCCACGACGCGGAAGCCAGCGTCACGGTAAGCCCGCATGAAGCGGTCGGCCTGCGGCCATCCATAGAAGCTCACAGCGAAGCTGTCACGCTCAAGGACGCGGTACATCTGGGCGAAAGCCGGTTTGAGCCATGCGCCGTTGTCGTCGTTTGGCACGGTGCGACCGTCGCGCGATTTGTAGCGGGTGATATACGGCGGGTCGGTCAGGATGAAGTTGACGCTTTCGGTGGCAAGCGCCGGCAGAATGTTGAGGCAGTCGGCATTGATGATAGTGTTGCGATGCGCGGTCATGACGTGGTGTCCTTTCGGAATGAGTTGAGTTAAAGGGTTGCGGGGCGGCGGTTGAGGCCGCCCCTGGCGGAGCTAGTCGTCGTCCACGCCGGCGCGGAGATTCGTAACTTCCGTGTGGGCCCGATCCGCGAGCTTGCTTAGGAGCAGCAAATCGTCCGGGTTGTAGCTGTGGGTCGAGTGCCAGTTGCCCTGGCTGTCGCGGTAGCGGCGCTCGAAGCTGACTGAGTAGAAAACATCGTCGTCGGTGGCGCGCTGCCAGATGTTGGCGAAGATGAGTCCGAGGCGGAGTTTGGCGATAGGCGGTTTCGCGGGTTCAGCCGATCTGGTTTTCGTGTGGGTAGCCATGAGTCTGGTTCCTTTCTGTTCGTGGCCCGGCACCATTGCCAGCCTTGTGAAAGCGAACAGCCGGGGAACGGTCTGACTTCAACGCGGCAACACGGGAGCGAAGCGAATGGAGCGGGCCGCCGCTTGAAGTCGCAAAGACCGGCTCTCCGGCAGATTTCACAAAAAGGCTGGCTCGGTGGTCGCTGGTCTAAAGAACGGGGATAAAGGGAACGGGACGGGCAGGGGGTACACTCAAGAGAAGCACGGCGGGGGCCTGGCGCTGCCGGGGTAGCCTGGCGGCTCGATGCTGCATCAAGCCGTTGCAATGGCAGCGATTCGGGGTAGACTGGCTCGGAATTCTGCGCCTCGCTGCGTTAGCGCACAGATGTGCAGAATGGCGCGCTGGCAAGGGTGGCCAGTATCCGGGGGACGTGCTAGGGTCGGTTTATGAAAGCTGAACTCGAATCGAAGCCCACGCTTCACTTGCGTTTGATCCGTGCGCCGGATGACCTGCCCTTAGTGAACCGGGAGTATCAAAAGGAACTTGCCGATTTTGCCAAGTCGCTTAGGGCGGCGGGGATTGAGTCTTCCTCAGGGGCATTCGCATTCGATACGGTGGATGGCGGAGGAGGGCTGTCGGGAGAGTTTATTCTGATGGCCACGGCGATTGCACCCTTCGTTACTTGCGGTGCCGGTGTTCTTGGGGCATGGCTGCATGCCCGGTATGGACGGAAGGTGCGATTGAAAATCGGAGAGATCGAGGCCGAAGCGCAGACTGTTGCCGAGGTCGAAAGGCTCCTGAAGCACGCGGAGGAATTTCAACAGCACAACAAACCCAAGGTGATCCTTGAGCCGTGAGGTTGCCGTCACCACGAACACCCGGCGGGGCCGGTGCTTGTCCTCGGAGGAAGCAACCGCGCTTCGTTTCGAGTAAAACATTTCCCTCCCCAAATGTAGTAACGTATGATAAAGGACATTATCATACGTATGGCGGTCATTCCTCTGAAATCGCTTCTCCCCGATGCCGGTAAGCTGCTGCATCTCGAAGTCGAGGAGCTGGCCGGTGTGCTGCTGGAGCACCTGAAAAGCTGTGAAAGCACTCCGGGGGGCATGGTATACCAGAACGGCTTGTTCCATCCGGGGTATCTGCTGGACAGCATGAAAGGCGCACCACACTTGCCAAACCGTCAGGAACCGGATTACGGGGACAAGCAGCCGCAAGTAAACCGTGCCCTGATGGAGGCGTGGGCATGGCTTGAAAAAGAGGGGTTTCTGATTCGTGATATTGCGCAGCCTGCTACTTGGTTCTGGATGTCCCGGCGCGGCCAGCGGATAACGTCACGCGCGGATTTTGAATCGTATCGCAAGGCAAGCCTGCTCCCCAAAGGTCAGCTACACCCGCTCATCGCCGCAAAAGTTTATCCGGCATTCCTGCGCGGCGAATACGACACGGCAGTTTTCCAGGCGTTCCGAGAAATCGAGGTCGCTGTACGCGCCGCAGGAGGTTTCCCTGCCGACTTGGTGGGCGTCAACCTGATGCGGGAGGCTTTCAAGCCGGTCAAAAACAATAACCCGCCCGGCGGCCCGTTAACAGATGCGTTGTTGCCGGTCGCGGAGCAGGAGGGGATGGCGTCTCTTTTCGCGGGCGCGATTCTTCTCTACAAAAACCCGCAGAGTCACCGCAACGTGCCTACAGAGGCCGCAGACGCGGCTGAGGTGATTGGCTTTGCAAGTCACCTGCTGCGAACGGTTGACCGGCTCAAACCGCAATCCCCTGGAGGTGCCAAACCATGACAAGTGAAATCATCCCCTTCAAGGAACCCCGCGCGCTGGCGGGCCTGGCCGCGAGGCCCCCCGCCGTGTTTCTGCCGGATAAGAAAGCGGCGGAGCGGTTCTTCGGGTTCTTCACGGCCAATCACCAGAACAAACACACGCGGCGGGCGTACTACAAGGCCGCCTGCCGCTTTGCCGACTGGTGCGAGGGCAGGGGACTGGAGAGCCTTGCGGACGTGAAGCCGCCGCACCTGGCCGCGTACATCGAGGGCCTGGCGGTCGCCAAGCCCGAGGGGCCGGGGCTTTCCAAGCCTTCCGTGAAGCAACACCTGGCGGCGCTGCGGATGCTGTTTGACTGGCTGGTGGTCGGCCATGTGCTTGACGTGAACCCGGCGCACGCGGTGCGCGGGCCGAAATATTCGCAGAAGAAAGGCAAAACGCCGGTGCTCGACCGCGAGGAAGCGCGGGCGCTCATCGCGGCGATCGACACGAGCTCGCTTACCGGCCTGCGCGATCGGGCGCTCATCGGTATCATGGTTTACACCTTCGCCCGCATCGGCGCGGTGCTGAATATGGACGTAGGCGACTACTTCAGCCAGGGGCGGCGCGGGTGGGTGCGCCTCCACGAAAAGGGCGGGAAGGAACACGAGGCGCCGTGCATTCCGAAGCTGGAAACCTACCTGGACGAATACATCGCCGCTGCCGGCATTGCCGGCGACGCGGATGGGCCGCTGTTTCGCACCACGGGGCGCTCGACCGGCACGCCGCACCGGATGACGCAGCCAGACGCCTACCGGCTGATACAGCGGCACGCGAAGCGGGCGGGCATCAAAACACGCATCGGCAACCACTCCATGCGGGCAACGGGCATCACCGATTATTTGAAAAGTGACGGCTCGCTGGCCGAGGCCCGCAAGATGGCGAATCACGCGGACACGCGCACCACGCAGCTTTACGACCGGCGCGGGGATGCTGCGGCGGAAGATGAGTACCGGAAGGTAGGGATTTGACGTGGGACAGAGCGGTTAGTGCATGGGTATGTTGAGTTTGTCGAAGAAAGCTTGATTGCGCTTCTTGGCATCCCGAATCATTTTCTGGAATGAAATCATTTCGACGTAGCAATTATAGTTTCGGTAGAATCGGAAGAACCCCTCACCATCGGGCGTAGGTGTGAAATCCTCTCGTGTCGCAATCTCGCGGAGCGATTTTGTGAAGTCTCCGATGATGTAGGCGTAGAAAGGCGTGTTTTCCCGGATATGGATCGCCTGACCTTTTGCGCGGCGTGCATCTCCGGACTTTAGGGTGGTGACGTACTTCAGCACTTGGCTGACGGGATTTTTTTCGGGATCGTCCACTTTGAAGTCATCGCGGACTGGGCGCTTGAACTCGACGAGGACAACAGCACCTATCTGGTCGAGCGAGTCGCTAAACGCCATTGGCCTATGAAAAATAGCCAAATCCGGGCGATCTTCGCTTTCCTGCTTAATGGTTTCCTTCATATCTCTGAACGCCATGTCTGACGCCAGATAGTAGTGGAAATACAGTCGATCATCCAAAAGCCATAGGTTCATGTGTGCAGAAGATGTTTCTTCCGATGAGGAACGCGTCGGGCAGACTGCGGCATGGATAGCCTCTTCGAGCGAATATTTTCCATTATCCTGTAGTGCAATCTGATCTTCCAAAAACTCAATCACCGCACGACGATAGGTCACGTGTCGCGCAAGTTTTGCAATACCCGCATCGTTCAGTTGCTCAAGGAGTCTGTCGAGCCGAGCTTTCCTGTCATCGGCTGACTCGTCCGGGTCTTTGGCTTGCGCTAGTTCCTTGCTGAGTGACTCCCGGCTTTCTACGTCCATTTTTTGCTCGATTTTGTATAGAGCAATGTCAAGGTCTTTTCCTTCGGTGCCTGGGATAATCGCGGCCACTTCGTCGGCTCGGTGTTTCAAGAGATACCGATACTGAGGATATGTGGTCTCGATTTTAGTACGAATGCGAACCTGGTTAGCTTCCAGGATCGGTTTCAGAATCGGGTCGAGGAAGTTCCTGGACTTCACGACCACTGCGTCAAGCAGTGTTTGAAAGCTCACCGTACCTTCTGGTGATTTTGTCTGATCGTAAGTAAACAGGCCATCGAAATCAAAGCTGGCTCGCTCTACATCGACAAGCTGATTCAACAACTCGCCGGACACGTAGCCTTGATACGCGAGGTCTTCCGTATTATCTGGCGGGCGTAATCCACCGGAAAGGCCGGGAATCTTGCCGGAAAGTGGTTCGTCCTTAACACGTCGGAAGTGAGCGCAGAAATGTAGTGCGTGCCGGGAGTTTCGCCGTCCGCGAACAAGCAAATGAGTAATCCGAAAGCTTGAGCCGCCGATCTTGAAATCATCTCGTTTGATTTCCGATTTCAGTTCATCCTGAAAAAGCTGCCCGAGCTCGGCCTCGTAGTCCGCGCCCTCGTCGGATAGAAAAATCTGCGGCTTTTTATCAGCAATGAAGTATTCCAGGCAATGCTCAATGATGCTGATTGCTATGGTCTCCGGTTCGTGCTGCAACGCGGCTCGGTAATGTTCGAGCGGCGATTGGATGGTTACGATGGTTCCTCGCGCCTCAGCAGTTTCAGTGACTTTAGCGCTGCTAATTCCATCAAGGGAAAACATGAAGTCCCGTTTGAACCGGCTCTTACCGTCCTCAAATACACTGACGATGTTGGCGCTGCCAAAGACTTTCAACCATAGCAAGCGTCCCACGCCTTTGCCGCCGTACTTGGCCTTCGTCGTAGAGTCGGAATAACTGAAAGCCTCAAAGTTGTTTGCATCGAAGCCAATTCCGTTGTCGTGGATATGAAATCCAGTCACCGGCCCAGGTTCACTCTTTCCGCCCAGCGTCATTTGACCAGCGCCCCGGAGAACCCTGATGGTTATTTTTCCTTTTTTGGGTTCCGGGCCATCGAGGATGGCATGTATTGAGTTCACAACGGCTTCGTAAAGTGCGAAGAGTGCATTGGACGGCGCAAGGCGCATGTTTCGGACACGGCCCCGAAGATCGACTTTTAGAGGTAGATTCGCCGCTAGATCGTGCATCTTTCTACGCTCCGGAGGCTGGTTGTGAGTCCGGGCATCCCGTCGCCGAGTGCAGGGAGATTTATCTTTGCTGTCATGCTTCCGCCAAGGGCTGAGTCGGTTGTTCCGCTGCGGTGAGGTGCTTGTTCAGAATCCCCAGCACTTCCTTGGGGTGCAGAACCACGTCCGCCCTCCATATTCCAAACCCGCCATGTTCGTTGACGGCTTTTACCCATTCATCAAGAAATTGCCGCTTGCTCCGGTTCTCCTGCGTGTCCTGGCCCTTCACTTCGAGAACAAGGTTCACGCCATTCGCCAGGCGGATCAGGAAATCGGGCCGGTACTTTTTCACGATGCCCTGCCAGATGTAGAGTATCTCGAAGCCGAGGTGATCGTTCTTCACCCAGGCTTCTACGTCGGGCGATCTCTCCAACTCGTAGGCTTCCGTGGCTTCCCAGGTGCTGTCATAAACGCAAAAGTTGATATGGCTCTTTTGCGTTAACTCGCAGGGCCGCCCCGTGTACCACGGACGCATGTCGCCTGTGCAGCGCGTGGGATGCTCCCGGTCGAAAACAAGACTCCGCGCTTCAACATTCTCGAAGCGGATGCGCTCGAAGATATGCTGGACAATCTTCGTCATGTTCACGGTGAGCATGATGCGCCGGCGCAGGTCATCCTGATTGAAAAGCGGCGGCGTGATTGTAATGCGGTCGCTGGCGATGAACGTATCTACCAGCCGGATAACCTGCGCCAGGAGAACCTCCCTGCTGCCTTTCCACGTGGGTCGCATCTGGTCGTAAACGTCGCGTGCGGCCTCGAAGACGATGCGCTGCATCCGAAAGCGTTTCCCAAGCTCTTCGAGATCGATGGTGCTGATGCGCTTTACGTCCGGCTTGCCCTCTACCACGGGCGCGAGATCGGCGACGGTGGGGGTGGCGCTCGCATCAAGCTGGAGCACGGGGACGGATGCCGGGTCGAGCGACAGCCTGGGGCGGTATTCATAATCGATGCGCACGACGTTCGGCCAGGTGATTTCGTAGCGGACGTGTTCGCTAAGCGGCTTCACTTCGGTTTTGGGCGACGGCGGCGGCGGCGATCCTCCTTCTCCGCCTTCGTGCGGCAGAAATGTGAACGGCACGCCGAAGATGTTGACGTACTCCGGCTCCAGCAATTTCGTCTCGGGGTTCACTTCATAGGCGGTACGCCGGAGCCCGCGACCGACCACCTGTTCACAGAGTAATTGGCTCGTAAAGGCGCGGAGGCCCATGATGTGAGTCACGGTTTTAGCGTCCCATCCTTCGGAAAGCATGCCGACCGAGATGACGTTTTGAATCTGCTCCCCTTCCGCCCCTACCTTTCCAACCGTATCCACCGTGCGCCGCAAAAGCTCCGCCTGATCCTTCTTTGAGAACTTCTTTTTGGGCGTGTCGTTGCCGCTGTCTTCCCCGTTGTCTTCATCGCCATTAGCGGCGACCAATTCCGGTGCTTCCTCGCGGGATTCGGCCTTGTCCAGAACCTTGGAATCGATATGGAGCGTTTTCTCGGGTGCGCAAAGCTCCTCGATGCGAATCTTCCCGTGATCGAAAGTGTATTTGATGCGGGCGGCTGTTTCCGTCCGGTTGGCAACCGTAATCATGACGGGCGGCGTGGGGATACCGCTCGCCTTCCATTTCTGCGCGGCTTCCAGCCAGTCCTTGCCCAACAGGTAGTAGCCTTGCTGCACGAGATCGGGCAACGGCTCGTGTTCCTCGGCTCTGCGGTTGATGTCGTCCTTCACCTCGTGATCGGCGTAGATGTGATAGAGACGTGATTTGTAATCGGCGGTCAGCCTGCCGTCGTCACGAATAACCACGCGGGGGGTTTTCACCAGCCCGGCCTCGATGGCATCGTTCAGGCCAAAGTCGCTCACGACCCATCCGAAAAGTGTTTCCTCGGTGCTGCGCTTGCCCGTGGGTGCGAAAGGCGTTGCCGAAAGGTCATGACACGTCAGGATGCCGCGCGTGCCGTGGATACGGTCGAGGCCGCCGACCCATTGCGTGGCCTCTTCCAGATCGTCCGTGGAAAAATCCTTGGCGCTGGCCTTCGGCGGCACCCGCCAGGCGTGATGCGCCTCGTCATTGATGACGAGCCAGTTCTGATAGTCAGCATACTTGTCGAGAACTCGCCGCGTGAAAGCTTCCTCACTTTCCGGGCCTTTCTTCACTACCTTAGGCCCGGCCTCCGGGTCGAGGGGCATCAGGGCATGCCAGTTCTTCACGAGGACGCGGCCCTGGCGCAACTTTTCATGCAGGCCGGGCGGAATGATGTTGAAGAGCTCGTAATAGTTCCCCGGCGAATCCGGCTTGAGCACTTCGAGGCGGTTGCGCACCGTGAGGCCGGGCGCAACGATAAAGACGTACTTGGTAAACCTGCTGTCTTGCGGGTAGG
>OBLW0100001184.1_pt1 | contig 22389 bp, 13 predicted proteins | sample 1520161 | NCBI WGS metagenome assembly OBLW01 (sample SAMEA3539309, study PRJEB22396) | soil metagenome | biome: tundra; feature: field; material: soil | place: USA | collected 2010-05 | depth 0.15 m | reverse complement strand
AAAAAACGCAGATCTGCAGCCAAAAACCTATCCTTCGCCTAAAGGCGAGGGGTTTACGGATCCCCTATCGGGGACTCTAAATTTGCGCAACTCGACCCGACAGAGTGGACGTTTTTGCCCAGCCATCTTTTCACAACCAGCGAGCTTGCAAAGTTCTCCGGTATCGATGTAGCCCTGATCGAGAAAGTTGTGCACGCCTTCGTGCTTCCGGCCAGCGAAAAGAACGAGTCTTTCCGCACGATTGACGACTTCAATGCTGTTTCTGCGATGCCTATAATCCCCGCCGGCGAAGGACGTCTGCTTCTACTTGAACAGTACACGCTACAGCAGTCGCGTTATGAATCGCCATTTTTCTGGATGCGCGATGATCTGGCCTATCGCGAAAACAGCGTTTCGCAATCGGGGCAAGTTTGTTGAAGACTTCTCGCTGGCTAGGCTACAGGCGGTCTTCGGAAGAGATTCCGTATTCCCGAATGTCAGAATTCCGAGGGTTAAGGGAAAGGATGAGATCGACACGCTCGTCCTTTTCGGAGATCGGGCTATCGTCGTGCAAGCAAAGTCAAAGCGCCTAACTCTGGAGGCTCGGAAAGGGAACGACAACCTCATCCGGGACGATTTCAAGAAGAGTGTTCAGGACTCCTACGACCAAGCGCTGGCATGTGCCAAGGCCCTTGTCACCCCGAATCAGACTCTCGTTGCGAAACGACGGGTCAAGGATTACAGTACCGGAAAACCTTAAAGAGATTTATCCCTTCTGCGTAGTGTCAGATCACTATCCAGCGCTAAGTTTCCAAGCCCAGCAGTTCTTGAATTTCGAAACGACTACGATTATCCAGCCGCCATTTGTGCTCGACATATTCACGTTAGACACGATGGCAGAAATGCTCGATACCCCATTCTACTTCCTGAGCTATGTCAACCGGCGAACCGGTTACCAAGAGAAACTTTTTGCCGGTCACGAGTTAACGGTCTTGTCGTACCACCTCAAGAGGAACCTCTGGTTCAATAAGAAGTACAGCCTCGTTCAATTGGGCGACGATGTGACGGCTGACCTTGATGTCGCGATGCTTGTTAGGCGCGAAGGAAGACCGGGCGAGAGCACCCCAGATGGGATCCTAACAAGGCTGAAGCATACGAGAGTAGGAGAAATCGTCAGGGATATTGAGTCTCGACCGCATCCAGGGACCATCAATCTTGGTTTTGCCCTTTTGAAGCTGAGTGAAAACACGGCCGTCAATCTGAGCAGTGCAATCGACGCGTTGGCTAGGCGATCGTCCATCGATCACGATCACCACGATCTGACCGCTCCCGATACGTCGGTTCGGTTTGGCATCAGTCTCGATTTCCCGTGGATATATGAAGAGAGGATGGAAGGCATCCTCAGCGAAATGCCCAGAACCGGATTGACCATGGACATGACATCTCCTGATGGCAGAGCACGCAAAATCGGCCGCAATGAGCCATGCCCTTGCGGGAGTGGCCGGAAATACAAAAAGTGCTGTTTGCTTTGATAGCGCGAGTGGCGCATACGCCTGCACGACTAATCCACATCGAATAGCAGAACAGCCCTGTCGGCCACTGGTAGCTGTTTGATACGCTTCCGAGAATAGGTGCTCCTAAACGGCCATTGCTTCAACGCAGCTGTCGCGCCGCAAAAGAAAAGCCCCACGCAATGCGGGGCTTTTTCGTGAGCCTTTGAAGATGGCCTACTGCAGGTTGGCCATCAGCGCATCGAGGGCCGATTTCGGCGGGCGGGTGAGCGACTCAGGCAGTGTGGCCAATGGCTCGTCGACAAGATTAAGCAGGTCGGTGAACGTCGGCTTCTCTGTGTTGATGTAGAACACCCCGGTGAGGACTTCGTTCTTCTCCTCAGCTTCCATCAGGGTACGAACCGCATTCGCCTTGTCGGTCGGGTCGTAGTCTTCGTGCAGCTTGCGAAGCCGCAGGTTCGAGCCATCATGCATCTCGACGTCGTAGACCTGGCCGGAGTCATAGTCGACATCGATCTCTTCGAAGCTGGCTACGAAGCCTATTTCGTTGATGGGCTCGTCGTTCTCCTGCATGAACTTGTAGCTCTTGGTCGAACCCTCGTGGTCATTGAAAGTCACGCAGGGGCTGATGACATCCAGCATCACCGTGCCCTTGTGAGCGATGGCGGCCTTCAACATCGCGAGCAACTGCTTCTTATCCCCAGAGAACGAGCGGCCGACAAATGTGGCGCCGAGCTGGATGGCCAAAGCACACGTATCAATCGCCGGAAGATCGTTGATGACGCCCGTTTTCAGCTTGGAACCAATGTCGGCGGTCGCGGAAAACTGGCCCTTCGTCAATCCATACACGCCGTTGTCTTCGATGATGTAAATCATCGGCAGATTGCGGCGCAGCAGATGTACGAACTGGCCGATGCCAATGGACGCGGTGTCGCCGTCGCCGGACACGCCAAGCATGGTCATCTGGTGATTGGCCATGATCGCCCCGGTTGAAACCGATGGCATGCGTCCGTGCACACTGTTGAAGCTATGCGAGCGGCTCATGAAGTAGGCCGGGCTCTTGGAGGAGCATCCAATGCCGCTCATCTTCATCACGCGCTCGGGCTCGACACCCATTTCAAACATGGCGTCGATGATGCGCTCCGAGATCGCGTTGTGGCCGCAGCCGGCGCAGAGCGTCGATTTGCCACCACGGTACTCGAGGACAGGCAGGCCAATGTGATTTAGCTTGGGGCCGGGTGGTTGGGTTGCAGTTGCCATAATTCCCTCAGGGGCTAAAGCCCAGATCTTTTCTTGCCTCTGTATCGGCACGACTAAAGTCGTGCCCTGTTACAAAACCTGGATTGTGGAGTTCGTGCTTTCCCAGGTCTCAAAATCGAGATCTCCACCCCAGCGACGAAGACCTGTCGCCGGGGACCCCGGCTGGGGCAGCCATATCAGAGGCCTTCCTTGGTTACAAATTCATCTGTGATGCTGCGAGCATCGATCGGCAGGCCGTTGTAGAACAGAATGCTGCGTAGCTTGACGACTTGGTCAGCCGGCAGATCGAGCTTGAGTAGGCTCGCGAGCTGCGCGTCACGATCCTGTTCCACCACATAGACGCGCTCGTGCGACGCAACAAAGTCGTGGATCTCATGCGCAAACGGATAGGCACGGATGCGAAGGTAGTCCGCATCGAGCTTGTATTCTTTCTTGATCAGATCGAGGCTTTCGCGGAGCGCAAAATCGGTGGTGCCATACGCGATGAACCCGACCTTCGAGGTTCTATCTTTCACCACGAGCGGAGCCGGAACCAGCTTCCGCGCGTTTTCGAACTTGCGGGTCAGGCGATCCATCACTTCCTGGTACTCATCGGGCTTTTCTGTGTATGCCGCCGCATCGTTGTGGCCAGAGCCACGAGTAAAGTACGCGGCCTTAGGGTGACGCGTTCCGGGCAACGTGCGCCAGCCGATGGCGTCTCCATCCACATCGCGATAGCGCGCGAAACCGCCGAGACGCTTCAGATCTTCAGCAGTGAGCACCTTACCGCGATCCAGCGGCTTCTCGGGATATTTGAACGGCTCAGACATCCAGTTGTTCATGCCAAGATCGAGATCGGTGAGCACAAAGACGGGAGTTTGCAAGCGCTCGGCAAGATCAAAGGCGGCCATTGAAAACTCGAAGCACTCCTTCACCGAGCCTGGAAGCAGGATGACGTGCTTGGTGTCGCCGTGCGAAAGGAAGGCCGTCGAGAGCAGGTCAGCCTGCGAAGTACGGGTAGGCAATCCCGTTGACGGCCCTGAGCGCTGCACGTCGAAGATCACGCCAGGGATTTCAGCAAAGTACCCGAGGCCGGAAAACTCGGCCATGAGCGAGATGCCGGGTCCAGAGGTCGAGGTCATGGAACGCGCGCCCGCCCAGCCTGCTCCCAGAACCATGCCGATGGCTGCCAGTTCGTCTTCAGCTTGAACGACGGCAAAGGTCGCCTTGCCCTCAGGTGTCACGCGGAATTTTTTCAGCAGATCGGTCGTAGCTTCAATCAGCGATGTCGACGGCGTGATCGGATACCAGGCGACGACAGTGACACCCGCGAATACTGCGCCCATGCCGCAGGCCGCATTGCCGTCGATGATGATCTTGCCCGCAGTCTGGTTCATCTTCTCGATGACGTACGGATCCTGCTTGACTAGCTTCTGCTGAGCGTAGTCGAAGCCGGCTTTGACGGCGCCGAAGTTCAGGTCGAAAACCTTCTGCTTCTTTGCGAATTGCTTCTTTAGGCCGCTCTCGACAACTGTAAGGTCGAGCGACAGCAATTGCGCGGCGACTCCCACGTACACCATGTTCCTGACCAGTTTGCGCAGCTTTGGCTCAGGGCAGATGGCCGCAGTGATCTTGTCGAACGGAACCGGGTAGCCGGCGACGTCATCGCGATACTGCTTCAGGTTGAAGCTTTCTTCGTAGATGGCAGCGCCGCCGGCGTCCAACTCAAGCATGTCCTGCTTGGCGGTTTCCGGATTAAGTGCAATCAGGATTTGCGAACCACGCTTGCGTGCCACGTAGCCATCTTTGCTGGCGCGTATGGTGTACCAGGTGGGTAAGCCGGCGATGTTTGAGGGGAAGAGGTTTTTCCCGCTAACGGGGACGCCCATTCCGAAGATGCTCTTCAGCAGAACGCTATTGGCGGATTGCGAGCCGGAACCGTTTACCGTTGCTACGATAATGCTGAAATCGTTGGATACGCGCTTTTGCGCACTTAAAGTGCCCTGCTCTTGACCCAGGGCCAGGTCTCCTGTCGCCATTTGGCGGGATTCCCTTCAAATAAAATCTTGTAAGAGCCGAACCGCTACTCTACTTCTGTGATTATAGTCACCTCCCAGTTGACTCGTACCGTCAAGGGGCACGGCCGATTCGCTCAAAGTAACTGGATCGACAACTATTTATTGACGCGCTCAAAAGGCGACCCATTTTCGGCCCATGTGTCGGGACGCAAGTCGCATGACAAGAAGTCCGGAGATGCACATTTCAGAATGAAGAGATATCGGTCCAAGTGCAATTGATTCAAGCAGTCATGGCAATTCGAGCTGAATCGTTACGCCACCGGACGAGGAGAGTCGACGCGATCACCACGAGCGCCAGGGTGAGCCCGATCCAAGTGCCATAAATTCCCCAACGGAGCACAAAGCAGAGCGTGAGCCCCAGCGGCAATCCCATGATCCAATACCCAACGAAATTCGCGATCATGGGCACACGCGTTTCACCCAGGCCGCGGAGTGCGCCGGTACAGACGGTCTGAATGCCATCGAAGACCTGAAAGGCGGCGGCAATCCACAGCAGAGTCGGCCCGACAGCAAGCACGCGCGGGTCGCTAGTGTAGAGCGAGATGAGCGCTTTCGGCGCAACAAGAAACACAATACCCGCGACCAGCATGAAACTCGTGCCAAGGCCCAGTGCCAACCATCCAGCGCGGCGAGCACGAGCAGGGTTGCCTGCTCCTACGGCATGGCCCACGCTCACAGCCGCTGCTGCGGAAACGCCGAGCGGGACCATATAGCTAATGCTCGCGTAGTTGAGCGCGATGGCGTGCGTGGCGAGCGCAACCGGGTCAAGATAGCTTGCGGAGAATGTCGACAGATTCCATGCGCCGACTTCGAGAAGAATCTGGCCGGCAGCCGGGGCACCAAGACGGACCAGCCTCCGCAAACGGTCCATTTGCGGAGCAGCCCAGTGACGAAACAACGGATGGCCTCGCTTGCGTTCGTACCGCCAGGCAAATAAAAGGAGCGCCGCAGCCATCGCAAAACGCGCAATGCAAGTGGAAATAGCCGATCCATCGACTCCGAGAGCGGGAAAACCAAGTTTGCCGTAGATCAGCACCCAGTTGCCGCCCCAGTTGAGTAGGTTGGCCAAAACATATGTGACCGTAATAACGCGCACCTGTCCCACCCCTTGCAGGTAGCGCCGGATGCCACCGTAGAGCAGCAGCGGCAACGTGCTCCAGTTGAGAATCCGCAGATAGGTGCTTGCCGGAGTCGCAATCGAAGAAGTCACGCCGAAGCGCGCAAAGTTATAGGTCATAGCCGCGATCAGCAGCATGAGGAAGGGCGTAATGAAGCAGGCGAGGTAAACGCCCTGCGCCAGCCATCGATAACATTCATCATGATCGCGACGACCAAAAGCCTGCGAGACGAGCGTGTCGAGACTGAGCAGCAGGCCAATCCCGAAGAGACAAGGCGTGTAGTAGACCGCGTTGCCCAGGGACACAGCACCAATGGCTTCTGGGCCGAGACGGCCGACCATGATGGTGTCGACTACGCCCTGGGCCATCCAGCCCAGTTCGCTCAACACCACGGGCACGGCGAGCACGACCATGGCGCGCAGCTCGATTCTCCATTCGGCTTGTGCGTGACCCATTGTCATGATGGTACCGGCGACAGCGATATGGATGGTTGACGCGAGAAGACACGACGGTTCCGGCGCAGATTGGATTCAGAAAGACTCGCGTTGCGAAAAAAGGAACGACTCGGTCTACGAACCGGATCCAGTTCGAACGGCCTCGTGGCAGAGTTTATCTGCCCGGGCTGAGTCCTTTGAGATTGGACGAGTTGGCAAGCTGGAGCTCGCTGCCTGCGCAGGCTTCATCTCGTGCAGCAGCTTCACCAACCGCGCGAAGCCCTGGTCGCGAGCGGTTTTGTTGGCGGGATTGGTATTGGTTGGATCTTCCCCGGCCCTCATGAAACCATGACCCGCACCATCGTAGGTCACCGGCTCGTAGACCTTGCCCGCGGCTTTCATTGCTGACGTTGTGTCAGGGACGGTGGCGCCAATGCGCGCATCATTGCCTGCGTAGAACCCATAAACCGGCGCCACAACGGTGGAGACGTCCGCTGGGCCAGGGCCGTAAAAAACAAAAGCCGCAGAGAGGTCCTTGCGATGGGCAGCAAACGCGAACGACTTGCCTCCGCCCCAGCAGAAGCCCACAACTGCAATTTTGCCGTTTCCGGCCGGAATGCGCTTTCCGTAGTCGGCAGCCGAGTCGAGGTCTTCGAGGACAACGGCCGGATCAAGCCCGGAGACTGCTTTTACGGTTGCGTCCTGACTGGCGAATTCACTCGACCCGCCGCCATTGGGACCGAGGCCGGAGAGCAGATCTGGGGCAACCACGATAAAGCCTTCCGCAGCCAATTCGTCGGCCATCTCCTTCGCCCAATCGGAAAGGCCAAAGATCTCGTGGATGAGGATGACGACCGGCGCCTTTTCTTTTACTTCGGGATACACGACGAACGCCTGCAGCGTGCGCGTGTCGTGCTTGAGCGAGACATATTCATGATGACGCGGGGAAGCATCAAGCCGCGCCTTGGCCCAGACCTGCGCTTGACTGCATGTTGCGGCAAGGAGAAGCAGAGCTAAAATCAAACCGGTGAAAAGGCGCACTTTTGTCATGGGCAGGAGTCTAGCGCGTGGCTGGATTTGGCCGCAAGAGGGGAAATTTAAGACAGGCTTTTTTTAAGGCTCGTGAGGCTGGGCGTCTGGCCAATAGGCTATTGAATCGGCCTGGACTCGACCAGTGTTACGGGCCCAAGCAGGCCCGATGGCAATGGATGCAGGTCATTCATGCCCTGGGGAGCGAAACGCGTGCCGTAACGTGCCCAAAGAAGCCGATAATCGGGCAGCGATTGGCCGGCCAATTCGTTGATCGCCGTGTTCGCGACGACGATGCGAAGGTGGTTGGAGCCGGCATGAAGGAAGCCCGTGACGTCGACACGATAAGGCGGGCGCCAGACTACTCCGGCGCGCTTGCCATCGACATACACCTCGGCGGCTTCGCGGACAGGCGGGTCGAGGTAGGCTCGCATGTTGTTCTGCCCCGGCGGCGATGGCACGGTCACCGGTGTTGCAGTCCCAAAATCGAGAAGCAGCCGCGCGCCGGGCGCGATTTGGCTCGGTTGTAATTCAAGCGTCTTCTCATAGACGGCTTTACCGGAGAAAAACTCCGTCTTTGAATCGCCCGTCCACAATACAAGGCGGTTCATGTCGCTGGTGATTCCGTTATTGCCGAAAGTGACCTTCCACTGCTGGGAGAGGTCGGTGAGAACGGCTTCGCGCCGTGCTGATTCAGACTCGAACGGTTTTGCGTCGTCGCAAAAGAAGATCAGCCGCGACTCGTAAGGCGCAAGATCGAGTACAGTATTTTCCGGATCGGGAAGGCCGATGATGCCGCCCGTGAACGGGTCCCACATCTCCGCGTGCTTTGCGCCGTCCCGGAAATGCGCGTCGACGTGTTTCGCCTCGTTCGATGTGTTCGCCACAAAATATAGATCGCCCGCGGCGAGCTTTCGATGAATGAATCCGATCGCCGGCGTGCGCGGGGATAGTGTCATGTCCGGCGTGGCATCTTTCGCCAGTTCCGCACTAAGCTCGCCATCGTTCTCAACAAAATGCCCCGAATTAATGCCGCCATGAAAGAGCTGCCGCGAGAGCTCGTTGATGCGCGCGGATTGCTCGGTCGCGCGCAGGAAGCCGGGAGCCGCGTCAGGTAGACGACGCGTGGCGATGACGATCCCTCCGCGTTGTGCAAACGTAAGAATCTTTTCGTAAGTGGAAGGCGGCAAGCGGCCGATGTCCGGGAGGATGAGCACCTTGTACGGAATGCCGACGGTGTCGATTGCATCGGCATCGATGAAGTCAGGATTGAATCCCGCATCGAGAATCTGCGCGACGACTTGCTTGCCGAGAAACTTGTCCATCGACTCATCAACGCTGACGTTTGACCCCGATTCATCAAAACCCGCAGCCGACGTGGGTGACTGACTCTTCGAGATCGTGGCGTGGAATGAGGCCCAAACATCGTCGTTCGGCAGCAGCAGAGCTACGTCGTTGGCGGGTTGGCCTTGACGCAGAGCAAAACTGACCCTTTGGAGGTAACGCGCCAAATCCGGCAAGGCAAAGAACCAGGGGTTGTGCGCATTGAGCGCCGCCGCCGCATACATGCGCCAGCCGGGCTCGCCGGCGGCGGACGGTGAGTAGGGCCACCCGTGGCCAACGAGCTGATTGATCCCCTGCAGAAAATGCAAATCCGCCTCAGCCTTCATGTCGAGCGGTGTGGCACGGAAGGCCGGCGAATGCAGCCACGTCCAGGTTTCCGATGAAATGACGGGCCGATGATAGAGATGGCCCGCCGATGCGGCCCAGCGCGTGTCGGAGAATTCGCGCCACATCATGAAGGTCGCTTTGCCTTCGCCTTCGGGCAGATCCTCAAAGCGATTGCTCGACAACGTCACGGGAGGATAGCCATAGGTCTGTGAGCGGAACTGCGTGTGATGCTCAACTGCCCAGGAGCGCAGTGGCTTGAGATAGTTGTCGTCGGCCATCGCGGACAGCGTCTGGCCCCAATCGTGGCGAATCGCAGAAGCCTCAGGTCCGGTATCCATCACAAGCGAGAGCAAATGCGGCCGAAGATCGTACCCTCGCCGGCGCTGGAACTCGTCGAGCAGCGCGGGACTCCAATCTGACCCGTAGTCCTCCAGGCTGTCGCTGAAAACCGCGTAGGGTGGGTGATCGCCGAAAGCCGACAACAAGCGATCGCCGACCGCATGCAGATGATTCTCGATAGCCGTCCGATCATAGTGGTCGAGGACAAACCCTTCAGCTCCGATAGACGGCCTCTTCACCGTCATACCGGTGCGGCTGGCGACGAAGCAGACGAGCTTGCGGGGCCGGTCTGCAGCAGTGAATGAGTAACGGCCCGAGACAGGGGCGGGGAGCGGCTCAGCGTGTGCCAGTTCGTCCGCAGAGGCGGGATCAGGAACTAGATAAGCCGAAATCAACGATTCGCCGGTGTCGACTTGCGGAGCCAACGCGAATTGTGCACCAGGAGCGACCATGTCGACTTCGACGCGCAGTTTGCCCGCGGACTGAGTGACCGGAATATGCGGACCCCCGAAAGGCCAGCCGCTACCCAGTGTGACATCGACACGGAGGCCAAGACGGCGCGCTTCCTGAGCAGCGTATCTCAGTGCAGCCAGATGCTCCTCCGAAAGAAACGGCGTGTTGTGGAAGCCACTTTGAGGATCGTCGAGTGCAAGAGGATAAAGATTTGCGATCTCTACGCCGCCGATTCCCGCCGCCTTCATCTGTTCCAGCTCGCGAGTAATCTCGGCATTCGTGGCTGCAGGCCCAAACCACCACCAGCGCATCATGATGCGGCTGGAGTTAGGCGGATCGGCGAAGCCACGGTGTAACTCCGTAATAGTCTGCGGAGCCTGCGTGGAGGCACAGTGCGACGCCAGAACGACGAAAAGAACGGGCAAATAGCACATCCCCATTCTGGAATTCATGCACGCGCGACAAAATCTACGGATGGGGTCCATGCCACTCCCGCTTGAGCGTTTCATTGATACCAAATGCAACCCCTGTCTGCAAGGCAGCCACATGCGAATCTTGTAGTGCGCCGAGGTTCGCGGCGCCCAATCGACCCACCCACTGCTGTTATCTTTATGGAATTCGCCGTGAGATACGAGACGACGGCGCCGCCGAAGACAAGCAAGTCCTTGGCAGGAGATGGAATCAGCGCATGAAGCAGTCCGCGATTGCAAGCGAGCCTCTCTCGAACACCACGCCACCCACAACGAACAAGCACCTGATTCGGTGGGTGGAAAAGATGGCGGATCTCTGCCGCCCCAACGCCATCCATTGGGTTGACGGTTCGAAGGCCGAATACGACGCGATCTGTGAGCGCCTCATTGCCACAGGGACATTCGTCCGCTTAAACGAGAAGAAGTGGCCCGGCTGCTTTTATGCGCGTTCCGTTCCCGGCGACGTAGCTCGGGTGGAGGACCGGACCTTTATTTGTTCCTTCTCGCGCACCGCTGCAGGCCCGACAAACAACTGGGAAGACCCCTACGTGATGCGGCGGCGCCTGAAACAATTGTTTCGCGGATCGATGCAGGGGCGCGCGATGTATGTGCTGCCGTTCAGCATGGGGCCGGTGGGCTCGCCTATGTCGGGCATTGGCGTGCAGCTGACCGATTCGGCCTACGTAGTAGCACAGATGCGCACAATGGCGCGCATCGGCGCCAAGGTATTTGCCGAGATCGACAAGGATGAGAAGCGCGTGGTGCCATGCATGCATTCAGTGGGAATGCCGTTGAAGCCTGGTGAACCCGATGTGCCTTGGCCATGCAACGAGACGAAATACATCGTTCATTTTCCCGAGAGCCGGGAAATCTGGTCGTATGGTTCGGGCTACGGTGGCAATGCCCTGCTCAGTAAAAAGTGTTTCGCCTTGAGGATCGCGAGCAACATCGCGCGCGACGAAGGCTGGATGGCCGAGCACATGCTGATTCTCGGCGTCGAGAATCCCGAGGGCGAAAAGACCTACGTGGCCGCGGCCTTTCCGTCAGCCTGCGGGAAGACCAACTTCGCCATGCTGATTCCGCCTACGTCCATGAAGGGTTGGAAGGTCTGGACCGTCGGCGACGACATTGCGTGGATTCGGCCTGATGCAAAGGGCCATCTGCGCGCCATTAATCCTGAGGCGGGATTCTTCGGCGTTGCTCCGGGAACCGGCACGAAGACCAATTCGATGGCCATGGCCACGCTGACAAAAAACTCGATCTTCACCAATGTGGCGCTCACACCCGACGGTGGCGTGTGGTGGGAAGGCATGACGGACAAGCCACCTGCGGAATGCCTGGATTGGCGTGGCGAACACTGGACCCCTGAGATTGGAAAAGAGACGGGACGCACGGCGGCTCATCCCAACGGGCGCTTCACTGCGCCCGCCGCGCAATGCCCCAGCATTGATCCCGACTGGGAGTCGCCGGAAGGGGTGCCAATCAGCGCGATCATCTTTGGCGGTCGGCGGTCGACCACGTTGCCGCTGGTCTATCAGTCATTCAACTGGTCGAGCGGCGTTTATGCCGGAGCGACCATGGGCTCGGAGACGACCGCCGCCGCAACCGGGGCCGTGGGCCAGGTGCGCCGCGATCCGATGGCCATGCTTCCCTTCTGCGGCTATCACATGGGCGACTATTTCCGCCATTGGATCCGCATGCAGCGCGACCTCGAAGTGACGCCTCGCATCTTTCATGTGAACTGGTTCCGCAAGGATGCGGACGGGAAGTACTTGTGGCCGGGCTTCAGCGAGAACATGCGCGTGCTGCGCTGGGTAGTCGACCGTGTGCATGGCCGCACCCAGGGGCGCGAAACGCCGATCGGCTGGGTTCCACGCTATGAGGACATCGACTGGAGCGGACTGAAGTTTTCTCGCGAGACATTCGACGAGTTGATGGCAGTGGATCGTGCCGCGTGGCGGAAAGAGGTGATGGCGCACGAGGAGCTGTTCATCAACCTGCACGACCACTTGCCGCCGGAGATGATCTACGAGCGGGAGCTTCTGATTTGCCGGCTTTAGATTTCGCAAATGACCATTGATTCCAAATAGCTTCGGATCGGCTACTGCGATTCAACAGATTTTCATTTATAGTAGATAGTTCAGCAATCCCCAGACGCAGTGCGGTCCATAATGATGGACCTCTTGAAAGAAATCTTGGCGATTCCGAGTGCGGGCCGCCAAGGCGGTTGTGTATTTCGGAGCCTGAGCGACACAGCCGACTCTAATTTGCAGATCAAGAAGGTTGCCATGGATCCTATGGGTCGATCGAAAAGTCGCCACCGCATACCGCACCCCCAGGGGCTCTACCATCCGCGTCAGGAGCACGATGCCTGCGGTATGGGGCTAGTGGCCAGCATTCGCGGCGAAAAAAGCCACGACATCATTCGCAAAGGCCTCGAGGTTCTCATCAACCTGACCCACCGCGGCGCTGCCGGGTGCGACCCGGAGACGGGGGACGGAGCGGGAATCCTAATCCAGATTCCGCATGTTTTTTTTGCGCGCGAGTGCGGCGAGCTAGGCATACAGTTACCCGAGGCCGGTGATTATGGCGTGGCCATGTGTTTCCTGCCGGTGGACAAGAGCAGCCGCCTGCAATGCGAGGGTGTTTTTGAACGCATCGCGCAGGAAGAGGGCCTGACCGTCCTTGGCTGGCGCGATACGCCGGTGAATGGCGACGCCATCGGCCGCGAAGCCCGCGCCTCTCAGCCTTACATCGAACAGTTATTTGTGGGTCGCCCAAAGGAGCTCGAAGAAGAGGCATTTGAGCGGCTGCTTTACCGCGTCCGCCGCCGCACGGAGAACGAGATTGTCGAGTCAGAGATTGACGGCAAAGACGACTTTTTTGTGCCCTCGTTTTCCTGTCGCACCATCGTCTATAAAGGGCTGATGCTGGCTCCGCAGATTGAGAAGTTCTACTTTGAGCTGGCCAATCCTCTGGTGACGAGTGCTCTCTGCCTCGTGCACCAGCGATTCTCCACCAACACATTTCCAAGCTGGAAGTTGGCGCACCCTTATCGCTACGTAGCCCACAACGGCGAGATCAATACCATTCGCGGTAATGTGAGCTGGATGAACGCGCGTCAATCCGTGCTGGCGAGCCCTCTGCACGGAGATCAGATTAGCAAACTCTATCCCGTAATTGTGCCGGGTGGGAGCGACTCCGCCTCGCTCGACAACGCAGTTGAATTTCTGTACCAATCCGGCCGGTCCCTGCCCCACGTGATGGCGATGCTGATTCCCGAAGCATGGTCGGGCAATCCCGACATGAATGAGGACAAGCGCGCCTTCTACGAGTACCACGCCTCTCTGATGGAACCGTGGGACGGACCGGCGGCAATCGCATTTACTGACGGGCGCGTGATTGGCGCGACCCTCGATCGGAACGGGCTGCGGCCGGGCCGCTACATCGTGACCAAGGATGACCTGGTCGTGCTGGCTTCCGAAGCCGGCGTACTTGAAGTCCCGGCGGAAGATGTCCGCAAGAAGGGCCGTCTTCAACCAGGTCGGATGTTCCTCGTCGACACGGTGCAGAAGCGCATTATTTCAGATGCGGAAATTAAGCAGGAACTGGCTGCACGGCAGCCTTATGGAAAATGGCTGGAAGAACAGCAGGTCACGCTGGAGCAGCTGCCCGAGCCATCGCGCACCATCGCGTCGAATCCTGAGACGCTCCTACGACGCCAGCGGGCGTTCGGCTACAGCGAAGAGGACATGCGTATTCTCCTCGGGCCAATGGGCGCGAAGGGCGAAGAGCCGGTGGGCTCGATGGGCACCGATGTGCCGCTGGCCTGCCTCTCGGATCGCCCGCAACCGCTGTTCAACTATTTCAAGCAGCTTTTTGCGCAGGTGACGAATCCGCCCGTGGATCCGATTCGCGAAGAGCTCGTGATGTCGCTGATCAGCTACATCGGCACGGAGCGCAACATTCTAGACGAAGCGCCAGACAATTGCCACACGCTGAAGCTGCCGCATCCGTTGCTCACCAATCGCGACCTTGAAAAGCTACGCCGTGTTTCTTCAGGCGACCTGCTGGCAACGACGCTACCAGCGCTGTTTCGCGCGACGGATGGCGAAGATGGACTCCGGCATTCGCTCGAAGACCTGAGCAACCGCGCCGCTCATGCTGTGGCGTCCGGCTACACGCTGCTCATACTTTCGGACCGCGGCGTCGATCCCACTTACGCGCCCATTCCGAGCCTGCTGGCAATGGCCGCCGTGCACAATCGTCTGGTGCGGGAGAAGACTCGTACCCAGGTGGCACTCATCATTGAAAGTGGCGAGCCTCGCGAGGTGATGCACTTCGCTCTGCTCATCGGCTACGGAGCCAGCGCGATCAATCCGTATCTCGCCATCGAGTCTCTGCACGATCTGAAACGTCGCGGGCTTTTGCCTCACAACGTGACGGGTAATCATGCAGAAAAGAATTTCATCAAGGCCATCAACAAGGGATTGCTCAAGACATTTTCGAAGATGGGAATCAGCACGCTGCAGAGCTATCGCGGCGCGCAGGTGTTCGAGGCTGTTGGCCTGAACCAGGCTCTGGTCGACGCCTACTTCGCCGGAACCGCGTCGCGCATTGAGGGTGTGGGATTGGGTGTACTGGCGCGCGAAGCACAGATGAAGCATACCTACGCCTTCCAGCCGCTGACGGAATCCGAGACGGAGCTCGTGGTTGGCGGCCACTATCAGTATCGCGAGGGCGGCGAATATCACTTGCTGAACCCCCTGACGATCAGCAAACTGCAACATGCCGTGCGACAGAACAATGCTGCAACCTTCCAGGAATACACCGATCTGCTCGACGATCAGAATCGCAATCTGTGCACTTTGCGTGGGCTGTTGAAACTCAAATATGCCGACGAGCCGATTCCTCTTGAGGAAGTCGAGCCGGCGAAGGAGATCGTCAAGCGGTTCACAACCGGAGCGATGAGCTTCGGGTCGATCAGCAAGGAAGCGCATGAAACGCTGGCCATCGCCATGAACCGCCTGGGCGGCATGTCGAACACCGGGGAAGGTGGCGAAGACGAAGAGCGCTTCAAGCGGGACGCTAACGGCGACTCGCGTCGAAGCGCTGTGAAGCAGGTAGCGAGCGGCCGATTTGGTGTGACTACCAACTTCCTTGTGAATGCCGACGAATTACAGATCAAGATGGCGCAAGGCGCGAAGCCCGGCGAGGGCGGCCAGTTGCCCGGCCACAAGGTCGACGAAATCATCGCGAAGACCCGCCACTCAATTCCCGGCGTGGGACTAATCTCGCCGCCTCCGCACCACGACATTTACTCGATCGAAGATCTTGCGCAGTTGATTTACGACCTCAAAAACGTGAACCCGCAGGCGCGCATCGCGGTCAAGCTTGTTTCAGAGGTCGGAGTGGGCACGGTGGCGGCAGGCGTCTCCAAAGCGCACGCGGACGTGGTGCTCATCTCTGGCGATAATGGGGGCACCGGCGCTTCGCCGCTGAGTTCGATCAAGCATGCGGGCTTGCCCTGGGAACTCGGCCTTGCTGAAACGCAGCAGGTGCTTTTGCTCAACGACCTGCGCAGCCGCATTCGCGTACAGACCGATGGCAAGCTTCAGACCGGACGCGATGTGGTGATTGCTGCTCTGCTGGGAGCCGAGGAATTTGGTTTTGCCACGACGCCGCTCATCACGATGGGCTGCATCATGATGCGCAAGTGCCACCTCAACACCTGCCCGGTGGGCATTGCGACGCAGGACCCAGTGCTGCGCGCACGCTTTAGCGGGCAACCAGAGCACGTGATCAACTTCTTCTTCTTCCTCGCCGAGCAGATGCGCCAGCACATGGCCAAACTTGGTTTCCGCACAGTCGACGAAATGGTGGGCCGCGTGGACAAGATAGACGCCTCGGTCGCCGACGCGCACTGGAAGGCCAAAGGCATCGATCTCTCCGCGATTCTCTACGTGCCCACGGTGCCTTCACGCGTAGCACGGCGCAAAATGCAGGCACAAGATCATGGGCTCGATCAGGCGCTCGACCATGCGCTCATTGCCAGGGCGGCCCCGGCGCTCGAATCGAAGACGCCTGTCACGGGAAGCTTTGCGATCCGGAACGTACACCGAACGGTGGGCGGCATGCTGGGCGGCGAGATAGCGCGGCGTTACGGCTCGGCGGGGCTCCCGGATGGAACGATTCATTTCAAATTCACCGGTTCAGCCGGCCAAAGCTTTGGCGCGTTTGTTCCCAACGGCGTGACGCTCGAACTGGAGGGCGAGGCAAACGACTACGTTGGCAAGGGGCTCTCGGGCGGACGTATCATCGCCTATCCGCCCAAGACCTCGAGCTTCCTACCGGAGGAAAGCATCCTGTTAGGCAACGTGGTGCTCTATGGCGCGACCAGCGGCGAAGCATTCTTGAACGGAATCGCCGGCGAGCGATTCGCGGTGCGCAACTCCGGTGCAACGGCGGTGGTAGAAGGCGTGGGGGATCACGGCTGCGAGTACATGACCAACGGCCTCGTGGTTGTGATTGGCGCAACCGGCCGCAACTTCGCCGCCGGTATGAGCGGAGGCCGAGCCTTTGTCTACGATGATCAGGGCGATTTCTCGACGCGCCGCTGCAATAAAGCCAGCGTCGATCTTGAGCCGCTTGTGAGCGATGAAGATGTCGCCGAAGTGAGAGGGCTCCTCGAACGCCATCGTGACCTCACTGGTAGCCCGCGAGCTGCTTGGATCCTGGAGCATTGGACCGACGCGCAACAGCGCTTCATCAAGGTGTTCCCTCATGAATACAAGCGCGTGCTCGGCGTGCCCCGAGTTGAGTCGGAGTATGCGCCGTATATTCCTTCGGCGCCTTCGGTGACGGCTACCGCGGGGGTGCATCATGGGTAAGGTCACAGGATTTCTTGAGATCGAGCGCGAACAGCCGATCCGCCGCAAGGTAGAAGACCGCGTTCATGACTGGTTCGAAATCTACGAACCTTTCCCTGAAGAGAAACAGCGAGAACAAGGCGCACGCTGCATGGATTGCGGCGTTCCCTTCTGCCACACCGGTTGCCCGGTGAATAATCTCATTCCTGACTGGAATGATCTGGTTTACAACGGCCGATGGCAGAGCGCCGTTCGCCGCTTGCACGCAACGAACAATTTTCCCGAATTCACCGGACGCATTTGTCCCGCACCTTGCGAAGCCTCGTGCGTGCTGGGCATCAATCTGCCCCCCGTGTCGATCAAGCTCATCGAGCGCAGCATTGTGGAACGAGCATGGGACGAAGGCTGGATTCATCCTGAGCCGCCGGAGCAGAACACCGGCAAGCGCGTGGCCGTCGTTGGCAGCGGGCCTGCAGGTCTGGCGGCTGCGCAGCAGTTGCGGCGCGCGGGGCACTCGGTAACGGTTTTCGAAAAGAACGACCGCATCGGCGGGCTACTCCGCTACGGAATTCCAAATTTTAAACTCGAGAAACGCGTCATCGATCGCCGCATTGAACAAATGCGCGCCGAAGGCGTCACATTCCTGACCAATGCGCACGTCGGCGTGAACGTCCCCGTGGACGCGCTCACCGGCCACTACGACGCAATCCTGCTCTGCGGAGGCGCAGAGCATCCCCGCAATCTTGCGATTCCCGGCCGCGAACTCAAGGGCATCCATTACGCAATGGAATTCCTACCCCAGCAGAATCGCCGCAACGAAGGCGATTTTATTGACCCTGTTGCATCCATCAGTGCTGAAGGTAAGCGCGTGCTGATCATTGGTGGCGGCGACACCGGGGCCGACTGCCTCGGGACGAGTCATCGTCAGGGCGCAAAGAGCGTGCATCAGTTCGAGATTATGCCCCAACCTCCGGAACAGCGCGCGGCATCCACACCCTGGCCTCTTTGGCCGCTTCAGCTTCGCACAGAAAGCGCGCACGAAGAAGGCGGCATTCGGGACTGGAGCATCAACAGCATCCGATTCACCGGAAACGAAAACGGCGAGGTGCAACAGTTACACGCAACCCGTGTTGGCCCACCGCCGAAGTTCGAGGCAATCGCCGGCTCCGAGTTCACCCTCGATGTCGATCTTGTCCTGTTGGCGATGGGCTTCCTTGGCCCAGTCCGCAACGGCATGATTGAGCAACTGGGTGTAGCACTCGATGCGCGCGGAAATGTTGCTACCACGGATTACATGTCCTCCATCGACGGCATCTTTGCCGCGGGCGATATGCGTCGCGGTCAGTCGCTGGTTGTATGGGCCATATCCGAGGGGCGCAAGGCGGCAGCCGCTGTCGATCGCTATTTGGCAGAGAAAGAGGCTGGAACTTCGACCCAACTCCTGCGCGCACGCGTCTGACAATTCAGCCGCTGCAATCACTGAAGCCGCAGCATCCATCCCGTTTTAAACCGGAGAAACGGCCATGACGAGAGAAGAGGCTTGGAATCTGGCCAACCATTGGGTAGCGGCTTGGAACAGTCATGATTTGGACTCGATTATGATGCACTATGAGGATGCAGCCGAGTTGATTTCGCCGGTTGCCGCTCAGCTCTTGGGCACGTCCGATGGCAAAATCGTCGGAAAGACGAACTTGAGAGCTTACTTTCAGCGTGGGCTGGAAGCCTACCCGGAACTTCACTTTCACCTTGAAGACGTTCTCTGGGGCGGAAACAGCTTGGTGCTTTACTACACAAATCAAAAAGGGACACGCACAGGAGAGTTCATGGAGCTGTCAGCGAACGGAAAAGTGGTTCGAGTAGTGGCCAATTACAATGCCTAGCAAGGGTGAATAACCGTTCGCAAGACGGCGGCTCTCACTTCGCCGCTGTGCTCAAGAACGGATGGTCAAGCGATTCATCAGCACTCGGAAATCCGCGACCGAGACGAATTGAAAACCGGCCCGCTCACGACGCAAGGCGGAATGCGGGCATCCCAAAGACTGAACAATGGACGGAATGCCGAAAGTGAAAGGTGGCAGGAACGGCGATCTTCCCAGTTGCGGATAATCGCTGCAACGCAAGCTCCCATGAAAACATTTCCGCCTCTGAGTATCTTCCATCACCGCGCGGACAGGTTTCTTGAATGCCGTGGGGTTTTCCTGTGACATTCGCATTTGATGATCTTGAGCGACATCATAGCGGTCGGTATGAGATTGAAAACGTGGGCCACCACCATGCAACCTGCACGCTTCCTGGGGTTTCGCACCGCAAGCTGGACAAGCAAAATCTCGGGCTGTGGACAGAATCGCCATCTGAACCTTCTACCAGACCACCCCTCACTCCAGCAACGCATTCTGTGGAGATCACCTGGGAAGATTGAGGAGCCTGACGATGCATTTCAGGCATGGTCGCCGAAACCCATGGATGCTGGGATGATCCTGCTAAGTCCCCATGCGCTCCATAGTCATCCGCATCAAAATTTGCTGGCTTCCTGACACCTCGGGCCCATCGCCGTCTCCATCCGGGCGGAGTTGCGTGTAGCGTTCCTCGTCGTCGAGTTCCCAGGCCTGCCTTCGATCGCGCAGGCTGACATCCAGGATCTCCCAGAGCTTTTCCTTTGCGGACGCCGCCCGAACAGGCGTCACCACCTCTATTCGCTTTGAGAGGTTGCGATACATCCAATCGGCGGATCCGATGAAGAAACTCCCCTCCACGGGAATCTCGCTTCCGTTCGCAAAGTAAAAGATGCGCGAATGTTCGAGGAATCGCCCGATAATGGAGCGAACGCGGATGTTCTCTGTACGCCCGGGAATGCCCGGACGAAGACAGCAGAATCCACGAACGATGAGATCGATCGAGACGCCTGCCGCCGAGGCATCACAGAGTGCTTGAATCATCGCCGGATCTTCAAGCTGATTCATCTTGGCGACGATTCGTGCGGGCTTCCCCGCTTTCCGGTTTTCGATCTCGCTTTCAATCAGCTGAAGCAGCCGAGGTCGCATAGTGGACGGCGCAACTAGCAGTGAAGTGCACACGGGGGCCTGCGCATGGCCAGTGAGATAGTGAAAAAGATTGACCACATCTCGCGTCAGCTGCGGATCGCAGGTGAAGAGTCCGACATCCGCATAGAGGCGCGCAGTTTTCACATGGTAGTTTCCAGTCCCAATGTGGACGTAACTACGCAATCCCCCGCCCTCTTTTCGGACCACCAGCGCAGTCTTGGCATGGGTCTTCAGGCCACTGACACCAAACGCGACATGAGCGCCGACACGCTCTAGTTCCGCGGCCCAATGCAGGTTGCGCTCTTCGTCGAAGCGCGCCTTGATCTCCATCACGCAAGCGACCTGCTTTCCGTGCTCAGCCGCACGCACTAATGATTTGACGAACGGTGTATCGTCTCCAATCCGATAGGCTGTCATCTTGATGGCTACCGTATCGGGATCGTCCGCAGCCGAACCGATGAAATGTTCGACGGTCGCGTCAAAGCTTTCATACGGATGATGCACGAGCACGTCGCCTTCCTGGATCGCGGCAAAGATCGGCCGCTCGGCCAGCGAGGGCTTGAACAGCGGAGTCCACGGCGCGTCGCGAAGTTCGGGCACGGGCAGGCCGGCAATTTCGAACAAGGTTGTGTAATCCACTTCTCCATCCACTTCGTAAACGTCCGCCGAGGTGAGCTGAAATCGCTCGCGCAGCAAGTCGCGAATTCCCTTATCGGATCCCGGTCCGAATTCCAGTCGCACTACCGGCTCGTACCGTCTCTGTCGAATCTGCTCCTGGACCTGCAGGCGGATCTCCGCGTCCGAAGCTTCTACCAGCTCCACCTCGGCATCCCGCGTGATGCGCACCAGAGTCATCGCGGAGAGTGTCATGCCGCCGTATAGCTTGTGAATATTTCCGCGAATCAACTCGTGGAGCGAAATCAGCAGCCGCTTACCGTTTTCCACTCCCGCCGTCAGCGGAATCCACTGTTTCAGTCCGCTGGGAATCTTCAGCCGCGCGACCATTTGCTCGGCGCGTTCGGGGTCATACAGCCGGAAGGTCAGGGACGTGGAGCGTCCCCCCGCAGTATGGACACCCGCTTCATGAAGAACTCGTCAAGATTCGAGTTGAAGATGGCCAGAAATTTCGCGCGCTCCAACAGAGGAGTGCGCTCATCAATCGCTTCAGCGAGCACCCGTTCATTGAAGGCAAGCCAACTCAAATCGCGATCGATCCACACCTCCGAGAGTTCCGGCGTGAGCCGTTCATTCAAGACTCCGTTATCGCCAATCGAAGCGAGGACAGGGGATACCACAGAAGTCGCCATGCCATTTGCTCCTGAGACTCTTCCTTGAAATAGGATGGTGAGAACGCCCGTTCGACGAGGCTGTGAATCTTTGGCTTCAACCAGCATAGACGAGCAACACCCCACGCCAACAAGAGGCGATCCGCGCAAAGTCCCTCTCCTACGCCCATTTTTAATGGCCTATTCACACAACGACTGCGTGGCCGATCGGAATTTCGGCTGATCGGAAGGTTCTTAGAATGCTGTAGACCGGAGCCTATTCGGTGCCCGCGGGACGCGCCGCATTGAGTCCGGGTCCACGGCGAACTGGCTCGGGATAGTTAGCCGAAATGGGGGTTCGCGATGGAACATTGCGCGCTGCTTCAGAAAAGACTTCTCATATCGCCCGAGACAAGAATTCTCTCCTGAAGCAAACGGCCTCGTGCCACTTCCCACGAAGTCTGGAATGTTTCTGCGACCTCACGAATCAATGCCGAGCCGTCGAGCGAGTGATCCGACAGCGCCGCGTGATCCAAGTCCCGGGCGTGGCGAAAGTGGCGTACCTGCATGATGAGCGGACCGATCGGCATCAACAGTGCTCCGCAAACGAATCCGGCCTGCCACTCCATCCAATCTCGGTCGTTCAAAGGAACAATTGAATCGCGATGACAGCGATTGGTCTGCGGGAGAGCGTCTGCGAAATCCTCAAACAACGAGAGACAAGACGCGTCCTCGGTTTGAAACAGGAAAAGGTGAAACCGCACGTGGCCGTATGCATGCCCAAGCGTTGCACGGAGTCGGTTTTCGAGGGCCGGAGTTCCCGCCAACTTCGCTGCGATGTCGAGTAGAGTCATGGCGCTAAACGGGCTTCGCATGATGCCGTTGTCTCCATG
>OBLW0100001183.1_pt1 | contig 22399 bp, 14 predicted proteins | sample 1520161 | NCBI WGS metagenome assembly OBLW01 (sample SAMEA3539309, study PRJEB22396) | soil metagenome | biome: tundra; feature: field; material: soil | place: USA | collected 2010-05 | depth 0.15 m | reverse complement strand
TCGACTTCGGCATGGGCAACCCCGACGGGGCTACGCCCAAACACATCGTCGACAAAATGATCGAGGCAGTGCAGAAGCCGGTCACCCATCGCTACTCCGTCTCGCGCGGCCTGCCCCGCCTGCGCAAGGCCATCTGCAACTGGTACCAATCGCGTTACGCGGTCTCGCTCGATCCCGACTCCGAGGCCATCGTCACCATCGGCTCCAAAGAAGGCATCGCGCACCTCTGCCTCGCCATCCTCGACTCGCGCGACACCGTGCTCGTGCCCAACCCGAGCTACCCCATCCACATCTACGGCCCCGTCATCGCCGGCGCTCACGTGGTCAGCGTCCCCATCGTCGATTGCGATTCTTTTCTCGCGCAGTTGGAAGACCTGATCCCGCGCATGGTCCCGCGCCCCAAGGCCCTCATCGTCAACTTCCCGTCGAACCCGACCACGCAGTGCGTCGACCTGCCCTTCCTCGCGCGCCTCGTCGAGCTCGCCCGCCAATACGGCTTCCATCTCATCCACGACCTCGCCTACGCCGACCTCGGCTTCGACGGCTATAAGCCGCCCAGCGTCCTTGAAGTTCCCGGAGCCAAAGACGTCGCCGTCGAATTCTTCACCCTGTCCAAGAGTTACAACATGCCCGGCTGGCGCGTCGGCTTCATGGTCGGCAATCCGGTCCTCGTCAACGCCCTCGCGCGCTTGAAGAGTTACTTCGACTACGGCACCTTCACGCCCATCCAGGTCGCGTCGATCCTAGCTCTGGAGGGCCCCCAGGAGTGCGTCGCCGAGATTCGTGAGAACTACCGTCGCCGCCGCGACGTGCTGATTGAAGGCCTCAACAAAGCCGGCTGGCACGTCCCCAGCCCCAAGGCGACCATGTTCGTCTGGGCACAGATCCCCGAGCCCTATCGCCACCTCGGCTCTCTGGAGTTTTCGAAGTTGTTGCTGACGGAGGCAAAGGTAGCCGTAAGCCCCGGCATAGGCTTCGGCGACTACGGCGACGGGCACGTAAGATTCTCGCTGATCGAGAACGAAGAGCGCACCCGCCAGGCGTTGCGGGGAATCCGGCAGATGTTCGCCAAGAACCCGGCCGCCAAGGCCCTTGTGACGGCCTAGACCTACGTACTTGAAAGCAGAGGAATTCCTCGGGCCAAGAGATGGAGCGAGAATTCGCAAACGATGGCTTAGCGGAAATCGTCTGGGAGAGTTTCGCTCGATCACGTGACTTCAATGGGGTATCCCTGACGAGTCTCGCCCGCATCTCGTCACTCGATCTCGAAACACTCAAGCAGAGACTTGCGTTGCTCATAAGAGAAGGCAAAATTACCTTAGCCTTCGAAAGCGTCTCGGTAAATCCGCACATCAAACGATTGAAGGATCTTCCTGTCGGATTTCAGATCTCGCAAATGGAGAATGAGGCGCCGAACGGGATTTGTGCCTATCCGTCATCAGCGATCGCGGTACCACGCTTAGGGAACGACTTTGACGACCGACCCTACACTCGGAGGCTGGCGATCGCCGAACCGCAGCTACTTCCTGTTTTCTTCGAACTGCCCGTCTTGGAGCGCTACTTTCGCGATCCCCGCTATCTCTGTTGGTTCGGAGACAGCAACGGGTCTATCAGCATAGGAAACAAGGCGTACGAATCGGAAGAAACGAGAGAACGCGACAAGATCACAATTCAGTCGTTTGGAATTGGGTACGACTCAAAACGGCGAAGAGTGGTGGCTGTCTTATTGCGATACCTCTCTGACCTGTCGGCAGAGCATCAGATGTACTGGAAAACGCACGAAGTCGACGAAAAGTGCACTATGAATAGCGATTACGAGCGGGCCTCGATATGGGGAGCGTGGCCCGAACACTACTCCGTCTACATAGCGTTTATTGAGGAACAGATTGAAATCAACAAATTGTGTGAACTAATCGGTAAGCCGCCCCTATTCAAAGAGACTTACGACAGCCACAAGAGACCAATCCAGTTTTGTTCTATGCTACGACCCACGCAGGGTTGCTTCGATAACTTTGTGCACCTTCTCGACAAGATGATCTCCGACAACATCGACAGAGAATTCTTCAAGGGCGACATCCCTCTCGAAGAGTCAATTCCAAGGAAGGATGGGACGGTCGAGGTGCGCCAGCTGGGAACGCTCTCGTTGCTAGAGAGATGGTTGAAGCGTCATTACCGCAATCGCGATAACAAAGACATTTCTGCGGAGACTGTTGCCCCTTTCAAGAAGATTCGGAAATCTCGCCAGCCGGTCGCCCATTCCATCGGGAAGGACGAATTTGATCCCTCTCTGTCCGCAAAGCAAGATGAACTCCTCATAGAAGTCAAGATTGGTTTGACGCGTTTTCGTTGGATATTGTCATCCCATCCTGACGCCAGCTTATACCAGGCTCCAGAGTGGCTGGATGGGGACAAGATCGTCCTCTACTGAAAATCTCTGAGCTTCAATCTCGATAGGCGAGTTGCCCAGGTCTCGCTTCTGAGACCTGGGAAAGCACGAACCTCAACCATCCACAACGGGCACTCTCAAACACGACCACGCTGTTCCCGCTCCCATCCAGTCCAGAACGATTCAATCTCGACCGTTCTCTTCAATCCGGTTGAGTAATGAATGAAACTCGACCACTTCCAATCCTCCGCTTTTGCAACCAAACCCCGCTTCACCGGGTTCCGGTGCATGGAACGCAATTTCTCCACGCGCTTCTCTTCGGAAGGAACATTGAAATCGTAAGAACGCGGTAGCCAAAACGGGCGTCCCGCGCCCTCGCCCCATCCACGACCCAAGAAAAACCTTTCCCATTCCCGTCACGCGATATAGCCTTAGGCCCGGTCCATTTGGCCCAAGCCGAGCCTCACGGGCCAAGCAATCTCAACAATCAAACTTTTCCCGAGGAGGAGAAACCGTGAAATTCATGGTGGTGTGGAAGACTAGTAAATACAAGACTGCGGTTGAGCAGTTTCTAAAGACGGGTGCCCCAGCACCGGCTGGAGGCAAGACATTGGGCCGCTGGCATGTTCCAGGGTCAAAACTTGGCTGGCACCTGATTGAAGCGAGCGGCCCGGAGGCTCTTGCCGAGCACGCGGCCGAATGGGGGGATGTTTTGGAGCTGGAAATTCATCCGGTCATTGAGGACGCCGCAGCCGCTATGCAAAAGGTACACGGCAAATAAACCTGCGCCCCATCGCGGCTCCGCCGGGGTGGGCTGGGGCGCCCAGAGCCTGCCCTGAGCGCAGCCGAAGGGTCTCGCTTCTGCCAGGGTCCCCGGCGACAAGGGCCCCCACGAACAGGTCTTCGTTCGTGGGGAAGAGGGACAGGTCTTCATCGTTGGGGTGGCTTAGACCTGGGAAAGCACAAACCTCAACCATCCAACGACGGGCTCTTTCAGACTCGACCACGCTCTTCCCGCGCCCACCCAGTCCAGAACGATTCAATCTCGACCGTTCCCCTCAATCCGGTTGAGTAATGAATGAAGCTCGACCGCTTCCAGCCCTCCCGCTGATCGACCATCCCGTGACTCCAGACACTTCTCCGCGCGAACCCCTGCGCTACCGTGTAACCATGAGCACGCGTTCGCTAAGCGGTTTGAAGTCACAAACTGTGACCTCAAACTCCGCCGGTCCGGCAAAGCGGGTGGGGGCAGAGCGCGTGGAGCAGCGCATCCTGTCGATGCGCGGGCAAAAGGTGATGCTCAGTACCGATTTGGCGGAGCTTTACGAGGTGGCCCCCCAAGGTATTGGTGCAGGCCGTCAAGCGCAACCGGGATCGCTTCCCCGCGGACTTTATGTTTCAGCTGACCCGTGCGGAGTACGCGCACTTGAAGTCACAATTTGTGACTTCAAGTTGGGGCGGGGCGCGACGCGCCACTTCCTACGCATTCACGGAGCAGGGCGTCGCCATGCTCTCCAGCGTCCTGCGCAGCCCCAGCGCCGTACAGGTGAACATTGCCATCATGCGCGCCTTCGTCAAGCTACGGGAGATCCTGGCGACGCATCAGGAACTGGCTCGGCAACTCAAGGAGATGGAAAGCAAATTTGACGCTCAGTTCAGGGTCGTGTTCGATGCGATTCGAGAGTTGATGACTCCGCCCGAAAAGCCGCGTCGTCGCATCGGTTTCGTCGCCCCGAATCACTGACAAGCGGGACCGGTGGCACCCGAGAATCACACGCACGCTGAATCCCTGACCAGAACAGCCGCCTTTGATCACGCTTATTCTTCGCAAATTCCCCTCAACACCTGTGTCAGTTCTCACAATTGTTCCACGTGGAACAATTTGGAACCGTGGAACAACTGCGCAACGCGCCAGTCGTCACGAAAACAGGCCGGAAATTCGGACCTGTGCGACAATCAATGCACCGGACGAAGCTCGCACAGGGAGAGGTCCCGATGCATTCCCCAACCGACCCGGATCCGACCAACCTGGCCAAACGGCGCCGCTCCTCCGTCCTGCTCTCCTTCGCATTGCACGTGGGCGTTCTTGCGCTCGTGGTGCTGCTAGGCACAGTGGCCAGAACCCGGGTGATCGAGCCCGCGGATCATCCAGCCCTGGCGCTGCTCGAAAACGCGGGCGGTTCCCACGCCGTGAAAATTCCGTTGCCCCCCTCGAATTTTGCCGCGCACACCCGCAAGCCCACGAATGATTCCGAAGCGAGCAGGAAGTCGATTGTCCCCATCGAGCAACCGCAGCGGGCAATGTCCGGTGGCGGCGCGCCGAAGGCGCCTCACACAGGCGATGGATCGAACCAGGCCCTGAGCGGCAACGGCAGCGATGCCGAAGATGCGCGTCCGGCTTTCCCAACCTACTCGCCGCGCCCGCCGGTCACCGACCGCTCGCTTCTGCCGCACTCCGAAGTGAAGATCGTGGTGGATGTGGACCTGGATGCACTCGGCCAGGTAGTGCACGAAACCCTGGTGAAAGGGATGGGCACCAAGCTGGACCAGATTGTCCTCGACACCGTCAGAACCTGGCGCTTCCAACCCGCCACCGTAAACGGCAAGCCTGTCCCCTCCGAAGACGAGCTGATCTTCCCCTTCAATCCCAGCTATCCAATCACCGACTCGTAGAAAGCAATAAGTCGCCCACTGGTGAGCTGCATCACTAACCCGAAAATCATCACGGCGGCTACTCATCTGTGCATATCACTAAGGCATAAATACCCGCATGAATGCTGCGTTTCTCGTGCAAATCGCGGAGCTAAATCAACACCTGTAAATGAATGCACCGCGAATGGTGATATCCACAAATTAACCGGGGTTTTACACTTGCTTCCACAGATCGAACCGTCCTAATGTCTTATTCAGTTGGTGACCCTGTAGGGAGTTGGACAGCAGCTCCGGTCAGGCAAGAGATGCAGGATTGGTTGAGTGAAGTGATTCGCTGAAGGCGCAAGCTGACGGTGGAAAGCTAAGTGAGATTAAGAAAGCATCGAAGGTCAGTCAGGAAAAGCTGGACCTGCTGGACACGAAGATTCATCCGCGGCGCAAGCTGAGGATGCAAAGTTCGAGGACAGCCAGGGATTCATCATCGACCCAACCGTAGATTGCGGAGCCGGGGTAACCCGGGGAAGCATAGACGGAGAGCCGAGGGACAGTGATGCGGGGCGACCCGCAGATCCAGTCATCGCAACGTCGGAGGACCTGAGATTCAGGGCAACCTGAAAGTCGGGATCATCGACGGAACCAGAGGAGCGAAGAGCCGGGGCAACTCGGAGCTTCACCGCTGGGGATGCTAGAGGAAAGAGGTTCGGGGAGACTCGAAGACTCGCCGCTGGCACAACCGGAGGGTGTGAGACCCAAGGTGACTTGGGAGACCACCAGCCGGAGCCGGACGATCCGCGCTAAGGGGCAACCCGAAGAACGGATCGAAGGCGATACCGAGGGACCGGAGTTCAGGGCGACCTGGAGATCGGTCAATCGGCACCGCCGAAGGATGCGAGGTTCGAGGCGACTCGGAGCTCCATCGCCGGCAAAGCCGGAGATGCAGGAAGAAGGGAAACCGGAAGCCTGTATCGAAAGCGTTGCAAGGAGGAAGTGAGGAAAACGGGGCGACCCGGCGAATCACGGAAACCGGCAGCGCGGAAGGATGCGAAATTCGGGGCAACTCGAAAATCCATCGCCGGCACAGCCAAAGGACTGAGGAAGCGGGGCAACTCGTGGAATCGGTCACCCGGCGCGGCCAAAGCACGCGGAGTACGGGGCAACCCGGAGACGCGCAACTAGCCAAGCCGGAAGATGCAGGAGCCGGGGCAACTCGGAACCAGCACGAGAGGCTGAACGGGACGATGCATGATCCGATGAGCTATCAGGACACCCGGAGAACGCCAGAGGCCGCAAGGTCTCTGGCGTTTTCGCATTAAGGCTACAAACCCACGCCCGGCGCGAATTTGATCCGCCACCTTTGCCCTCCCCTGCGTAGAAGCCAGCGATGAAAGTGCTCGCTGGAAATCCTGAAATGCTGCCGGAGTGCAAAACACCCGCAAGAAAACAAGAAAAAACGGTAGCCAAACAGAATTTCTGCTTCGGCTCAGTGATCCGGCTCAGTTTGAATTCAAGGCTTCGCGAAGCTCGTCCGCAGACAGGACTGTTGCCCGCCGCGGAAAAACCTTCTCGATGAGGCAGGCGTGCACGTCCGCGTCGAGGTCGAAGCAGCAATCCTTCACCACAATCAAGCGGTAGTCGGCGTCACTGGCGTCGAGCAGCGTGGAGAGCACCACGCCGCTGGTCGCAATGCCGAACAGCACCAGCGTGTCGATCTCCTTCGCCCGCAGAATCATCTCGAGGTCGGTTCCGTGGAACGCGTTGACCCGGTGCTTCGTAACGACGATCTCGTCGTTCACTGGAGCAACGTCGGGATGAATCGCACCGGCCGGTCCCTGAAAGACCTGCTGCCACTGTGTCGAGGTCTTGATGGCGCCGAAGAGCTGGTTGCGCTCCGAGACTTCAGGGAACCCGGGACGAAAGCCGACCTGCACATGAATCACGGTCATCGCCCGCTCCCTTGCTTCTTTCAGCACACTCGCGACGCGCGGTGAGAAATCCGGCTGGCTCTTGGCATAGATCGAGACGATGGCGGTTTGCAGGTCCATGCTGAGAATGGCGGCGCGGGTCAGGTCGGAGATCAGTTGTGCCATTGAGTGTTTCGCCTCGTCTGGTTCGATGATCGATGAGCCGTGAAGTGTCGGATCCACAATTGCCGCTGCAGTCCGATCACTCTAGTGCATCGCAGCGCCGCCGCCAGCTCCCTGGCCAGGTCTGTTCTTGCTGAGGAGGAAAGCGAGGACAACCAGGAAGACGGACATGTAAGACAGCTCCATGTAGACGTCTTGATAGCCCTGCATCTGTGCCTGCTGGTTGAGCTGGTTGTAGATGTTCGCCATGGCGAGCCCCGCTCCGTTCGATCCGCCGAAGTGGCCGTTGAAGTAGCTTGTCATCGTGCCGAGATGCTGCTGATAGGCGATGGTTCCCGGAACCATCGCGCCTTGCAGGTGCTGCTGGTGCCACAGAGTGCGGTTGGTGACCTGCGCGTTGGTGACGGCGATGAGGATGCTGCCTCCGATGTTGCGGGCGAAGTTGATGAGGCCTGCGACCTGGTTCGAGTCTTCCTTGGGCATGCCTACATAAGCCGCAGTGGTGATGGAGATGAAGCAGAAAGGGAGCGGAATCATCTGAACGACGCGCAGCCAGGAGGCCTGTGAAAAGGTCATGGTCAGTGTGGTGACATCGGCCGCGATGCGGAAAGTAATGATGAACAGGAGGAAGCCGAGAGCGGTAAGGTAACGCGCGGAAATCTTGCTGGTAGCAAAGCCGGCGAGGGGCATGACGATAACCAGCGTGACGCCGCCGGCGGTGAGCGCGAGACCGGCTGTGGTGGCGGTCCAGCCGAGGAGTTGCTGCATGAACTGGGGCTGCAGGACGGTGTTGGCGTTGAGCACGCCGCCCACCAGCATCATGAGGAAGCAACAGATGGCGAAGTTTTTGAAGCGGAAGACTTTCAGGTTGATGAGGGGTTCTTTCTGTCGCCACTCCCACATCACGAGGCCGATCATGCCGGAGATGAAGAGGAATGCGAAAAAGCGGATGAAATTGGAGGAGAACCAGTCGTTCTCCTCGCCCTTGTCGAGCATGATCTGCATCCCGCCCATGGCGACGGTGAGGAAGCCGAGGCCAACGTAGTCCATGTTGAGCAGGCGGGAACGGTCGGGCTTGATCCATGGGGGATCTTCGACGAGGCGGGTGACGAGAAAGAAAGCGAGGATGCCGACGGGAATGTTGATGTAGAAGATCCAGCGCCAGGAGAAGTTGTCGGTGATCCAACCGCCGAGCGTGGGGCCGATCGACGGCGCAAGCACGGCGACGAGGCCGTAGAGGGCGAAGGCCTGGCCGCGCTTGTGAGGCTCGAACGAGTCGGCCATGATGGCTTGCGCCATGGGCTGCAGGCCGCCGCCGCCGGCTCCCTGAATGATGCGGAAAAGCAGCAGCATGGGCAACGAGAGCGCTGCGCCGCAGAGGAAGCTGGAGACGGTGAAGATGATGATGCAGAGGACGAAGAAGTTGCGGCGGCCGAGCACGCTGGAGGCCCAGCCGCCGAGCGGAAGAACGATGGCGTTGGAGACGAGATAGCTGGTGAGCACCCAGGTGCCTTCGTCGGTCGAGGCGCCAAGCGAACCGGCGATGTGCGGCAGGGCTACGTTGGCAATCGACGTGTCTAGTACCTCCATGAACGCCGCAAGCGCGACGGTCATGGCAATCAGCCACGGATTGACGCGCGGCTTCCACTGTGCGGAGGTCGCGACGTCCGGATTCGTGATCGCAGTCTCCTTGCTGGCTGCCGCAGCCGGAGTCAGGGTATTCGTATCTGCCAAAACTATTCCTTTATCGCTTCTTTGAGTCGTAGGACGCTTGGGGAGAGGGCTGGGGACGCCGCAGGCTGCCCTTTCGAGGATTCTACAGATTAGGCATACGAAACCTTAGATTCCAAAAGGCGGCATAGGGGTGCAGGAATTGTGCTTTTCGCGGCGTGGCCGCTCTGCTAGGCTGTGCTCCCGACCGCTTGCGGCACGCGCCAGCCGATGAATGCGATGGTGAGGGCGATAAGCTGCATGGCGACGATGAATGCCACGCACGCTGGCCATTTGCCCAGAGCCCAGAAGGCGCCGGGCACCACGCCTGCCGCCGTGCCGCCGAGGTAGTAGCAGGTGATGTAGAGTCCCGCCGCGGTGACACGCGCGCCCGCAGGCGCAGCAACGCGCAGGTGGCTCTGCGATGCGGTCTGGGCGACAAAGACACCACTCGAAAGCATGGCCAGGCCGACGATCACCACCGGCAATGAATGCGCAAGCGTCAACATCACACCGGTGATCGAACACGCAATCGCTCCACCGATTCCTGCGCGCAGGCCGATGCGGGTAATGAGATAGCCCGCCGCAGGCGTCACAACCAGGCCGACCAGATACACAAAGAAAAGCGAACTCAAGGCAGTCGTCGAAAGATGAAACGGCGCGGCGGCGAGATAGAAAGTGATCCACGTGAAGACGCCGACCAGCGAAAAAAGCACATTGAATCCTACGGCGAAGGTCGCGACGAGCCGGCGGCTGCGAAAGAGTCCCTGCACCTGGTAGGGAAACGAGGGAAGCGCGTCAAGCCGATGCTGCGGCTTGGTGCGATTGCGTCCATGCGGTAGCCATAGCGCGACGGCTCCCGCGCCAGCGAGAGCCGCAGCGCCGAGTGCGAGAAAACTCACGCGCCAACTGAAATGATCCGCAAGAATGCCGGCTGATACGCGGCCAATGAAACCGCCGAGAGCGGTACCGCTGACGTAGAAGCTGATGATAAGGGCGACCTGGTCCGCCGGCCACTCCTCGCCGATGTAAGTCACGAGCACTGCAATCACGCCGGGTACGGTGATGCCCTGCAGGAATCGCCAGAAGACAAGCTGGGCAAGTGACGTCGATGTGGCGGCGAGCAAAGTGGGCAGCGAGATGCCCAGTAACGAAGCCACGATGACGCGCTTCCGCGGAAGCCGCTCCGTGAGCGCGCCGAAGATGGGTGCCGAGATGGCGACGCCCAGCGTGGCCGCAGAAACGGTCATGCCCACGCCGGTCTTCGATGCGTGAAAGAGGCGCGCCAGCATCGGCAACATGGGCTGCGTGCAATAGAGCTCAAGAAAGGCGCAGACACCGCAGAGCGCGACGGCGGCTGCCGCTCGCCGACCCGGCGCGGCACGTTCTTGGGATTGTGTCTGCATGCAACAGGATAACGGAAGGGGTGATTGGGAAGGCCGGAAGAAGGAGAGTGAACCTCTGTCTGTGTCTTGCCTCACAGCATGTGAGCAAAGCGAAAGGTACCATGCGCGGCGGAAGACTCTCCGAGGTCGCGAACCGGGCCCTAATTTAACTCAGGGCGATGCAACGAAGTCGATTGAACCAGCGGCTCGTCGCCCCAGAACCAGGGAACGAGGTTCACGTGTATGAAGCAAAATGGCCGGAAACTTGAGATCGTCGGCGGCGGCATCGCCGGGCTGTGCACCGCGGTCTATGCGCAGAAATGCGGCTACCAGGCAGAAGTGCTGGAGATGAATTCGGTGGCCGGCGGCCTGGCGACAAGCTGGCAGCGAGGACACTACACGTTTGAAACCTGCCTGCACTGGCTGTTGGGATCGAAGCCTGGCGGCGACATGCACGCGCAATGGCAAGACGTTCTCGACATCGACAAACTGACTTTCGTCAATCCCGAGGTGTTTACGCGGATTGAAACCGAGAGCGGCGACACCCTGACCATCTACACAAATGTGGACCGGCTGGAGGCGGAGCTCTTGCGGCGCGCACCCCAGGACAAAAAGGAGATTCTCCGCCTGACGGGGTACATTCGCAAATTGGGCCAATTCAGGATGCCCGATCCGGCAGCAAGCCGGACCGCGAATGCCATGACGCTTCTGCGCGAGCCGTTGTGCCTGCGGTTGCTGGGGAAACTGTCCGGCATCTCCGGCAGAGATTACTCAGAAAGATTTAGCGATCCATTGATCTGGAGCTTCCTCGGCGGAGGAGAGATGGGGCAGTTGTCTGCCATCGCCATGGTTTTCTCGTTGGCGTTCATGAACACGGGCAACGCGGGCTATGCCATCGGCGGCTCGCAGGCGCTGATTCGCGGCATCGAAGAGAAACTAGCCAGCCTGGGTGGGCGCGTGCGTCTCGATGCGAAAGTGGATCGGATTCTCGTCGAGCGCAATCAAGCAGTCGGCGTGAAGCTGGCCAATGGCGAGACCATCGATGCCGATTGGGTGGTGTCCGCCGCGGATGGCTACGCGACGATCAACGAACTTCTAAACGGCAAATACTCAGACGAGACGATCAGGAAGACATACGACAAAATGCCGACCTTCCCCTCGTATGCGCAGGTGTCGCTGGGCGTCGCAATGGATCTGAAGGACCGTCCAGGAATGGAGACAATCATCCTCGATTCACCGTTCCATGTGGATTGCGGCACGTATCTTCACCAGATCGGATTCCGCTTCTTCAACTTTGACCCGACCTTCGCTCCAGCCGGCAAGACGGCCGTGACGTGCTTTCTTCCCACGCGCAACTTCGAGTATTGGGTCGACTTGCAGAAGAAGGATCGGCAGCGTTACTGCGCGGAGAAACATCGCCTGGCAGAGTCGGTCATTGCAATTCTCGAAAAGAGGGTGCCGGACATTCGCAAAGCGATCGAGGTGATCGATGTTTCGACGCCTGCTACGGTCATTCGCTACACAGGTAATTGGAAGGGAAGCATGGAAGGCTGGATGATCGAACCTGGTACGGGGTTCAAGCCCTTGCGCAACACGCTGCCGGGGCTCGATCGCTTCGTCATGGCGGGCCAATGGGTAATGCCGGGAGGCGGGCTGCCCTCCGGCCTGATCACGGCGCGGACAGCCATGCGGTCGATATGCAGGCAAGACCGCGAGCCCTTTCCTCCCCGGCAGACAGTTGCAAACCGGCTCGATTCGAACCGGCTACTTCCGAGCAAACCGTCGCATGTTTAGAACTGCAGCTTCGCGCCGAACTGAATCTGGCGCGAAGTGGTCGATGTTGCCGTGATCACTCCAGCCGTGGGTGAAATGCCCGACGTGGCCGAAGTGTAGACGACTTCGTTCGGCGTCAGGAAATTCGTGTGGTTGAGAATGTTGAAAAACTCAGCGCGGAACTGCAGGCCGAGCCGCTCCGTGAGATGCGCACTGCGTGTTGCTGAGAAATCTACCTCGGTCGATCCTGGACCTGTGAGCGAATCGCGCGAGACATTACCGTAAGTCCCAGTCGCCGGCGGCAAAAATGCAGCAGGGTTGAAATACTGATTAGGCGTGCGCGGATAAAGCGTTCCAGTGAAATTCGGATTCCAATTGGGTCGCACCGGGTTGCGCGTGTCGCCGTTGCCCGTGGGGTTGTAGCCAAGTTGCGGCGAGAACGGGAAACCTGTCTGCGCGGTCACGATGCCGCTTGCCGTCCATCCGCCAACGATGAAGTTCACGGGCTTGCCCGCATGATTCAGAAAACGCCGATTCGCTCCGAATGGCAATTCATAGCTTCCGTTGATTGAGCCAAGCTGGCGCACGTCCGTCGCGGCCGGACCCCAGTCGAGTTTCGGATCGAGCGGGAATTCGACGAACGCAGGCGTGTTGCCGCTGACGCTGGTATTCCATGCCGATCCGTCGTCGAGATTCTTTGAGTACGTGTAGTTGCCGCGGAACTGGAAGCCGCTCGCGAACGACCGGCGCACGTCGACAACCAGCGAGTGATACGAGCCGACGCCCTGCGACACCCAAGATGTCGAGTTGGCGAGCGCTGGATTCGCATTGACCGCGCCCGTGGGATAGAAGGCCGTTCCATCGGCCTCAAAGGTCGGTACAGGCTCGTTCATGTCCTCCGAAAGAATCTGGTGATAGCTGTGCGAGCCCACATAGCCCAAAGTTAGAGAAGTGCGCGGCGCGATTTGTTGCTCGATGCGCAGGCTCCATGTAAGCACGGCGGGGGTGGCAATGTCGGGCTGCACATTGCTCGGAGAGACTTTCGTGCCTGCGGGCGGCGGCGTTCCCGGCGTGATGGTGAGCTTCGAGACAGCGATGTTGGAGATGGATTCGGCCGTGTTGAACGGGGCAGTCTGGTCGAGGCGGTAGTCGAGCGTATCGAGCAGGCCGTGATAGAGACCGAATCCGCCGCGGACAGCGGTCTTGCCGTTGCCCCAGACATCCCACGCAAAGCCTACGCGCGGCTCAGGCAGAAACACTGCGTTATTCTTGCTCAGTGCGGAGCCGCCAATGACCGGTTGCGTTTGCAGAACGCCGCCAACGATGGCGTAGTTCGCCGCGCGATTCTGCCCTTCATTCCATCCGTTTGTCGATTCGGAGCGGAAGCCTGCGCGTAACTCAAGGCGCGGCGTCAATTTGATTGTGTCTTCCGCGAAGCCCGCGCCTTCCAGCGAACGCCAGCCGAGCTCGGTGGGTGAGGGAACAACCGTGAATGTCTTCACCGTGCCTTGCAGGAACGTCTGCAGCGTGCTGAACGAAGCCTGTCCATACTGATCCTGCGCCAGCAGGTCGTTCGACTGAATCCTCTGCAGCCACACTCCCGCTTCAATCTGATGCCGCCCGCGCGACCAGAAAACATGATCGTCCAGGGTGAAGAGATTGCGCGTCGCGGTGTTGTTGCTGCCAACATTCAACCCTGCCTGCGAAATCGCCGATGCACCATTCGAGGCCGTGCTGCCGCTGATGACGATGGCGCCGATCGGTTCGCCCGTGACCCAGCCCGGCAACGAGACGGGCGAGTAGCCGGTAAAGAAATAGCTGGCGCGCGAGTAGCCGAAGCGTGCGGTATTCAGCAGAGCGGGCGAGAAGACGTGCTGCTCCTGCACGCTGGCAACCTGTTCGCGCAGGCTCTCGTTGATGTAACTCAGCGGATTCTGCGAAGGCGTGTTGGCCGTGCTGTCGTCGACTGTGTACACAGCAAACAGCAAGTCTTTGCCGCTAAGGTTATCGTCGAAACGGGCCGTGCCAAAGTCCTCGCGAATGTGCTGCGGCGGATGGCTGAAGGCCTCGGCGATGCCGCCGCCCAGCTCAGGGCCGTTCTGCACTGGCCATAGCGCGAGCAGAGGCGCGACAGCGGCGTTGACGCCGACCTTTTGCTCCGCGCCCGCGGAGTTGGGCAGGTAGCCCAGGCGCGCCTCATTGTCGGGCACCAGTGTTACCGCGCTCAGTCCCCAGTTCTGGCGGAAGCCTTCGTAGTTGCCGAAGAGGAAGAGTTTGTTGGCGCGAATGGGGCCGCCGAGCGATCCGCCGAACTGGTTCCGTTGAAATTCAGGAATGTTGCCTTGGTCGAAGTAGTTGCGCGCATCGAGTGCACTGTTGCGCACGAATTCAAATGCTGTTCCGCGCAGATGATTCGTGCCCGACGAAGTAACAATGCTGACCTGCGCTCCATCGCGTTTGCCATAGGTCGCGCCGTACGTGTCCGAGGCCACGTTGAACTCGCGCACCGCATCCACACCAAGTAACTGGCCGCTGGTGCCGCCGGGCGTCACGTTGATGAGCGACGAGCCGGTGTATTCGATTCCGTTGAGCAGAAAAAGATTGTCCTGGGGCCGCCGTCCGCCCACAGCAAACATGTTCCCAACAGACGAATTCGAAGTCCCGATGCCGCCCGAGCGCTCGTTGGTGTAATTCACCGTTGCTGGATTGAGCGTAAGCAACTCGTCATAGCTGCGCCCATTCAGCGGCAGTTCCTTCACCTGGCGCTCGTCGATCAGGCCGGCAGTTTGTTGCGTCGTCGTGTTCACGGTCTCGCCGGAGTCGACCACCACCACCTGCTGCTGAACTGTCGCGAGCCCGAGCACGAAGTTCAACTGCAGGCTCTGGCCCACTGTCAGCGTGATGCCGGTCTGTTGCTGCGTCTCAAACCCCTCATGCGCGGCCGAGACCGTATAAGGTCCGACGGGCACGGAAGGCGCGAAGAAGCGGCCTTCTGAATCGGTGGCGAGGGTGCGGGTGGCTCCTGTTTCGGCCTGGCGCACCACGACCGTTGCACCAGAGACGGAGGCGCCGCTCGCATCATGGACTGAGCCGCTGAGATTGGCGCCGACGACCTGCGCCTGCGCAGTAAGTGCGCCAGCGAAAGTGACGAGGGCAAAAATATGATACAACTTTGCTGCGAGTGTCACGGTTTCTCCTGAAGAGTTGCTGGTGATCGATTAGCCTGGCTTTCCAGGACTGGGGAAGATTGCGCAGCGGATCAGCTCAGAGGTCAATTCTCGGCGCGCAAGTTTTCAAAAAAGGGAAGTCGAGTCAGCGGCTACAACAACAACCACTCCGCCGGGCGGCGGGGGTGCGGAGCTGCGAATTGGAGAGGACAAATCTCATGAGACCCTGGTGCGCAAACGTGTTCGATTCAATCGCTGTCGAAAAAGAGAAAGGCCGCGTCAGCGGGAAGCTGATACGCGGCCGTATGGAAATCGTTTGAGTCTTCTTAGCTCATCCACACGACCGGCGCAGCATTCAACAACACGCGCACCGCATCGATTGGCAGCCAGAACTCATTAGATTGACAGTAGCAACGAACCGGAACCAAGTCAAGTTCCCGCGGTGATCTGTCCCCCAAAAGGCCTGTGTTTGCAGGACTTGCATCTCGTCGGCTATGGCTCCATGTCATTCCCGTTCCTTGGGCAAGCCGACACGATACCCTAGAGAGCAGATGGATTCCCCTCCCGCAGAACCTCACCGACGAGGTTTGGAAGCCTTTGCCTCGCGCGACTTCAGGCTCTATCAAATGGCTCGCGCTGGAGCGATCCTTGGAGCAGAGGCGCAATCGGTTGCGGTCGCGTGGCAGGTCTATTCCATCACCCATCGCGCGCTCGATCTCGGCTACACCGGCCTCGCGCTTTTCCTCCCCGGCCTGTTTTTCCTGTTGCCCGCCGGGCATGTGGCCGACCGCTTCGACCGTCGACGCGTCATCCTCGTCTGCTACTCGGTGCAGGTGCTCTGCTCGATCACCCTCGCTGTGTTTGCGCATCAGGGAGTGCGCAGCGTGTATCCCATCTACGCGGTGCTCTTCCTCATCGGTATGGGCCGCGCCTTCTCTGGCCCCGCAAGCTCGGCGCTTATCCCACACCTTGTACCGGAGAAACACTTCGTCAACGCGGTCACGTGGGGCGGCGCAATCTTCCAGTTCGCCAACGTCACCGGCCCAGCGCTCGGCGGGTTGCTGTTCACGCTCCCCCTCGCGGGCTGGATCCGCGGCACCCGCATGGAAGGAGCAGGGATCGTCTATGTCTTCACACTGGTAACGCTAGTGTGGTTTCTCGTTCTTATCGGCAGCCTCCAGGTGAGGCCCGGCAGGATGGAGCATCGCGACCTCTCGCTGCAAGTGGTTTTGGCCGGCTTCAAATATGTATGGAGCATGCCTCTGCTGCTCGGTTCGTTTTCGCTGGACCTCTTCGTGGTGCTTCTCGGCGGCGCCGTTGCGCTGATGCCGATCTTTGCCAACGAAATTCTCCACACCGGACCGCGCGGGCTGGGCATTCTGCGCGCGGCGCCGGCCATCGGTGCACTCACCATGTCGCTGGCCATGGCGCGATTCCCCATCAACCGCAGCGCGGGCAAGCGACTCTTCGTGTGCGTTGCCATCTTCGGCGCGGCCACGGTAGTCTTCGGCCTGTCGCGCAATTTGTGGCTTTCGCTGGCGGCGCTCGCAGTCAGCGGCGCGGCCGATACCATCAGCGTGATCATTCGCGGATCGCTGCTGCAATTGGCCACGCCGCCCGAGATGCGCGGCCGCGTCAGCGCCGTGAATTCGTTGTTTATCGGCGCGTCGAATGAACTGGGCGAATTTGAAAGCGGGCTCACCGCGCAGTGGTGGGGCGCCGTGCGCGCCACGATCATCGGCGGTATCGGTGCGCTTGCTGTTGCCGGCCTCTGGTCCGTGTGGTTCCCTGACCTGCGCAAAGCCGAGGGCTTGACGTCGGAAGCGCTGCGGCCACGGCGGACGAAACCCGAACAAGCCACGGCGGGCAGTTAGCGGCTTTTACCGCTGCAGCAAATCAATCGGCTCGGTGAAATCGGTGACTCGAATATACTTTGCCAGCGTCGGATGCTGCCGTTGCACCGCTAAATACATCTCCCAAGCCACACGCCGATAACTGAAGTGTCCCGCAGGCGCCGACCGCAGTTCGCTGATGTATTGCGCTTCCGCAAAATCCATCTTGAACAGACATCGCACGCGCGTAGCCAGCGGCAACAAATAGAGCGCGGAGACTGTAGCTTCCGGTGCGGCGCTCGCAGCAATTCGCGCGCTCGTATGATGCGCAGCGCTCGCTGCAGCCTTGTAATCGTCAAGAGCGCCCGCTTCGGCCAGCAAGTTCACGTCTGCGCCCAGGTCGCCTACCATCGGCGTCTCATAGCCATGCCGCGCGGTAAATTCCTGCTTGATCTGCACGCAGCGCCGATGCCGATGCATGTCGCGGAACCCGCCGATGTCCATCAGAATGTCGAACCGTAACGCTGCCCCGGCATGAAATGCACGCAGAGCCTCGTCGTGACGCCCGCGACGCTGCAAACCCGTTTCAATGATTTCCGTGACACGGCTCTCAGGAAGATTCGCGACCAGATCGCGTACCTGCCGATACGGATGGTCACTCGCCCAATAAATCAGCGTCGCCGCCAGTTCCACTTCCAGGGTCTCCGTCCGCTCCACAAGATCGACAACCGGAGCTGATGCGACAGGCAGATCGTTCAGCAGCTCCGCAGCAACGCGCTCCAGCTCGGCGCGCGTCTCCATCAAATACGCATTTGGTTCGGCGTACTTCACCAGCGTCGGTGCAGTCCGCACCTCGCGTGTCAGCAGCGCGGCAGCTTCAGCGGCCAGCTCGGGGTCCGCAGCAAGCTTTTCCACGAACGCAGCACCTGCCTGTCCGTACACATTCCAGGCTGGTCCCGTCGCCGCATCCCGAAGCCTGCGCCCCAGGTCGCGCACCTCGGCCATGGGATTTGAAAGCAGCCGCGAAACCTGGGTCTCCAGAGTGCGCGCATTCACAATCTGGCCAAGAGACGTATTTGTTGCCAGCGGCAGCAGGTTGCGGGCAACGTCAAACGCGCGAGCCTTCAGCGTCCGCTCGTAGGCGTCGGGTTTCATCGTCTCGGGCCTCGCCACGCGCTGCCGCAAGGCTTCCTGCACCGCCGCAGTCGTGCGCTGGTAGGCTGCAAACAACCCCTCGACGGTCTCGGCATACAACTTCGCCGAAGCAGAATCCGCGCCAAAATCCGGGAAAAACCAGCCCGATTTCAGGAAATTCTGGTACCTCGTCGAACGCTCCTGCCCATCCCACCGCTGCTCATCCACCAGAACGATGGCCGCCAGCAGGCTCAGCCGCTCCACGGCAAAAGCAAGATGCGCCAGGTCGGCAATCGACCGGTGACCGTATTGAAAATAAAATGTGTTGAGGAACTGCTCGGCGCGCTGGGCGCTGATCTCGGTCAGCGACTCGCGCATCGAAAGCGCGGAACGGGAATACTTGGCCATGGCGTAGGCCAACACCTCAGGATCGGCGCCGTGGACAGCGAAAACGTCGGTCTGATTGCGCGCGCCTGCGGGGAGAAAAGTTTCACTGGACATTCGGTTGGGCTCGCGACCAGAATACGGCATGAGAGCGGTTCTCCAGCACCCTGGTGACACCGCAGCGAATGAGGCGTCTTTTTCTTGAGGAAAAGTGCTTGACGACGTCGATTCTCCGGAATCAACTGGAGAACCACTGAAGGGCCGGTCACGCCCTCATAGTGACGTTCGATAGCCTAGGAGTTGCGGAGGGGGCCATGCGGGAGATCAAGGTGCGCACATCGCAGCGGCCACGGCCATTGCCGCCCGGCCGATGGGCAATGACCCAGCGGTGGAACGACCTTCTCTTTGCGCACTATCGTGCCCAGCCATCCCAGGTGGCCGCATTGCTGCCGGAAGGCCTGCACCTTGACACATTCGAGGGCTCGGCCTGGATCGGCGTTGTTCCTTTCTGGATGGACCGCATCAAGGTGCGCGGCGTGCCGACCATTCCCGGCGCGCGCAGTTTCCCGGAACTGAATCTCCGCACCTATGTGCGCGATCATCGCACCGGCACACCAGGCGTGTACTTCTTCTCCCTCGATGGCGCCAACCTGCTCGCCGTGATGGTCGCCCGCAGCTTTTATCGCATGCCCTATTACTGGGCCGAAATGCGCATCGACGCGCACTCGGAACGCGAATTCTCCTTTTTCAGCCGCCGGCGCTTTGTCTCCAAGCCCGTCATCTTCAAAGCGCGCTATCGGGGACTTGGCCCCACCCGTAAGCTGGCCGAGAGCCGCTGCGGGACGATCGAGTATTTTCTGACCGAGCGCTACTGCCTGTTCACGCACAACACCGCGGGAGAGTTGGTGCGCGCGAACGTGCACCACGTGCCGTGGCCGCTCGAAGACGCTGCGGCCGAGATCGAGGTCAATGATTTGCCGGCCTCGATCGGCATCGACATTCAGGATCAGGAGCCCATCCTGCACTACTCGCGGCGCCTCGCCGTGTATATGTGGCCGCCCGAGTTGGCTGCCCCGGCCCGCCGGCGCCAGCGCATTCCCGCACAGGCCATGCCCTCGGCCTGATCGCCGCTGGGCAGTAGCTGCAAGCGGCACCAATTTTCTGCTCTCCCTTCTTGGGGACAAACGCATCCTGACCCTCGACCCAAGCCACGGTCCCTATAATGACCTTCGGAAGAGCACGGCTGGCCTCTGATCCGCCGTGCGGAGGAATGAAGCACGATGGCGGATTTGCAGGGAAAAGTTGCGCTGGTCACAGGAGCGAGTCAGGGCATTGGCAGGGCATGCGCGCTCGAGTTGGCAAAGGCCGGAACCACCGTCGCGCTGGCGGCACGGAATGAGGTCAAGCTGGCCGAAGTCGCAGCGCAGATCGCGGCTGCCGGCGGACAGGCTGCGGCATTCGTACTCGACATTGCGAGCGAAGAGTCCATCAAGGCCGGCGCGAAATCGATCCTCGACCGCTTTGGCAAGGTGGAGATCCTCGTCAACAACGCGGGCATCACGCGCGATGGACTCATGATGCGCATGAAACGCGCCGACTGGGATGACGTTCTCGGTACGAATTTGACGGGAGCATTCTTGTTGACGCAGGCGCTGTTGCCCGCAATGCTGCGCAACCGCTGGGGAAGAATCATTAACATCACCAGCGTCGTTGGCCGCACCGGCCAGGCCGGTCAGGTCAATTATGCAGCTTCAAAAGCCGGCCTCATCGGGTTCACGCGTTCACTGGCACGCGAAGTCTCGTCGCGCAATGTGACCGTCAACGCCGTCGCCCCAGGGTACATTGAGACGCCGATGACTGCCGTGCTCGATGAAAAACAGCGCGAAGTGATGATGGTGCAGATTCCGCTGGGACGCGCGGGCACCGACGTCGAGATTGCGCAATCGGTCGCGTTTCTTGCCTCGCATGGGGCAGCCTATATCACCGGCCACGTCCTCGACGTAAACGGCGGCATGTTCATGGGCGGATAGGGGAGTCCAATGTCCTGTCTGACATGTCTCGTCAAAATGAATGTGTCATCCTGAGAACCCGCGCGCTTGGGGCGAAGGATCTGGTTTTCACACTGCTTCAATCATCACGAATATGGGTGCCCAGGTCTGCATCTGAGACCCGGGCATCCCTACTAAATTCCCAGCCGCTCTTTCACACTGCGCACGCGATCCCGCGCTACGGTGAGCTGCGTGTGCGCGGCGTCCTTCAACGTGAGAACAACTTTGCCGGCGAACCACGAATTCACTTCGTGCACCCAATCGACATTGACGAGTGCGCCACGATGGATGCGCAGAAACTTCGCGGGGTCGAGACGGTGCTCAAGCTCTACGATGGTCTGATCCACGCAATGGCTGCGGCCGTTCACTACCGCGTAGGTCAGCTTGTCCTGTGCGATGAAATGGGTCACGTCATCGAGCGACAGAAACGAGATGCGCTCTCCAATCCGCGATGCAATGCGGTGGGGATAGCCGGTTTGTCCGCGCTGAAGTGACGCCGCCAATTCGTGCAGCATCGCCGGCAAATCGGGGTTCTGCTGCCACTCGGGTTTCGTCACGGGCCGCAGCTTTCCCAGCTTGTTCAGCGCCCGCTGCAACGGGTCGGCCTCAATCGGCTTCAGCAGGTAGTCGATCGTGTTGGCCTCGAAAGCACGCAGGGCATGCTGGTCGTAGGCTGTCGTGAAGATCACGAAGGGCTGGCGCGTGAGCCGCGACAGCAATTCGAAGCCATTCATGCCCGGCATCTCGATGTCGAGGAAGAGGACGTCAATCTCCGCGGCATCAGGGCTGTTCAGAAACTCGACGGCACGCGAGGGATCCGCGGCGCTGCCGGCAATCTCAACGATCGGAAATGCCGCCAGCAATCGTTCCAACCGCTCGGTGGCCAGCGGTTCGTCATCCACTAAATAGGCACGTAAAGCTGTGGCTTCCATTAAATTCTACGATTCTGCAGGGAACGAGATGCGCGCAATGGTTTTCCCATCCTCGCGTGTCACGTCAAGCTGCCCGGCATCGTCAAACAGCAGTCGCAACCGCGCGGAAAGATTGCCCAGCCCGTGTTCCGGCGAGATGGATCCGAGCGAAAATCCCGGACCATCGTCAGTGACGTCGAGCTGCATGCGGCCATTCGCTTTCAATCCCGCAATTTGAATCGTGGCTCCTTCGCTGCGTTGCGCGGCCACATGCTTCACGCTGTTTTCCACCAGCGACTGCAACGCGAGCGGTGGCACCTTGACCGAGCCGAGGGACTCCGGCACGGTTATTTCATAGCGCAGGCGCGGGCCAAAGCGCGTCGACTCGATTTCGAGATAGTCGCGCACCACTTTGAGCTCCTGTGCTAAGGGGACAAGGCTGTCGTGATTTGCGTTGAGCGAAAAGCGGAGCAGCGAAGCAAGCTTGCTGACGGTAGCTTCCGCGCGCACGGGATCAGTAGGAATCAGCGCGGCGATCGAATTAAGCGTATTGAAAAGAAAATGCGGATGAATGCGTGATTCAAGCGACGACAGGCGCGCTTCAACCAGCAGCTTGTTGGCGCGCTCCTGTTCTACCTGGCGAGTGCGCAGTTCGAGAGTGGCAGCCTGGAGTTTATAGCGGAGAGTCTCGAACGTGCTGATGCTGAGGCCAAACATCAGGGAGATCATGATGCTAAAGGGGAGGGATTCCCGCAATTCAAGCCAAAAGCCGCCGCGGCGAATGATGCCTGCGGACACAAAGATCAGGTCGCCGGCAAATGTTCCGGCGGTAGCTGTGCAAACCAGCACCAGAGCTTGTATGAGAAAGATCAGCCTAGGGAACCTCTGCGCAGGTGCGTGGTTTTGTAGCGGCGACTCAACCGCAGATAATTT
>OBLW0100001182.1_pt1 | contig 22458 bp, 24 predicted proteins | sample 1520161 | NCBI WGS metagenome assembly OBLW01 (sample SAMEA3539309, study PRJEB22396) | soil metagenome | biome: tundra; feature: field; material: soil | place: USA | collected 2010-05 | depth 0.15 m | reverse complement strand
ATCCCGGTCTACGGAGAACAGGAGCACAGTGCCTACAACGGGCATTTTGAATCGACCTGCTATCACCCGCTGTTGCTGTTCAATGGGGAAGGAGACTGTCTCGGTGCCAAGCTGCGGCCCGGCAACGTTCATAGCGCCAAGGACTGGGAGGAAGTGCTTCTGCCGGAAATCGAGCGCCAACAGGGACTGGGGAAAGAAGTTGTGTTTCGGGCGCATGCCGCGTTTGCCAAGCCGGAGATTTACGAGGCGCTGGAGGAGTGGGGAGTGAAGTATGCCATTCGCATACCCGCGAATGACAGCTTGGAGCGGGACATCGCGGAGTTGCTGACGCGGCCCGTAGGAAGACCAAGCCACAAACCTGTGGTGTGGTACAAGGGCTTTCTCTATCAAGCCGCCAGTTGGAAGACAGCACGACGAGTCGTAGCTAAGGTGGAGTTCCATGCTGGGGAATTGTTCCCGCGTGTGGGGTTCATCGTGACCAATCTGGAGACGCCGAGCCGGGTGGTAGTGCGCTTCTACAACAAACGGGGCGCGGCCGAGCAGTGGATCAAGGAGAGCAAGCAGGCGGTCAAGATGACGCGGCTCTCTTGCCATCGGTTCGGCTCGAACCAAGTGCGGCTGGAGCTGAGCCTGCTGGCCTACAACCTGGGAAATTTGTGGCGGCGGCTGGGTTTGCCGAGAGGGATTGAGAACTGGTCCCTGACCAGCTTGCAGCAACGGCTGGTGGAGACTGGCGGACGGCTGGTCAAACATGCACGTTACTACTGGCTACCGCTGACGGAAGGACATTTGAACCGGCGGCGGTTCGGGGCGATGCTGGGTCGGATCTCTCTACTGCCGGTACCGACGGGATAGATCGGCGGGGCCTCCCGCTCAAGCAGCGGAAAGGACTAGGAAAGGAGGAGAGGTGTTGCAAAAAGTGGAGGAATATCGGGCAATTTCGGCGGTGCGGGTTCGGATCTCGGAGCGTTAGGGGGCGGTTCGTATGAAAATTGTTTCACACTATCGGCGAACAGCGGGATGGGTGTATGTTCAGTGCCTTTTTTGAACCAAAAAGGAGATTCCGGTTAGCCGCCGCGCCGTATGATGAACGGCTGCGATTGCCCGATCGCGTGCGGAGGATGAATACCTTGAAATGGATGATCCTCGCTGTTCTCATTTCTTTACTTACTTCGATCTGCCTGGCTGCCGAAAAAAGCGATGCGCCAAAGCCCGCCCAGTCCACCGATGAACTGCGCAAGCAACTGGAAAAGATACTCAAGGACACGCATACCAACGGAGTCTCGGTGGCGATTGTTCATAAAGACGGGCCCGAGTGGGTGACGGGCCTCGGTATTGCCGATGTGGCCAGTGGGCGTGCGGCCACGGCCGATACGCTGTTCCGCATCGGTTCGACGTCAAAGGCTTTTACGTCGTTATCGATTCTTATGCTGGCCGACCAGGGCAAGTTGACGCTCGATGATCCCGTTCACAAACTTGTCCCCGACGTGTGGTTCGAGAACCGCTGGGAGGCCAGCGATCCAATTCGTATCGTTAACGTGCTCGAACACACCACGGGCTGGGACGATCTGCATCTGCGGGAGTATGCGAAGCAAGCGCCCGACAACATGAGCGTGCGCGAAGGCCTTGACTACGACCACCACTCGCGTACCTCGCGATGGCGGCCCGGCACCCGGATGTCGTACTGCAACTCGGGACCACCAGTTGCCGCCTACATCGTCGAAAAGCTTACCGGCCAGAAGTTCGAAGACTTCGTGCAGCAAAATCTCTTTCTGCCGATCGGAATGAAGACTGCGACATATTTCGAGCCGCCCCCCGGCAGGGCCACCACGCTTTATCACGATGACGGCAAGACTCCTTATCAGTATTGGCACATCTTGATGCGTCCGGCAGGATCGATCAATGCCTCGGCCAACGATATGGCGGCATACCTGCAGTTCTATCTGAACCGCGGCGCTGTAGGCGGAAAGCAGATTGTTCCCGCGTCCGACATCGATCGCATGGAAATCCCGACGAGCACGTGGGCCGCGAAGGATGGAATGAAGGCCGGCTACGGACTGAGCAACTACTGGAGCGTCCATGAGGGCTTCGTCTATCACGGACACGATGGAGGCGTTGAGGGCGGCATCACGGAAATGTCCTACATGCCCGATTACGGCGTTGGGTACTTCTACAGCATCAACAGCGGAAATGGAGACGCATTCGACAAAATCGGGAACGCGATCCGTGCGTACATCACCAGCAATTTGCAAAAGCCACCGGTGTCCGCGGTGGCACCGTTACCGCCCAATGCGGCCGACTATGCCGGTTGGTACGAGCCCAATTCTCCTCGAACAGAAATCACCCACTTTATTTCACGACTCACCGGGCTTACCTGGATTCAATTCAAAGATGGGAGATTGCTTTCCAGCAGTATGGGTTCATTGAACGACACCTATCTCCCGGTAACGGGCACGCAATTCCGCCATGTTCCGAAAAAAGAGTCACTGGACCCGATTCCAAGCCTCGCGTTGTTGACGCCGAACCAGGAAGGGCGCTTCATCCAGAGTGGTTTTTCGGCGATGGTACTAAAACGAATTCCCACCTGGTATGCGATCTCCGAGATCTTGCTGACTGCCTACGTGGTTCTCTCGATGCTGTCGATCGTTCTCTACGCACCGTTCTGGATTTTCGGGGGGCTGATAAAACGACGTCGTCGCCCCGCTGAACGCCCGATGCGGCTCTGGCCGCTTGTAGCCGTGCTTAGCCTGCTCGCCTTTGTTGGGATCTTCATACTGTGCAGCGATGACCTCATCGATCGGATGGGAAATCGAACGATTTGGTCCGAAGCCTTGTTCTTGAGCACTGTCTCTTACGGAATTGCCGTACTGTTCAGCGCAATCGCGTGGTGGCGCGCCCCGAAAGAATCGGTGCGCCGAGGCGTTCGCGCTTACTCAAGAATCATCACGATAGCGCTGCTGATCTCTGCTTTTTACCTCGCCTACTGGGATGTCATCGGACTCAAGACATGGACCTAGGGAGTGGTTTCACGCCGATTCGCGGCACTATTTATTTCCGGCCGGATAATGTGTAACCGCTATGAAAGGTCTGGAGCATCGCAATAGACGCTTCCTTGTCGGGCTGTCCCTGGGTGAAATCTATGAACTGCGATGCATAAGCGAATGTCGCGTAAGAAGCGAAGTGCGTCAGGAGTTCCTGTCTTATTCTCGTTTCGATGTTCTTATCCCTGCTCTCCAATTCCTTGAAGAGTCGCCTGACATCAATCATCGCTACGGCGGCGACTACAATTGCGATCAAGGCGACGCGATCCAGGTTGTTCATAATCCAATTTTAAGCTGTTTTAGCTCGCGTGTTCGCTTTTTAAGACGGAAGAAGAAAGGAAAGCGATAAATAGAGCGCTGACCGTGCGGCGGAGCAAGACAGAAGCAGGAAGGCGAGTTATACCGCTGAACAAAGATGCTTGGGCTGCTGTGAGCGAAATGCGAGAGCGTTCTAAGCTGCTATTCAATTGCGGTCCCGAGCCCGATTGGTATGTCCCGCCGCACACTGAAGGATTACATAATCCCGATCCGACGGTGCCGATGTCGGGCTGGCGCACCGCGTGGCGTAATCTCACTAGGGCAATCAGCTGCCCGGCATGCGGCAAATTGCAAAAGCCGGTAACGATCTGCGTAAATAAAACCTGCAAGGCCGATCTCCGAGAGGTCACCAGCCCCACCGCTGGCCTGCGATTCCATGCTCTCCGGCATCGCGCGATAACCGAACTGGCGGAAGGCCAAGCGAGCGAGCAAACCATTCGCAGTATTGCAGGACACGTCTCCACGAAAATGCTGGAACAGTATTCGCACATTCGCCTGGACGCCAAGCGCACGGCGTTGGATGCGCTGTCACAGGGCAAAGGAACCGGCGGTTATGGCACAAATAACGACACAAACGAGCTACCCGCGCCAATTGCATATCCGCAAGTGATTGAAAGGATGGTGGACGAGAGGGGATTCGAACCCCCGGCCTCCTCGTTGCGAACGAGGCGCTCTCCCAGCTGAGCTACTCGCCCACCGAATCAACGAGGTAAATGACTATACATCAGCAGTTTAACTGCTTCAAGTTGGACCACTTGGGACCCGTGAATCAACTTTGCTTTCCGCAACGATGAAGCAAGTCCTTCCCTGAATTCGTTATTCGTTGCTTCGAGTGATGGATGTCCTACCCGACTGTCAATCAAATTACCAGCGACCCGATTCTTCATCCAACCCTACGAACGGAGGAATGGACATGCGAAGCGTTTCAAAGAAAGTGGCCCTAATCTCGGGGAGGCTGCGGCGTCGAAGCTGCAGAGTGAAAATCTTAATGCTCGATTTATCGAGGTTGACCTTCAACGGGCCGACACGATCCGAAAGGCGGCGGCATTCGTCCAAAGCGAGTTCCAGCGGCTCGACATCCTGGTCAACAATGCCGGGATTGCTGAGGCCGACAGCGACGGACCACCGAGCAAGGCAAAACCTGAGGCGGTGGAACGGGTGCTGAAGACCAATTTTCTGGGAGCGCTCGCGGTGACTCAGGCCATGCTGCCGCTGCTGCGGAAAGCTGCCGCCGGGCGAATTGTGAATGTTTCTGGGATCAATAACCCAGAATGGAGATCCCGCCTGGAAGTTCGCCGCGGTTAAGCTGATAGGCTATTCCGCGTCGAAAGCGGCATTGAACATGTTTACCGTACAGCTTGCTTACGAATTGCGGGTCACGCCCATAAAGGTCAATTCGGCCGATCCCGGCTTTACTGCCACCGATTCGAACGATCACCGAGGACATCAAACGGTCGAGGAGGGAGGGCCGGAAACTGTCCGACTTGCTGCAGGAAGGTGGACCAACTGGCGGGTTCTTCGAAACAGCTGGCGCCGTCCCGTGGTGAGTATTCTGGAAGGACAACGGCGGTTAATGGCGGTGCACAGTCGCAGGGTATTAGGGAAGGACCCAATCCGAGGCCCTAGTTCCCGTCTTCGTTGAAGACATCACGTCGTCGATGAGTCGCGGCAGGCGGACTGCATGACGGAAGTCGGGAACGGTACCGCTCGGAACATTGACCCGCCCAGCGATCTCCAAGTGAAATACAAAGATAACCTTTGGTTGACGTCGCTCGACCTCACGGATACGACCGGAATTCGCAAAAGCCGTGGACGCCGCGTTTGGGCACTTGGAATGGGTCGACGTAATCGTGAATAATTCGGGTTATGCGATTTTCGGCGCCGCTGGGTACACCGACAGGCAGATTGTTTTTCCGACTAGCACGCCGCTTCTTAAAAGCAGCAAAGCTCGCCTCTTAGTGCTTAGGATTTCAACCAAAGCGAGCTTAAGGTTGATCTGGAGTGTTTCCCATGCGCTGCGCCACGACCTTGCGCGCATTCTCATACAGCGCGCGTGCCTGGGGAATTGAGTCTACGGCTTTTTGAACTTGCGGATCGGCTTCGAGTTCGACCTTGAAACCTTCTTGTTGGCCGAAAACGGACATGAAGACTTCCTGTTTGATCTTGCGTTTGATCCAGTCGAGATTTTCGGACATCTCCGGCTCGGTATAGTGGATATTCTTCTTGCCCAGATACTCCCGGAAGTCCTTCATCACCGTGTCGTCGGCCGTGAATTCCTTGGTCACCGTCGGCCGCGTGCCCAGATAATAGCGGGTGAAGCCGCCAACGCCCGCTTCATAGGGGAAGAAGACGTCGGCGCGGATCAGATTTTCTTGGAACTTGGTGAGCTTGGGTGCCGCCACGGTGACGTCGGGTGTGATACCGCCGCCCCCGGTGACTTGGCGACCGCTGTCGGTGAGCTTCACCTCCGTCGGATGCTCCGGAACCTTGCGCTCGTAGTGGTATTCGTAGAGCGAAACGGATTTGTAATCGCGCTGAATCAAACGGCCGCTGGGCGTGTAGTACCGAGCGGTCGTAAGAGCCAAGCCAGTGTTTTCGCTGAGCGGCGTTACCGTTTGCACCAGCCCTTTGCCAAACGTGGTTTCGCCCACGATGATTCCGCGATCGTGGTCTTGCACCGCGCCGGAAACAATCTCCGTCGCCGACGCGGAATTTCCATTCACCAATATCACCAAAGGCACCGTCACACCCTGGTTGCCGCGGACCGTCATGTACTTGCGTTCCGCGGAAGCGCGCCCGTGATGCGAAACGATCAGCTGATTCCGATCCAAAAACATATCGCTTACGGCGACAGCTTCGTTCAGCAATCCTCCGGGATTGCCGCGCATGTCAAGGATCAAGCCATCGAGTGAGGACGCATTGAGCTTCTTCAGTGCCTCGGCGATTTCGCGGTCGGTGGTCTCGTTAAATCCGGAAAGCCGGATGTACCCAATGCCAGGCTTTAACATGAACGCGATGTCCACGGAGTGCCGCGGTATCTCATCTCGCGTAACGGTGAACGACAATGGATCGGTATACCCTTCGCGCGTAACCGTAATCTTCACGATGGTGCCTTTGGCACCTTTAAGCATGTCGGCGACGTCACTGGTCGTCAGACCCTCGGTGGACTTCTCGTCCACTTTCACGATCACATCGCCCGGTCGAATGCCGGCGTTATAGGCAGGAGCGCCTACGTAAGGCGCCATAACCACGGTGTGGTTCTCGCGGGGCGCCACTACCATGCCAACCCCGTAATACTTCCCTCGCTGATCTTCGCGCAGCAGCGCGAATTGCCGTGCATCAAAGAAATTCGAGTGCGGATCGAGCATCCGCAGCATACCCGGGATAGCCCCTTGGTATACCGCTTTGTCGACGTCGACGGGCTGAGCGTAATTCGCCTGCACCACGTCCAGGACGCGCGTGAAATCGCGAACCGCCGTCTGGTAATCATCTGCCGAAGCAGTGGTGGCCCGAACGTTGGGGCCGTAAATGCCGCCTAGCACGGCAGATACCAGCAATACGGCTACGACAAGGAACAACCCGCGACGTTCTGCTTTCATCCTAACCTCGCATAAACTTTGAAAACCCAATTATATCACACAGCAAACTGGTGTTTGACACTGTGGAACACCGTTCTCTATGATGCCAACAGGCCTCCACTAGGTCACCCAAGCCATGCTCAGCATCCCCCACATGATTGTGGTCTTCGTGATCGTTCTGGTCGTATTCGGCCCCCAGAAGCTGCCGGAACTCGCCCGCGGCTTGGGTAAACTCATGGCCGAGTTCCGCAAGGCTTCCACCGACTTCAAGTCCGCGTTCGAAAACGAAATGCGCGATCTGGAACGCCAAGCCGCTGAGGTCGAACGCAAAAAACGAGAATTGGTAGCGGCTGCCGCGACGCAACTGCAGCCCGCCACGCTCGCGACGCCTTCTGGTGCTGAGACGCAGCCGGGGCCCACACCGTTAGCACCAGTGGAGGCCGGGAAGGGTGCCACCGAGTCTTTAGTGGTCACGCCAGTGGCAGAATCCGTGGCCCGCTCGTCCGACTCGGCGGAATCTAGACCGGCCGCGGCCACTTCCGCCGAGGGCGACGGTGTCGAGACGCCTACGCTCTCACCATCCGCCGAGGTTTCTCCCGAGAACGGCGACAAACCCGACCGCACCACTTCGCCCGACACTCTTGACGCCCCTCATGACTACAAGCAGCCAGCCTGAAGCCCTAAGTACGATTCCGGTCGCGCCAGAACCTGAAGAAGGAGGTCAAATGACCTTCTTCGAGCACCTGGTAGAGCTTCGCAAACGACTCATCAATTCCCTAATTGCCATTGGAATCGGCGCCTTCGTCGGGGTGTATATAGCGAAATACGTGATCAGGTTCGTCACGCAGCCAATGCTTTCCGCGCTGAAAGAATCGAACCTTCCACAACACTTGATCTATACGCACCCCGCCGGCGGTTTCAATTTGCTCATCACTCTGGGGATCTACATTGGTGTGGTGCTGGCCTCGCCGGTGGTGCTCTACCAGATATGGTTGTTCGTTGCGCCCGCGTTGTATAAGCACGAGCGCGGCGCGATCAGCGGATTTCTCTTCTCCACCGTATTTCTTTTTTTGACAGGGATCGCTTTCGGATATTTCGTAACCCTGCCCTACATGCTGAGATTCCTGGTGAAATTTTCGGTGGTAAGCCTTCCCGGCATCGAGCCCATGATCACCGTCACCGAGTATTTCGATCTGACGTTGATGGTGCTGCTCGGTTTCGGGTTGGTCTTCGAATTGCCCGTGCTGGTTTTCTTTCTGTCCATCTTCGGAATCGTGACACCTCAATTTCTTTGGAAGAATGTTCGCTACGCAATCTTGGTGATCGCCATTGTGGCTGCCATTATTACCCCCACACCCGACGCCATGACCATGCTCATTTTTATGGCTCCCATGGTCGGGCTCTATTTCATCGGGATCGCAGTCTCCGCGGTGGCGGTGCGCAGGAAGAACCGGCAGCTAGCTGCCGAGGCGGCGGGAAGAGCCTAATGCGGACTTCGTCCAAACTTTGCCCTGGCGCAGATCGGTCAGCGAGCCTTGGAAACCTTTCGGTAATTGGTTTGCTGTCGGTCGTCGTTCTAGCAGGCTGCAAGTCCAACTCAGCACCCAGCATGTCGAACAGTGCGCCGGTCGTCACTGCTTCCGCAATGACACCGGGGCAACTGCCCGACGCGGACACACCGCCTCCCGAGAAAACCGACGGCTTTGACGGGAAGCTCGCGTTTGAGCACGTCGTCAAACAGGTCGACTTCGGTCCTCGGCCTTCTGGCTCCCACGCCAATGAGGAGACCCAGGAGTATATTCTGACGCAATTGTCGGCCGCCGCCTGTACGGTCGAAACGGACCCTTTCAACGCGCAGACGCCCGCCGGCATCATTCCCATGAAAAATATACTGGTGAAGATTCCCGGGGACAAACCGGGGATCATTCTGCTTGGCACCCACTTCGACACCAAGAACCTAGACAATTTTGTAGGCGCTGACGACGGAGGCTCTTCCACGGGGGTCATGCTCGAACTTGCCCGGCTGCTCTGCGCTCAAACTGGGCGCTACGCCGTGTGGATCGCATTTTTTGATGGCGAAGAGGCTGTCCAACAATGGAGCGACACCGATAGCCGCTACGGTAGCCGCGAGATGGCCGCGAAGTTCGCGATGAGCGGCGACCTCCCCAAGATCAAGGCGTTCTTGCTCGCCGACATCGTTGGCAGCCGCTTCTTGCGCTTCAAGCGCGAATTGAACTCCGCGAAAGCGCTAACGGACATGGTATGGGCCACCGCCGCCAGGCGAGGTTACTCAGCGATTTTCGTGAATGAGGCTGCCGCCATCGAAGACGATCATCTTTCTTTCTCGAAGCGCGGCGTGCCGTCGGTCGATGTGATCGACCTCGAAATCCCATATTGGCACACCCCTCAAGACGCCCTGGACAAAGTCAGCTCGAAGAGCTTGGCCATCACCGGCCACGTGTTCATGGAAAGCGTCAAACAACTCCAAACCAAGTAATGGCGTGCTTCCGACCCATCTCGAGCGTCTAGTAGCCTGAACTCGGGACTTGCCTCCTTCGGTAGGCATGAAATCAGGCGAGGGAGCCTGCACCGGCGACCGACCATCACCAGGGGAAAAACCAGGGGAAAAAGTTTATCTTGACTTCCATTAAGGGCAGGGCAAGTCATTGACGCGGCTTAGTTTAACGGAAAAATAAAAGGGAAAGCGTCGCTCCGCGCGGCGGACTGGCCTCTAGGTTTCGAAGCCTACATCTCTACCCTTCTGCAGAATCGAGTGCTTGCCGAATTTCTCGTCGTCCCGGTATGGGAAGTCCGACCTGTAATGACTGCCGCGGCTTTCCTCTCGCGCTAGGGCCGAACGCGCCATCAACAGCGCCAGAGAGTGCAAATTGCGCAATTCGTATTCGGCGCGCCCGGACTTTTCACCCGGAGGAAGCTCCATCGTTTGCAGTTGCGCAATTACCCCGGCCAGCTCTTTTCCGTCGCGCATAATTCCGACCTGCCGCCACATCAGGTCGCGGATTTTCTCGAACGCGCCCGAACAGGCTCGGGCAACGCCAACAGACTTAGCGGTCGTGCTTCCATTGGACATATTTCCGGGCTTGGGCGCCGGGCTTCCCGGTAGGCCCGATGCCTGACGTTTTGTCGCAGGCGCATCTTTCATCATCGCCTGACCGCTGCGCGCCCCAAACACCAAGCCTTCGAGCAGGGAATTGCTTGCCAAGCGATTCGCCCCATGAACACCGGTGTCGGCCGTTTCGCCCGCAGCGTAAAGGCCCGGCAACGAAGTGCGTCCCCACAAATCCGTCTTCACCCCGCCCATCAGGTAGTGCGCGGCGGGGCAAACCGGCGCCATGTCGATCGCCAAGTCCAACCCGTAGCTCGCGCAGGTCTCGTAAATGCGTGGAAAGCGTTTCTTCAGGAATTCCTCGTTCTTTTTGGTCATGTCCAGGTACACATATCCCGCTCCGGTACGGTGCATTTCGCTTACGATCGCACGCGCAACAACGTCGCGTGGCGCCAGTTCCTGCGCTTCGTTGTAGCGCTTCATGAAGCGCTCAAGGTTCACGTTGCGAAGAACGCCACCCTCGCCCCGGAGTGCCTCCGACAGCAGAAAACGCGGTGTGCCCTTTACGGCCAGCGCCGTGGGGTGAAACTGCATGAATTCCATGTCCGAAAGCACCGCCCCCGCTTCATACGCAATGGCCGTGCCGTCGCCGGTGGCCACGTCCGGATTGGTGGTCTCACGATAAATCCCACCCAAGCCTCCGGTTGCCAGCAGCACCGCGCCGGCGAGCACCTCGTGCGAAGAGCCGTGTACTTCATCGATGAAACGAACGCCGGCTACGGCTCCGGATTCCACGATCAGCGAGGTCGTAAATGCATGTGCCCGAAGATGCAGATGCGGAATCGTATGCGCGCGCGCCAGTAACGCCCGGCTGATCTCGCGCCCGGTGGAATCGCCGTTGGCGTGCAGGATGCGCGATCGGCTGTGCGCCGCTTCCCGCGTAAAGGCCAGCTTGGTCCCGGCACGGTCAAATTCGGTGCCCCACTCAATCAATTGGGTGATGTACTTGGGCCCTTCTTCCACCAACAGGGAAACCGCTTCGCCGCGACAAAGACCGTCGCCTGCCTTAATCGTGTCCTGCTCGTGCAGACTAATTTCGTCTTCATCGCTCAGCGCCACTGCGACTCCACCCTGCGCAAAAGCCGTCGCCGAATCACTCAAACCCGACTTGGCAAGCACCAACACGCTCCCAGCCTCGCTAAGCTCAATCGCCGCCCGCACCCCGGCGACACCCGAACCCACCACGACATAGTCAGCCCGATGAGTTTTAGGAGGAGGTGTCATGAAAAGCGATCGATCGGTGCAATAGGGTAGTACGGTAGCACAGGCACTCTTGCCTGTGCAGCGTCCAAACGGAAGCGGGCCTATCCGTTCAAGCGAGCCAGCGCTTGCCGTCAATCGACGGCAAACACTGTGTTACATTTCTATATCCGCTAAATGAAACCAAAGCGAATTTCTGTGAACTCTTCCGCCGGCAAGTACAACATCGTATGCGGCACAGGCATTCTCCGCTACGCAACGAAAGAGATCGCGTCGCGCGGAAAGTTTTCCAGCGTGCATTTCCTATCGTCTCCCAAAGTATGGCGCGCAATCGGAAAGAGAATTCATAGCGATTTGGGCGCCGGCGATTCCAACGTCGTGCACCTGGCCAACGACGCCGAAACACTAAAGAATCTGCACACCGTCGAATCGATTTCACGCGAACTGGTACGCTCAGGCGCCGACAGAAAATCTCTGATCGTTGCGGTAGGGGGCGGAGTCATCGGCGACGTAGTCGGCTTTGTCGCCGCCTCCTATCTCCGCGGCGTAGCTCTGGTGCATGTACCCACCACCCTGGTCGCCCAGGTCGACAGCTCCATCGGCGGCAAAACTGGCGTGAATCTCCCAGAGGGAAAGAATTTGGTCGGCGCGTTCTACCCGCCCAGGCTGATCCTTACAGATCCTGCGGTCCTCCGCTCACTCCCCGTCCGCGAATTCCGCGGCGGCCTCGCCGAAGTCATCAAGCACAGCATCATCGCCGATGCAAAAATGTTCGCGTACCTCGAGCAAAATATGGCCAGGGTGTTGCGTCGCGACCCCGCCGCGCTTGAATTTCTGATTCCACGCAACGCCGCGATCAAAGCCCGCGTGGTTACCAAAGACGAGCGGGAGTCGGGCCTGCGAGAAATCCTGAATTTCGGGCACACGTTCGCGCACGCCCTGGAAAGCACGACGAAATACCGGCGCTATCAGCACGGCGAAGCCGTCGCCTGGGGCATGATGGCGGCCGCTCTGCTAGCCCACGAAATCGGCCTGTGCAATGCCGATTACGTATCGCGGATTGTGAGGCTGGTTCGGCAGATCGGCCCATTACCGTCCTGGCCGCGTGTTCCCGCGAGATCATTGATCGACGCCATGCGCTCGGACAAAAAAACGCTGCACGGCAAACTGCGTTTTGTCCTCTCGCCAAGGCTGGGCAAAGCTGGTTCGTACGACGACGTCCCGCTCGAAGCCGTGCAACGCGTTTTGCATTTCGCCCCACAATTCCTGACGAAATCGATTCTGCACAAAGCGGATTCTGATGCCTGAAGCTACCGCCCCCGCGAAAGGTACGCTGCCCGAAGGTGCACGGTCCGAAGCCGACGCCTCACGCCAAGTCCGCGAAATGTTCACGCAGATTGCTCCACGCTACGATCTGCTGAATCATTTACTGTCGCTCCAACTGGACCGCCTGTGGAGAACCCGCGTAGCGCGGCGTCTGCGTCCGATCCTGGCTCGATCCGACGCGCTAGTTCTCGATCTCTGCTGCGGAACGGGCGACTTGGCGTTTTCTCTCTCTCGTTCCGCCCGCGCCCGCATCATCGGCGCCGATTTTTCCCACGCGATGCTCGTCCGCGCCCGTGCCAAAAGTCAATCGCTGTCAAGGAACTCAGGCGACCAGGCCGCTGAACCTATGCCTGTCTTTGAAGCCGACGCGCTACGCCTACCTTTCGCTGACGCCTCCTTCGACCTGGTCACGACCGCATTCGGTTTCCGCAACCTCGCCAATTACGAAGCCGGCCTGGGCGAAATTCAACGCCTCCTCAAACCCCGCGGCACACTAGCCATCCTCGAATTCACCGAGCCACCTGCCGGACCCTTGGGCGACCTGTATCGCTGGTATTTCCGGAACGTCCTCCCCCGCATCGGCGCCTTTGTTTCCGGGTACGGTTCCGCATACACCTACCTACCAGCCTCAGTCTCCCGCTTTTATCGCCCAAAGGAATTAGCGGCGTTGATGACCGTCGTAGGCTATCAAGAAGTAGAATTTCAGGTCTGGACATTCGGCACAGTAGCCCTACACACCGCGACCAAGCTGTAGCCGCTCTCTTCAGAGAGCGGGTTTAGACGCCGATGGTACCCATTCCATCGACTGCGCAAAACGATCGTGTATGAAGGTCCGTGAATCGGAGCGACTACTCTTCCAACCCGACAGCCCGTAATTTCGCCAGAAGGGTTTTCGGCGACATCCCCAATTTCTCCGCTGTTCGCGTCTTATTCCACTTCGCCTCTCGCAGCGCCCCTTCCAACACGACCCGCTCGACGTGCGCTACGGCCCGTCCGCTAATCTCCTCCAGCGATCCTTCCCAGCTAAAAGTTTCCGGCAGCATGCCCGCTGGCAAGCTGGCGGCATCGGGACGCGCCGACGGTAACTGTAAATCGTCGGCATCAATGCTCAACCCGTCAGCCAGGATCACCGCTCGCTCTAACGTGTTTTGCAATTCGCGGACGTTGCCCGGCCACCGATAACTCCGCAATCTTTCTTTAGCGCCCTCGGAAAGCTCCAATCCAGCCTTCGCAAACTCGCGGCTGAACTTCTCCAAAAAGTGCTGCGCTAGCGTCAGCACATCTTCGCCGCGCTCGCGTAGCGGCGGAATGGTCATGGGTACCGCAGAAATCCGAAAATACAAATCCTCGCGGAACAATTTTTCCGCGATCAACTTTCGCAAATCGCGGTTTGTAGCTACCACAATCCGCACATCCACATCGATCGACTGCGTCCCGCCTACGCGCTCAAACCGTCGCTCCTCGAGGACGCGCAGAAGTTTTGCCTGAATGGCCAGCGGTAACTCGCCAATCTCATCTAGAAACAATGTCCCGCGATGGGCCAGGTCCATTTTGCCGACCTTCCGCGCTCCCGCACCTGTGAAGGCCCCTTTCTCATGCCCGAACAGCTCGTTCTCGACCAAGCCTTCGGGTATCGCGGCGCAATTCAGCGCGACGAAGGGCTGCTCGCGCCGCGGCGACAAGTGATGAATCGCCCGCGCGAACAACTCCTTGCCGGTGCCGCTTTCTCCCAGCAAAAGCGCCGTCGAATCGGTAGCCGCCACGCGCTGAATCTGCTGGCTCACGTCGCGAATCGAGCTGTGCTCCCCGACAATTCGCGGAAATCCATACCGCGCCGCATATTCCTCGCGCAGTAAGATATTCTCGCGCAGCATCTCCTGCTGCTGCGCCGCTCGCTGCACCAAAAGTTTCAAATGATCGAGATCGACAGGCTTTTGCAGGAAATCAAAAGCCCCATCTTTCATCGCCGTAACGGCTTCTTCCACCGAGCCGAAGGCCGTCAGTAGAATCACCGGAATCGTGGCGTCTGCCGTTTTGGATGCTTTCAGCACTTCCAATCCAGATGCTCCTGGAAGCTTAAGGTCGGTGACCACCAGCAGATATCGTCGCGCCCGAATTTTCTGAATTGCTGCTGTCCCGTCCGGTGCTTCATCCACACTGTAGCCGGCTCGTTCCAGGGCCTTGCGCAACATGGCACGCAATTCATTCTTGTCTTCAACCAGCAGAAGAGATTCCATGTGCTCTGTTTTTACCACGAATCGGCAAGCGTTCTTGGGGGAACCAAACTCAGTGTGCGGAGAAGGAAAGCATTGTGCCGTCCGGCACCTTCGTCAAACTGTCAAATGCGACCGACCTGTCTTGCAGTCCTAAAGCTGGCGCACTGCAACTCCTGGCTCTGACTCTCTCACTTCTAAGCTGTAAGTTCCAAACCTCTCATCCCGGAGGCTTTATCTCGCCCATCCTGGATCGCCCCCGGATTTTCGCAACTCGTCCTCCATATCGGCGATGCGCTGCTTCATTTGTTCGATTTCCTGCTTTTTCGCGGCAATCTTGGTGTCCTTTTCGTTGACGTCCTTGCGGGTGTATTGCTCACTCAGCGCTTTTTGCGGGTCGCCGTAATATTGCACCTGCGCTTTTTGTTCCTCACGCTGCAAAATGTCGAGTTCCTGCTCGGCTTGCGCCAGTTTGGCCCGCGCGTCCTTGAAGCGCTTGCGCCAAGCCTCTTCGGTGTTGGCTGGCGCAGGTGTCTTATCGGTTGGTGCGCTCTTATCCGCGCCAACCTCGGCGCCGGCGCCCGCGGTTTCCTTCGATGGAGCAGTCGCGGAACCCGACGGAGCCGCAGTTGGAGGCGCAGTTCCGCCTCCAAAATCCTCATTCGTATAAACTTTTTTCGGCTTGGGTTCTGCCTTCTTCTGTTCGCGGGCTTTCCGCGCCGCATCCGCAACTGAATCGGTGGTGCCCTGCGAGGCGCTGTCCGGTTGCTGCCGGCCAATCGCCGCAATCGCTGCGAGACCCACCACCGGGAGCGCTATCAGCACATATACGCCGGTCTTACGCCAAGTTATCGCACCCATAACACCTGCTTCCCCGGCAGCGAGCGGAGCCGGAATCATCCTTTGTAATTAAACCGGTATCGCGTCCTTCTTCGATTCTACCGCTTCCGGACCCGCATCCAGGTATTCCGGTAGCGTAACTATAAAGATGGCGCCACCGACTGCCTGGTTGCGTGCTTCCACTTGCCCGCCGTGCTGAACGACGATCTTTTGCACCACTGCGAGCCCTAACCCCGTACCCTGCGGCTTGGTAGTAAAAAATGGGTGAAACAGATTCGGCAATGCCTGCTCGGCGATTCCTGGGCCGTTGTCGGAAATGGTGATGCGCTGAAAGCCAGTCTCCGCGCCGCGCACCACTTCGCCCCGAATCACGATGTGAGCGCCCTTGATGTCCGCGCAAGCTTCGGTTGCGTTCCGCGCTAGGTTCAGCAGCACCTGCCGCAGCAGGCTTTCATCTCCCGCCACGCGTGCAAAGTCTCCATCGCTTCGCACCGCTACATTCGGCGCGGCCGCGGCGGTTTCCGCTACTACGTGTTCGACAATGCCTTTCAGTTCCACAACCTCTTCGGAAATCTCCAGGGGGCGCGCATATTTCAGGAATTCCGTTACAACATGGGTGATATTGCGGGTCTGTTCCAAAATGCGTCCCGCATGATCGGAAATCTCGGCGTCGGCGGATTCCGAGCGAATCATCTGCGCGTATCCGGAAATGGTGGCCAGCGCATTTTTGAATTCGTGCGCGATCCCGGCGGAAAGCTCTCCCAGCGCCGCCAGGTGTTTCTTCAACTCGATTTGTTGCTGTAGCGCGGCTAACTCCGTCAAATCGCTGAGCAAGCAGATTGCGCCGCTGATCTTCTCGTTGCGGCGGCGCACCGGCGAAATCGTCACTCCTAGCCGCCGTTCGTCGCCCGCCGGGGGAATATGGCTCACCTGTTCGCGCCTGAATATCTTTCCGCCCGCCAGGCATTCCGCAACCAGTTTGGTCAGCTCCGAGCTTTCGCCTAACACTTCGCTGTACCTTCGGTAATTTAGTCCGTGTATACCCAGCGCCGACTCGGCTGCAGGATTCGCGCTCGAAACGATCCCCAGCGCGTTCACCATCAACAAGCCCGCGGGCATGTTGCGCGTGACTTCTTCGCTCAATCGCTCAGTGTGTTCGGCGCGTTCTTTTTCCACCCGATGCAGGCGCTCGAGCTCTTTTTCCTGATCGCGCAATCTCTGGATTACGCCCTGCATCGAGGCGGTCATGAATGCCGCCGGGTTATCGACGCGGAGGCCGGCGTCTTGCCTCTGCTTCCCGGTTTTGCGGGTCTCCTTGAAAAAGCGGCGCACCAAATGCAACACCAGCCAGGCAATTGCGCCCAAGATCAGCGCCAGGCCGATTGCCAGCACCTTCAGGTTGGGTGTTCCGCCGGATTGAATCATCGTCAACATGGAAATGACAATCCTCGCCGATCCATTTGCGCCGTGCTCGCCAGGGCATTCATGGAATCTGAATGCCGTTCATCAAAACAAAAACCGGGCGGTAAAGTACCGTTCCACTTGCGGTCCCACGTAAACGACCAGCAGCGCGGCGATTCCCAAGAACGTCCCTAGTGGCAGTTGATATTGGCTCGCAATGGTCCATCGCAGGTTGCTCACGGTTCCCAAACGCCGGCGGCTGGCGCGTTCGGCGAGTGCCAGCTGCCAGCCAGAAACATACAATCCGAGAATGAGCGCTCCACCCACCAGGCTGCCCAACAGCGTTCCCAACAAGATTGTCAGAAAGGTTCCGCGCAAACCCAGAAAAGCGCCTACCATCGCCATCATTTTTACGTCGCCCAATCCCATGCCTTCGCGCCCGCGAGTTGCCTTGTACAGCGCCGCGGCTCCCCACAGCAGCAGACTGCCAAAGAGCGCGCCGATTAATCCGTCCAAGAACCCCCGCAGGTAGGCCGGGGGCACGCGATGAAAAAAGTTGACACTCAACCAAGAGGCGGCCCCGTCGTCGGGCGGCACCACGGCCGATAAGAACAAGCCGGCTATACATCCGGGCCAGTTCACCAGATCGGGAAGCAGTCGAACGCGCAGATCGGTAATCGTCAACACCACGATCAGGCATGTGAACATGAGCCACTTCACAGTTGCTTGGGTCACGCCAAAATCCATATAACACACCACGAACAAAATACCGGTCAACAGTTCCACCAGCGGATACATCGGCGAAATCGGGTATCCGCACGACCGGCATTTCCCGCGCAGCCACAACCACCCAAAAACCGGCACGTTGTCATAGGCCTTGATGGGCTGCTCGCAGCGCGGACAGCGCGAGGCAGGCGCAATGATCGAAACGCCTTCCGGAATCCGCGCGATGCAGACGTTCAGGAAGCTCCCAATCACAATTCCAAACAGAAAAAACAAGGCGATGACCACGTCTTGACTTTGCCACAGGCGCCGGTGACCCTCAACTAAACGTCGTCTAACCCGTGCCCGATGAATTACATACAGAGGTGGCCGAAGGATACGCAGAGCGCGCTGAGAGGATCGGAGGGAGCCGAGCAAGCGGCCGGAATTACCGCGTCGGGATTAACTGGTTTGGCGCCCGCAGACTTTCAACGGTAAACTGTCAATTGCTTCCATGCACTGGTTCGAACGCCGCATCCGCCGCTACGAGCACCGCCGCTGGACTACCGACGACAATCGTCGCGTGCAACCGTTCGACTGGGGGCTGGAACACATCGGCGGCGACCCCTCCTGCTCCGATCCCGCTTTGTACATTCGCCGGTACGCCAAACAGGCCATCGAAAACAGCGCGGAGTGGTTCGCCACTACGGCCGGCACCGACTACCAGCTTGATCCCGAGAATGTCCTCACATTCAGCAGCTCAATCAAGTCTCCTTGGCCTGAAAACAATATCGTTTACGCTCAGTTCTTCCCGTCAAAATCCGCCGCCGCGGCCGGTCCATCTCGAACGGATATGCCCGCAGTAGTGTTGTTGCCCAATTGGAACGCCAAGTGGCACGGGCAGCGTGGGCTTTGCAAATGGCTCCAGCGCATCGGCATCAGCGTTCTCCGCCTGAGCCTTCCTTATCACGATCGACGCATGGCCAAAGGCCACGAGCGCGCTGACCAAATCGTAGGCCCCAACATCGGCTTGACCCTGCAAGCCAACCAGCAAGCCGTTCAAGACACCCGCCGGTGCCTCCGCTGGCTGGAACAGCAGGGCTTCTCCCGCCTCGGCATTCTCGGCACGAGCATAGGTTCCTCGGTCGGCTACATCACCATGGTCCACGACGCAGCCCTGCGCGCTGGCGGCTTCTTCCACGTCTCCACCTATTTCGCCGACGTCGTCAGTCAAGGCATGACCACCACCCACGTCTGGGAAAGTCTCCGCCACCACGTTACCGTAGACGAACTGCGCGATTATTGGGCCCCAGTAAGTCCCATGCCCTACGTGGAGCGAGGGCTAGGCTCTGGCAAAAACGCGTTTATGGTCTACGGCAAATATGACCCCACCTTTCTTCCCGAACTCACCGAGCAGATGCTAGCCGCCCTCCGTCGGCATCACGCCAACCTGCGTACCCTGGAACTGCATTGCGGCCACTATTCGCTCGAACTTCCAGGATTTAGCCACCTAGCCGGTTACAGGATGCTGTCTTTTCTACGTTCTGCCCTTGCACAATAAAGCACCGACAATCTTCTAGCGGATCCGGTTGACGTCCTTGCGATCGTCGAGCCAGAATGGTAGAATATTATCTACCAAGGTGGACAATGAGCCTGAACATTAAGGATCCGGAGGCCCACCGACTGGCCCGCCTCCTAGCTGATGAAACCGGCGAGACGCTAACCGCCGCCGTCACCGAAGCCTTGCGTGAACGCCTTGATCGCGTACGTCAACAACGTAAGAAAGAGGCCCTTATTGACAGTCTTATGGAGATTGGCCGGCGGGGCGCGTCCCTTTTTAAGGGGCCGCCGGTTGACCATGCGGAATTGCTGTACCACGAGAATGGTTTACCAAAATGATTCTGGATGCTTCGGCAGCCTTGGCGATTATCTTTGGTGAACCCGGCTTCGAAGTGTTCGTCCACGCGATCGCTGGCGCGGAGTCGTGTAGCATTTCTGCCGCTACGTTCGCCGAAACTACGATGGTTGCGGAATCCCGCGCGGGCGACACCGCCGTCCGTCAATCGGATGCGTTCTTCCGGAATGCCAGGGTTTCTATCCAACCAGTCACCGTAGATCAGGCTTATATCGCCTGCCACGCTTTCTCAAATTTTGGCAAGGGACGTCATGCCGCAAGTCTCAACTTCGGAGACTGTTTTTCTTACGCGCTGGCCAAATCCACTGGCGAGCCTCTACTTTTCAAGGGTGATGATTTCCGCAAGAGTGACCTCAAGTCAGCGCTCGGATAGTTAGTGCGGTTTTGGCCCGACTTCAAAGTGTGCGAAATAGAAAGTGCCAGAGGGCATCGACAAGCGCATGCACCAGTGCTGAAGCGAAAATCGATCCCGTCTTGCGCCACGTCCAACCATAAACCAAGCCCGCGATCGAGGCGAGAATCACGTACCTCCAGTTGGGGAAGCCCATGTTGGTGATGTGCGAGAAGCCGAACAGCACGGATGCCGTCCACCAACCCGTCAGATCGCTCTTGGTGGATCGCGACAGCATGTTTTGCAGCAAGCCTCGGAACAGGAACTCCTCCGGCCACGCGGTGAAACACAAAATCGCGAGAACTAAGGGGGGAAGCGTCTTCCAAGCGGCCCAGTGTGGTGCGAACTGGACGAAATGCATCATCGTGCCGAGGGGAATGGCGATCGCCGCGAACAGCAGCAAACTTCCGACAATGTAAAGGCCCCAGCGTGGACCCCAGCCGATGCTGTACCCCGCTCCCGGCAACCGGCGCACCAGCAAAAATGTTGCGAGGGCCACATCCACGCATAGCAATACGGTGAATACGTAAGCGAGTCGACCTCCTGGATAGGGCCACAGCCAATGGGAAGGAGAAAACTTTACTGCCACCCACACGCCCGCGATGGTGATGTAGTCCTGCCACGATCCAGGCGGCCGACCGTTCGCCGATGCCGTCAACACCAACGGAACGAAGACCAAAGCGATAATGGCACCGGCACGCGCGGCCGCGAAAGTGTTTGTCCCCAGGGCGTAAATCAGGTATCCAAGGATGACGGTCGTTCCCAGCAAGTAGCCGCTGGCGGCTCCGCAGCGCGACGAAAGGAATTCGGGCACGCCTCGCGCGCCAAGCAGCAGCAGCACGGCGAAGTAAAATGCAAAGGTCGTCACGGTGGCGGCGAATTCGCGGTTGCCATAGCCGAGCCAAGTGGCATACAAGGCGCCGCCAAAGCAAAGCGCAGCCCACAAACCAAGCGCGGCAAGCGGTCCGATTTGTCGAGTGGCAGGCAAGCGAGAATTGTAACGCACAGACGGAAGCCGATCGGGCGACGAAGAGGTCGACATCGACAGTTGGGAGTCAAGAGGGAAGAAAGATCACCGAGGTTCGACCTCCTTTGAGGTGGCGGGTTGAGACGACGCAGCATCTCATCACTGCTCAGGAGGCGCTTTCTGGCTCAGCGAGTGAACCCATCGCCACGTCGAATTATGATGACGCCGCCCTATCAATCCGAACACCGTCTTGACTACATCGACTGGATGCGAGGGCTCGCCTGCCTGCTGATGTTCCAGACGCACTGCTACAGTTCCTGGTTGACTCCCGACGGGCGAAAGACCGGGCTCTATGCGGGTTCGCAACTCGCGGGGACGCTCCCCGCCCCACTCTTTATTTTCCTTTCTGGAGTTTCGGTTGCGCTGATCACCGAAAAACTTCGTGAAAAAGACGCATCCCGGAACGCCATCGCTAAGAAAACGATCGTTCGTGGGGCTGAGATCTACGGTCTCGGGCTATTATTCCGCGTCCAAGAATTCGTTCTCGGTTATCCGATTTCGCCGTGGACGGACTTATTTCGCGTCGATGTTTTAAACATTCTCGGAATATCGATGATGTTGCTGGGCCTGTTGTGCTGGTTTACCGCTTCGCCGTGGCGACCCCAAGATCCCATCGGGGTGCAATCGAGACAGAATCCAGCCGTAGCGAAATGGCGGAATCGCGGGTTCGTTTGCGCGCTCATTGCCGCGACGGTCATGGCCTTAGTTACCCCGGTGCTATGGACGAGCGGCCGATTGCGGTCGCTGCCCTGGCCAATCGAGTCGTATCTCAATGGCGTGCACACGTACGGGCGTCCACAGGCCTGGTTATTCCCAATTTTTCCGTGGGTGGCTTTCGCGTTTGTGGGACTCGCAATTGGATTTTTTCTGTTGTCCGACTACGCGAGGCGAAAAGAAGTTTCCGCATTTGTGGTCTTGGGATGTCTAGGAGTTCTTGCCTGCGGGTGCTCCTTATCATTTGATGCTGGACCTTTCCGCCTTTACGATCCGGCCATCTACGACTATTGGCATTCCAGCCCGAGTTTCTTCCTGATGCGCTGTGGCGTTCTCCTGATCATTTTGTTTTTGGCTTATGCTTGGTGTCGCTGGGGATTCGCGGAAAAGGGTTTCAGCCCGGTCATCCAACTCGGTCAAACGTCGCTGCTGGTGTACTGGGTGCACATCGAATTCGTGTACGGCCGCTTGTCGATCCTGCCCAAAGGACGATGCAGCATCGCCGCCGCGACGGCGGGGCTCGTGATCATTTTTGTCGCGATGTTGGCTCTGTCAATCTGGCGGGCGCGCTGGAAGAAGCGCCCCGCTAGGGTTTCGCAGGCGGGTCCTGCGGTTGCGGCAACTGCGGGATCCGTATGATGACTTCGCCGGGTTTGGCGCGCTGC
>OBLW0100001178.1_pt1 | contig 22481 bp, 16 predicted proteins | sample 1520161 | NCBI WGS metagenome assembly OBLW01 (sample SAMEA3539309, study PRJEB22396) | soil metagenome | biome: tundra; feature: field; material: soil | place: USA | collected 2010-05 | depth 0.15 m | reverse complement strand
TTCCGGGGTAGCTCAATCGGCAGAGCACGCGACTGTTAATCGTGTGGTTGAGAGTTCGAGTCTCTCCCCCGGAGCTGCGCACCGAAGCTTTGAGGTCTTTCGACGTCAAACCACACTCGTGAGTGTCCTGGTCCCGCAGTTGCAACTAGCAGGCTCGCTATTGGTGCGCCCACGGCTGGGGCGCGTAAGTGCCGTCACCCCGTAGCGAGAGGTCGTGCGCCCAGGTCAGCACGTGGTATGGACCGACGGCTGCTACGTGTTGCGGCGGCCCGAACGATGCCAGAGCTGACTGCGCGTCGACGCCTCCCCATGGCGTCGTCGCGTTGTAGACGAGGAACTCGAAGCCTCCCCCGTACCATGCCGAGCTCGACAGCCTCCTGTATCGCACGACATGCTGACCGCCGGCACGCGTGACGACCGGGCGGACGACAACGGAATCGGAGGACTCCACCGTCACGATCGACGCGCTCCAGTAGTCGCCTATGCCTCTGGTGAGATGGTGCTGCTCGAGATACGCAGCCAGGCCCACGGCGGGTTGAGCCGGTGACGGAGTCGTGAGGGTGTTCACGAAGGTCGTCGCGTAGCCGAGGACCACAAGACCAGCCACTCCGGCGAGGACAATCCTCGGCCATCCATTCGTCGCACGTCCCGCGATCTGTCCCGCGAGGCGCGCACCAAGGATCGAGCCGAAGATCATCGCGGCCGTCAGGTAGCGGCCAAAAGGGGCCTGCGACGAGAAGGAGAACCATACAAAGGTGGAGCAGCCGCCGAAGAAACCGAAGACGAGCACATCCTCGAACCAGGCGGCCTCCCGGCGGTCCGAGCCAGCAACCTCATCTGATGCCGGTACGTCGCCGCCCACGATCGAGCCCACGACCGAGCGGACGATCGCAACAAGCCCGACACCGATCGCCAACACGCCCAGACCTAGCCCGATCGCGTGTGCAACCCCGAGGATCGGTGGCACTCCCGGCGAACCGAAGGGTCGAGACCCGACACCCTCCAACGCCGCTCCCCAGGTGATGACGTGATAGACGTTGTGAAACATCTGATGGAACTGCGCCCGAGGATTCGCCGCGCCGATCGTGTAGGCCCCGATTGCCCAAGTGATCCTGCGCGCGGCTTCGGCAAACACGACGCTGCCCAATGCCGCAGTGAACGCAGGAGCACCCGCTCTCCATCGCCGAGCCCGTAGCGCGGCAACTATCCCCGCCAGGCCAATCGGTGCCACTCCGAGGACCACAATCTGGAGGTCTCCGAGCAGGCCGGCCGCGAGGAAGACGACCGCCAGCAGCCAGCCCCAGCCGAAACGAGCCCTCCGCAACGCCACGAACGCGACAAGGCACCAAAGCGTCGTCGCCACATGGAATGGACCGATGAGGAAGAACTCTGCGAAGGCATGCGTCGGCAGGCCGAGAAGCACAACGACAGTCCCTGCGGCCAGTAAGCCGGCCCACCGACCTCGACCACGCTGCGCGATCCATGCTCCGAACCCGATGACGCCGACGGCGATGATCGCCGGCACAAGGTGAAGTAGTTGCGGATGGACTCCTCCGACGAGGACGGCAATTGCGTAGACCGGGGCATCCACCAACCAGAACGAGTCGAGGGAGAGAGCCCAGTGGGTGAGCGTGAAATTCCCGAGCAAGGCCTTTCCCTCGAGAATCACGCTGGCCCCATCCGAGTTCGCGGCATACGAATGCACGGACGAGAGGTAGAGCAGGCCGACGAGGACGAGCGAACCCACCGCCCACGCGCACCATAGGACGAGGCGCCAAGCGGACCGGTCCCTTAGGTGACCGTCGCCGCCTCGATGTCGCACGGCCGGATGTTAACCAATCGCCATCCGTGTCCCCTAGCCAGAGCGCGAGCCGGCCTCGTCCACCCCTCCCGGCGTCGCGACAGCCGCGGCAGGCCCTCTGAGAGAGGGGAACCGGAACCGGGCCTCATCCTCGAAACACAGCCGCCCAGGCCGGGTTGCAAGCCGGCAGGGCTCGAGGCACGGGACGGATTCGCACTCCCTGTCCTCGGGCGTAGCATCCGAGGGCACAGTTAGGGCAAGCAGTAGCGCGACAAACCGCAGTTACAGGAAGGGCCCGTAGCTCAGTGGTCAGAGCAGGGGACTCATAATCCCTTGGTCGCAGGTTCGATCCCTGCCGGGCCCACCGATGAAACCACAGTTTCAGAGGGTACTTTTCGGACCCGATTCGCGAAGTCTCCAACCCAACAATCGCCCAACAACGTCTCGGAGATCTCCCGAATCCCCAGAATCCCAGGAGGACAAACCCGGAGAGTCCCGACGAATCCCGAAGGACGGATCCCGGTGTGAGGCGCTCGGAGCCGAGGACCTCTGTCCAGGACTCGAAGGGCAGATCGCCCGTCACCATAAGGCTCGTGCGTTCATAGGCCGTCGAGATGACGTCGAGGAGCAACTCGGCACCGACCTTGGAGGCCGGGACCAAACCGCCAATCTCTTCCTCCAGCTGGTGTCGTCGCGTTTCGAGCGAGCGTGACCGTGAGCTCCAATAAGGCCTTCGGCCGATGGGGCGAGGTCTTCGGTGACGACACTGTGGCCGCCATGATCGACCGCCTCGTCCATCACGCCGAGGTCATCAACCTAAAGGACGACAGCTACAGGTTCAAAGGCCGCGATCTCGGGAGGGTGCCCGGTGAGGACTACACCTGAGCAACTGTCGGCCATCGAGGAGGTGGCGCCTCTGGCCGAATGACCACCCAACGTGGCCGGTGGCCCCAAGCGGGGGGTCAATTTTCGCCCGGCGTTGACAATCGAAAACCTTCATCGGATGGAACTCGGAAATCGCAGGTTGTCTCACGAACTCAGCGCCTTCACCGGTGGGTCCGAGGCCGGAGTATCAAGCCAGAGGGGTGACCGCGACGACGCGACGGAGTCCAGACTTGTCTTGGGCAGCCTGATCCTTTGAATCGTTCGTGGTGTCTGTACCGATCGCTGTCACCAAACCGGGATGCTGCCTTCGCCGAGAACGATTTACCGCGGCCCTTAAGTATTTGCAGTAGCCAGTCGATAAATGAGGTCGTGAGGTCGTGCAGCGTCCTCGTGGCAAAGCCCCTCCGGTGGTTCTGGGCCACCGCCGCTACCCTCTTCGTCGCAGCAGCGATCTTCGGCGCATGGGTGGTCCTCGATCTTGGCGGCACGCGGACCACGAACGCCGTCGACAATCTCGGTCAGTTGCTCGCGCCACTGATCGCCACCGGCGCGTGCGGATGGGCCGCATGGCGCTCTGCAATAACTCGGAAGGCGTGGGTCTTCCTCGGGGCCTCAAGCCTTTCTTGGGCCGTCGGGCAGGCAATTTGGTGCTACTACTCGCTGATACGCGACGTCGCCGTACCATTCCCCTCCCTCGCTGACGCCGGGTATCTCTCCGCTGTCCCACTCGCTGTCGTGGGTCTGCTGGCGTTCCCGAGCAACCTTCGACGCGTGACTTCGCGACTGGGCGCACTCTTGGACGGCATGCTTATTGCTGGATCGCTGTTGTTCCTCAGCTGGGCCACGGTGCTGGGCCCGATCTACGGGTCCCACCAGGGCGACATCTTGAGACAGGTCCTCTCGATGGCCTATCCGGCGGGCGACGTAGTGCTCGTATCGCTCGTGGTAATCCTCGCCAGACACACTGCGCTCAGTAATCGCAGGAGCCTGCGTCTAGTCATGCTCGGCATCATCGCGTTTGCCGTCTCGGACAGCTCCTTCGCGTACTTCACCGAGGTCAACACGTACGGATCGGGCAGCGTTTTCGACATTGGATGGGTGGTCGGGTATCTGCTCGTGGCGTTAGGAGCCGGGTGGACCCTGGTTTCGGCGCCGAACGAGTCAGAGAGTTCGGAGTCCGAACTCGTCACGCTTATGTCTGTCTTAGTCCCTTATGCCCTGGTCGCCCTGGCGGGAGTTGCCGTAGCGATCCGTCTCGTCCAGGGACGCCACTTCGGTCTCTTCCTCGCTTCCGAGGGGTTCATCCTCCTCCTCGTGCTGGGGTTCAGACAGATCCTCACCCTCCTGGACAATCTGACGCTCAACCATCGCCTTCACACGAAGCTGGCGTTAGGTACCCAGGTTCTACGCGACCGGGAAGCGCGGTACTCGGCTCTTGTAGAGCATTCGTCAGACGCCATCACGATCCTCGGCGAGGATGCGACCGTCGTCTACCAGAGTCCCTCTCTTACCAATGTGCTCGGGTGGGAGCAGGCGAGAACCGCCGGTAAGAGCCTCCTCGACCTTCTCCACCCGGACGACCACAGCCGGTGGCAGGCAGTGGTAGGTCGCCTTAAGGCCGACCCGAACGACGAGGTGACTACCGAGTGGCGCATTCGCCACTTGGACGGCACGTGGCGCATATTTCAGTCGGTGGTAACCAATTTGCTGGACGAGCCAAGCGTCAATGGACTGGTACTCAATAGCCGGGACGTGACCGATCAACGAGCTCTTGAGGATCAACTACGCCATCAAGCATTCCACGACCCTCTCACAGCCCTCGCCAACCGCGCACTCTTTGCGGAACATCTTGAACAGGCGGTCCGACGTCGTGCACGTAGCGGTGGCTCGCTCCATGTGATGTTCATCAACCTCGACGACTTCAAGGCGGTGAACGACCTTCGTGGCCGTGACCAGGGCGATGAGCTGATCCAGCAAGTGGCTATGCGCCTTCAGGCGACGTTTCGAGAAGCTGACGCCATAGCGCGTCTCGGAGGCGACGCGTTCGCAGTCCTGCTCGAGGGCGCTTTTGGGAGCGTCGACCCGAGTGCAGCAAGACGATTGATCGGGAGTTTCTCCTTGCCTTTTGAGCTCGATGGCGAGGCGGTGGTCGTGACTGCGAGCGTCGGCGTGGCTACCGACGCGAGCGGTGCGGAGACCGACGAGGAGCTGCTGCGCTACGCGGAGCTCGCCATGTATGCGGCAAAGGCACAGGGAAAGCGATGCTTCGTCGTCTACTCCCCGGACCTACATGGCTCGGTCCTCGAAGGAGCCAAGATCGGAACTGAGCTTCGGCGAGCAGTGGAGCAGAACGAGTTCGTTCTCTTCTATCAGCCGATCGTTGACCTCCAATCTGGCCGAGTTAGAGCCGTCGAGGCGCTCGTTCGTTGGAACCACCCCGAGCGAGGCTTGGTCTTTCCCAACGACTTCATTCCCGCAGCTGAAGCCTCAGGCTGGATCGTGCCCATCGGCGAATGGGTGCTCAACAGGGCTTGTCACGCTCTCCCGACGTGGAACCACATTGGCAACGAGCCGTTACGCATCAGCGTGAATGTGTCGCTCCGCCAGCTATTCGATCCGCGCTTTGTCACGGTGGTGCGCAAGGCCCTCGATGAGTCCAAGATCGACCCACAGCAGCTCACCCTTGAGGTGACTGAGAGCTTGTACTCCGAGGACTCGGCAGAAAGGACAGAAGTGCTCTCCGAGCTGAGGCGAATCGGCGTGAAAATCGCTATTGACGACTTCGGGACCGGTTACTCAGCGCTCAGCTCACTCCGTGACATGCCAGTCGACGTCCTCAAAATCGATAAATCGTTCGTCGATCACATCGCCGACAGCGCCGAGGCAGCACATCTAGTTCAGATGATCCTGCAACTTGCTCACGACTTCCGTATTTCAACCGTCGCCGAGGGAGCAGAGAACGTGCGCCAGGTCCAGATGCTTCGGGCTATGGGGTGCTCATTCGTGCAGGGCTATTACTTCTCGAAGCCGCTTCCGGAGTCAGAACTCGAGATCGTGCTCCAGCGGGACTTCCCAGTTCCCCCTCCCTTGAAGCCGACTGCGGGGCGGATACCGATCGGAGGGTGAGCAACACTCACACGCGCCCTCTCGACCCCACACGTGTTCGACTGCATGTCGGGATTGTGCAATGACGCGACATGCATAAGCGCGGCGAGCAAGGACGGTGGCGACCCGATGCGGTCCACCGCCAGCATCGCGCGGAAGCCAACGCCCGTATCGACGCAGGTGGAGGGTCCAACCCGGCGCGCGACTGGGGCGACGGTAGGTACGCGCGTCCGGGCCGACAGGCACATCGCCGAAGTTCTCGGCGAGCACCAGCGCAGCCTCGCGGCTCAGGCGATCAACAGGCGCCAAGAACTCCCATTGGTCCGTGTAGCGCACGAGCGTCGATGGGTCGAGAAAGACGGTCGTTCCCTTGTTGCGACGGGAGAGCAATGAGGTTGCCGAAGCCTCACCTGGTGGGAAGTCCTGTGCCGGGAAAAGGCGGTCGTAGCTCACGAGGTCGATCTCCGCGCAAGCCGTCATGGCTTCGCGCAGGAGGTATGCGCCGATGCGTCGAGCTAAGCTGGCGGGCACTCGCTCGCTGAAGAAGACCCACACGTGGCCGTCTCCGGATCGAGATCGCTCGCAAGCGTCCACCCGCGCCGTCGAAGACGCAACCGGCAAGTCGGGATGGAGGCCGGCAGTCAGGGGTCGATGGTCGAACAGTCGCAGACCCGACAGGGAGCTTTTGTCCTTGAGCGGAGAGGTGTCCGCGAATCATCTTTCCGGGACGATCAGTGTCGGTCTTTATCCCCCGATGGGTTACGATTCGTGCTTCTTGTTGGTGTGACGAGGGTCCGCGTCCTGAACCAGACGCGTGTCGTCGATTCGTTGGGCCCGCCTGCGCCGGGCCCTTGGCTCTTTTCGGCGGTTCAGATTTGGCAGCCGAAGGGCTAGAAGTCGGCTGGCTCCACCCAACATTCACCCAACATTGGGTTTCCCAAGTCGTCCGGTACCGTCCACAGGCGTCCCGATACGAGCCAGAATCGCCTATTCAAATGGCTGATCGAGGACGCCGGCAAACGCTGCGAGACGCCCCGACACACACAGGAGTCAACTCATAATCCCTTGGTCGTGGGTTCGATCCCCACCGGGCCCACCGATTAAGCCGCAGGTCAGAGCCTAATTATTAGACCGGATCCTCCATACCTCCAACCCAACATTCGCCCAACAAAGTCCCAGAGACCCCCAGAATCCCCAGAGAACAGTCCCGACGAATCCCGGAGACAGATCCTGGTGTGAACAGATACGAGAGTCCGAGTTGAGAGAATCCCGCTGGACTTCACTGGAGACTCTTCCTCTTCTTCTTCTTCTCGATCTTCCTCCTGGCGCCACTCCGAGGCGGACGACGACTTACCGATTCGGTGGTTTCTTAGGTGCAATGAAGCCGAGGCTCGTGTATCCGCGGGCACGCTCGCGATACATCCGCGCGAGCACCGGAACCTCGACGTCGACGTAGTCGTGCACGACAACGCGTGCCTTGTTAGGTGTCGGCCGTAGGATCCGACCGACGTACTGGACGATGCTCCCCTTGAACTTGATGGGGAAGGCCAGAAAGACAGTGTCCAGTGCCGGGCAATCGAATCCCTCGCCAAGGAAGCTAGCGGTAGCGACCAGGACGGTGCCGACCAGCCCAGGCTGAGCGAGTCGATCGACGACCGCTCGTCTTGCCTTTCTGCTCATGCCTCCTTTGAGCACATGGGCAGTGATCCCGCGAGTCACGAGATCCTCCACAATCGCGTCGAGATGCTCGGTCCAACGGGTGAGCACGAGGCTGTTTCGTCCCTCGTTGACCGAAGTCGAAACGTCGTCGCAGATCAACCTCGTCCTACTGGCGTCGGTCACAACGCCTCGAAGTGTCTCCTGAAAGTGCAGACCCGGGCCCTCAACGTGAGCAGTCTGATGGACGACAAGCTCTCGCTGCATCAGCTGACTCCCAGACGGTTCCTGCATCCGGTGCCTTATTGGGCCACACTGCATCGTCATCATGGCTTGAAGTCCGTCTCGTCGATATGGTGTCGCCGTCAGACCGAGCCATCGGCGCACAGGCATTTGGCCAACTGCGCGCTCGAACGTAACGGCCGGAACGTGGTGGCACTCGTCGACAATCACGAGCCCGTAGCAAGCCGTTACCTCCGCGAGGTCGTCTCGGCGGGCAAGACTTTGAACCATCGCCAGGTCGACCACACCACTCGCCTTCCGCTTCGGACCGATCTGTCCGACGCGCTTCTTATCGAGACCGAGGTATGTGGTCAAACGGTCTCGCCATTGTTCGATGAGGGGCTGACGGTCGACGATCACCAGAGTGGGCACACGGTGAAGCGCGATCAGGGCACATGCAACAACGGTCTTCCCGGCTCCTGGCGGCGCAACAAGTACGCCTAGCTCGTAAGCTACAAGTGCATCGACGGCGGTCTGCTGGTCCGGGCGAAGAGTCGCGAGCGGCTCGTACTCGACCGCTTCTGTCGAGTCATATGCCTCGATGATCTCGAGCCGACTCCCGGCCTCGGTCGCGATCGCTTCCGCTTGAGGACGAACGCCCCTCGGGAGTAGTAGCTGGTCGAGCGTCTCTCGGTAGCAGCGGATGAGCCGTGGCGTGTTGCCGGTCCAAAACCGGTTCCTCTCCTTCTCGTAGAAGTCGGGATTGTGCAATGACGCGACATGCTTCAACGCGGCTAGAAAGGACGGTGGCAGCCCGATGCGGTCCACCGCCAGCATCGCGGAAGCCAACGCCCGTATTGACGCAGGCGGAGGGGGCGAACCCGGGGCGCGAGTGGGACGGCGGTAGGTACGCGCGTCCGGACCTACTGGCACATCGCCGAGGGACTCGGCGAGCGCGAGCGCGGCCTCGCGACTCAGGCGGTCGACAGACGCCAAGAACTCCCATTGGTCCGGGTAGGGGTCCAGCGTCGATGGGTCGAGGAATACGGTCGTCCCCTTGTTGCGACATTCGCCCTGAAGCGGGAGAGCAATGAGGTTGCCGAAGCCCTGCCTCGGTAGAAAGTCCTGGGCCGGGAAAAGCCGGTCGTAGCTCACGAGGTCGATCTCCGCCCGAGCCGTCATGGCTTCGCGCAGGAGGTACGCGCCGATCCGTCGAGCCGAACTGGCGGGTACCCGCTCAATGAAGAAGGCCCAGACGTGACCGCCATCTCCGGATCGAGACCGCTCAAGCACAGCGGGAATGCCGGCGGCTCGCGCGGCATCGAGGTAGGCAAGAGCGTCAAGCGTCCATCCCGCGCCATCGAAGTCGCACACCAACAAGAAGCACGAATCGTCACCCATCAGGGGGTAGAGACCGACACTGATCGTCCCGGAGAGATGGTCCGCGGTCACCTCTCCGTTCAGGGACAACAGCTCCCTGTCGGGTTTGCGACTGTTCGGCCATCCGCCCCTGGCCGCCGGCCCCCACCCCGACTTGCCGGTCCGAACGTTCTCCCAGCGCAGAGCGTAGACGTCGTCTCGGCCTCGGAATAATGCTCGGAACAGTTCGACCTTTTGCTGCGACGAAGAGCGTTGCGTCACACCCGAGGCCAAGGCTGGACGGTCCGCCGGAAACAGAGTCGGCTCCCAAGCACTTACAGGTGCGGCACGGTCTTCGCGCCCCAGGCCAAGAAGATCACGCAAACGACGGTTCTCCGCCTCAAGGTCCGCGACCCGTTCAGCAAGGTCGTCGTCTGGGCGACGTTCACCCGAGCGGTCGTTGATCGTCAGATCCAGCTCCTCTTAGCTTTCAGCATGGTCGGGACACCTGCCACGAGGCGGGTACCAGTACGGGCAACGAATTGCGGTGCCTGTTGCGAGGTCGTGATGAGGACACCGTAGGTTGCCAGGTGCCCAGCCGTTGCGTGCCCATTTGGCGCGTTCGCGATCGATGGCCGTCGCCGAGCGTCGGGCATCGTAAAGCGGATCCAGATTCTGGTCACTCCAAAGGATCAACTCGGTCGCCGCATGATGGACCTCGTACTCAGCCAGCCCGTCGACTGCGAGCAGTTCGAGATCGTCACGGAACTGCTGGTCCGCGGCGTTCGCCGCAAGGCGCTGACGAAACGTTGCCGGCGATACACCGCAAGCACTCAGATAGTGGTCACCCGCAACGGCCAGGTCGGTATCGGTGATCTGGAGCTCCCGGCGGGCGAGCCACATGTCCCACAAGTCGCGCCCTTTTCGTCGTTGCGCAAGGGCACGGAACTTCGACCCCACGAGCTCGCCGGGCTGGAAGGTCGGTATCTCGGCTTCGCCTGACCACCAACGCGTGTCGACGCTGTGAGCAATCCGGGTTAGGGCAAGTGCCGGCGGAACCTCGTCGGTGTTGATCTCGATCTTGACCCGCAGCCGAACTCCAGAATTGGCCTCACCCTCCAGCAGAACCTTTACGCTCCCGTGCACGACGTTGCGACTCACCTCCTTGAGAGGGCTCGCTACGAGCGCCGACCGGATGGCGTCAACGAGCCAGCCGGTCGGTCCGGCGCGGCCGACGAGAACGTAGTCGAGATCCTCCGAGTACCTCCTCGCTCTTGGCAGGTGAAGCTTGTGCAAACATGTGCCGCCGCGCCACACGAGGCAACGGCCAAGCTCGTCGTGGCTGGCGAGGAGGATCGCCAGCTGTGAGAGCAAAAGGTCTTGCTCTACTTGCTCTTCGGTCGACCAAGGATGCTGGCGACGCCACTGGGTGAGGACCGGCGGCGGAATCACTCGTCGGGCTCCACTGCGACATTCACTATCACCTGCCACCGGCGGTCAATCTCGCCGTGGGCCTCTCCCTTTGGGTTAAGCAGCGTGCGGTTCCGGTCTCCCTTGGCGGACTCTTCGAGCGCGCTCAGTTCCACGTCACTCTTGACGCTCTCGAGTAGAAACCCCAGTCGGCGCGTAGCCGCCCGCGACCGTTGCGACGTTTGCTCGGCGAGTCTGTCGGCGTCAAGGGTGAATTCGCGCAAGACAGTTGCGACGTTGCCGACGCCGCCGCCTCGACCCGGGGCCTGGGCGAGGTCGAAAGCGCACGTCTCCGGTGTCGCGACCCGAAGCGACCCGGTGGGGCCGGTCGCCGTCGCCACCGGCCATATCGACATCCGGGCATCGGTGTAGAACCGCAGTCTCGGCCCGGACGTCCTGTCGGTCACCGGACGGTTCACGACCGTCTGGGTTACCTGGGCCGCTTGGTGCGCTGCGCCATGACGGGCCGCAGCGGACAGGTAGCCAAGGTAGTAGTTCCGGCCGAGGTGACGGCAGAGGTCGTCGAGGAACCAATCTGCCGGTACGGTGCCCTCATGCCGGTACTGCGGCGGGATGAGGACGTAGAGACCCCTTACCGGGCTGAAAAGCAGGTGCCGTCGCTGTGCCTCGGCAACGGCGACTCGCACCGACCCCGGCGAAGATCCTGAGCGATCGCGAACCTGCTCCTGGGTGAGCGTTACCTGCCCTTCGCTGAGGAACTCGTCCCAAAGGCCAGCAAAGCGCGTATTAGAAGCCATGAAAGTTAGTGTACCGCTAACTTTCATGGTGATGGGTATGCATGGAGCAGTGACAAAGGTCTGCCTCCCGAACCAGAGGTCTGTCGTCGATTCGTTGGGGTCGTCTGCAACCGGACCTTGGCCCTTTCCGGCGGTTCAGATTTGACAGCCGAAGGGCTGGAAATCGGCTGGCGCCACCCAACATTCACCCAACATTGGGTTTCCCAACTCGTCCGGCACCGTCTACAGGCGTCCCAATCCGGGCCACAACTGCCTGTTCACATGGCTTGTCGAGGACGCCAGCAGACGCTGCGAGACGCTCCGGCACAGACAGGAGTCAACTCATAATCCCTTGGTCGCAGGTTCGATCCCTGCCGGGCCCACCAAGAAATGGCAGTTGGGATAAGAGAGAGGGAGAGGTAGAACCGGTACACCTGAGAGAGAGGACGGGAGCCAGCCAGCCAGCCAGGACGGCGATCGGGAACCAGCCAGCCAGGACCGTGATCGGGAACCAGGCCAGCCAGAGCGTGGTCGGGAGCCAGGCCAGCCAGAGCGTGGTCGGAGCCCGACGAAGCCAGGACTGCAGCGAGCCGGGTGGCCAGGACGGAGCGTCGGCGGAGCCGGCAGTGACGGTCGCTTAGAGCGCCCGTTGGACAAAGCCCTTTCAGGTCGAGCGAGGTCGGCGTAGCCTGGTTTCGGGCCCTCGGGGGTAAACCCGCACCGAAGAGCCGGAGTAGAGGGTGAGAACCGGCCACGCTGGCAGGTCTTTTGACCGCAGATGTCGTTCCCTCCTTGGGACGCTCCCGAGGGCCCATCACCTCGTCAGCAACCCAAGTCCCGTCGCAGTTGGGCCGGCCCAATAACGAGCAACCCCCGCAAGTTCAGTTTGCCGCGACGGCCGAGCAAGAGCCGTTTCGCCAAGCAGTGGAATCGACCGCGCGAGGAGTCGACGTCACACCTGATCCTCGTGCCTTGCGTTACGTCGACTAGTCCCTATCGGCGGACGACTGGAGGAGGAGAGCGAAGGACTTGGCGACGGGCACGACCGGGCTACGCCACCGGATGGAGATGTTGTTTACTCTCCCGTTCCTTGCGTTCCCGCGCCACGCGGATCTCGTGGTGAGCGACCCGCTCGTCCCGCAGATGAAGGTGGCGACCTCCCCACCCATAGTCCGTGAGCTTTATCTCCGTCCCGTTGGTGATGACGATCTCGCGGTGCGCGGACCGCCAGTCCATGATTGTGACGCACTCGGGGCAACGCGGGTCGGGCTCAATCAGGAAGTACGGGTACCACTCGGCGTTCTCGTCGCGGCTCTCGGCTCGCGTCACCGACTGGCTCGCACCTCCGCCGCAGAAGCACTCGTTGTCTGCCGTTTGCGGGCGCTACCGCCCGAGTGCTTCCCGACGACCGCGAGCGAACCCATCGAGGGCACGACAGTGGACTCTTCCCCTGTCGACCACCTCACCCGCAAGAGCGACCCGGTCACGCCGGTCACGACTCCATCGCGGGGAGCCTCGCCGACTTTCCTCGAAGAGATCTGCACGCGATCACCAACGACTGCCATGTACCGAATGGTGCCACGCCGCAGCGTGTCTGGCCAGCCCGACCCACACCTTTCGCCCGCAGTGGGCGCTCGGGGCAACGGCACAGCAGCGCCTGATGACAACGTCGGGCAATCGAACGGCGATTTTCAGCGGTAGGCACGTCGTTGTTAGATACTGCAGTATCCAACGACTCGGGCCACACCGGGAGGGAAGCAGGTAGCCACTATGTCAACCGCCGCAGGCAGGCGAACGATGCCGACACACTTCGCCGCGTTCGGTGGGGTAGGCGGGAAAGCACACGGGCCACACAACAAGCATGCCCAGCAGGTGCTCGCTCGACGAGCGGCGATCGAACGCAAGCGGAGAACGAGCAAGGCACGTATGGGTCGCAGCAGGCCGAGCAAGGCGGAGCCCGAGTAGCGCGAGCCGACAGCTAGGTAACGGGCTAGTCACGGCGGCGGGCGGCTGCCTAAGGGGACCGCCAGCCGGAGCGTCGGGGGGGAAGTGAAAAAGTCGAAGCTGGCCGGGGGAAGGGGGGGCGACAGCGTTGTCGAGGTCGGGTCCCTGTCGCGGGTCCCGGTGAAGGCTTACGTATCCCGTCGCGATTGTCGCTTCAAAATGGCCCGAGTCCCTTCGCGATGGTCGCCGCGATGAAGCTCGCCAGTCCTCCCACGGTGTCTCCCTTCGGCAACCTGTCCATGAGCCGCATTTTCTCGGTCCAAGTCGGGAACTTCGGGTCGGGCAACCCGAAACACCAGTATTGCGGCTCGAGCCAGAACACGACCACGCCCTTGGGCGTGTGCACACGCAGAAGCACTTGGGTCATGTTGATGTCCCAATCGACACGAAGGCCCGTCAAATCGCTGAGAAGTTGTGCCAGGCGCCTCTGAAAGGCCTCCGTCTTCTCGATAGCGTCAATTGACGGAGCGGCTTGTCGACCTAGCATCCAGTCACGCTTGTCGACGAGCAGCTCGGCAGTGAGATACCAAGCGATCTGGCGTGCCCGGCCGACCAGCAAACCTGTCGTCGCAGCAGCGTCAGCATCAAGCTCTGCAGCCAAACAGGTGTGCTCTTCGGCCGAAAGGTGACTCGACCAGTCTCTCCATAACAGGGGCTTCAAGTTCCCGAGCGGAACGCTGCCAGTAAAGCCCAGAGAATTGGGACCGACGGATAGTCGCTCCACGACCGGGTCAGGGACTATCCCCTCGATGGTCTTCCTCAGGTATTCACTCATCGGCGAATTGCCAAGAACCACACTCGTGGGCAACCTCGGCAGCCACTCCGTCTCGTCGGACCCCCAGTCGGAATCAGACGCCAGCTGCCCGATCGCAGGCTGCTCCATCGCGGCAGCATCTGATCCCACCTCCTCCTCGGTGAAGATGCCCTGTTCCAGAAGCTGGAGCGCCCGGTGCCACCGGTAGCGGGATGCTGCGTTCAGAACGCTCTTTGCTGTAGTCGCCATCTTGACCTCGGCAAAGGGTCCCACAGGGAGACGACCCTTAATCGGGAGATCCGCCCACGTTGCAATAAGCATGCACTCGTTCTCCGGGTGGACCCCGTAACTTGTCATCGTCCTGCGTCTATGCACTCGTGCAGCAACACGCCGACGGAGAGGGTTCTCCGCAGTCCGGGCACCGCCTGTCCGTCCTGAGCTGCGCGGCAATGTTCATCTCATCGAGGTGCGCGTCGCACACGAGCCTCCCGAGTCGCACCGGCATCTCGCAGCCTGGCCAGCCGCACGGGACGATCGTGTCGGGGGTGAGCGTCGGCTCGTGCTCGGGGATCACTGCTTCAAGCTTGCCATCAGGGCGCACCGGTCGTGGCAGGGACTTCTGATAGCTCCGGGTGTGCCGCTCAAGCACCAGGGTTCGAGTCCCTCGGCGCCCACTGGTACTGCCGGCGCTAGGTGGACAAGGGCCGCCGCGTGGCCGGAAACCGCTCGCCCGAGATCCCGGGTGGCATAGAGGCAGGGTCGGGGCGGGGTGTGAGTGGAGGTCGGCCGATTCTGCGTCCGGCCCTCTCGCCTGCCGTCGCCCACGACAGGCGCCCACGTTCGCCCATGTGGCGGCGTAGGAGGCGGGTGGTAGGAACCCAGTCGTCGGCCCCGCAAAAGGGACATTCGCGCCCGCCCGCTCACCAAGTCTGACTTCGCAGAGGACCGGCGTGGCGTGCTCCGTGTGCTCCCGCCGCTGACGCACCGGATCGCGTCGGGACCGCACGCCGAGGTCTTCCCCGTCATGGCCCGCGACGCGTCGACGCCGATCCTTTTCTTCTCGAAGGGCCGCTACGTGCCGAGGCGCTGGTTCACCAACGCCGTTGCCTCACCAGGCCCTGAGAAGGAGGCGCATCCCTGGCAGCGACCGCTCTCGAATGTCGCCTACTACCTGGAGCGCCTCTCCGAGCCGGGCGAGCTTGTCTGCGATCCGCTCCTCGGCGGTGGCACGACTGCTGTCGCGGCTCAGCACCTTGGCCGGCGCTTCATCGGATGCGATGTCGACCCTGGAGCAGTCGAGGTGACCCTTGAACGTCTACATGGCATCGAAGGGAGCAGGACCATTAAGGGTCACCTTGAGCCAAGAGATGAGGAGCCATGTGGCTGACATGTCCGACCTGCAGTTATGCGTGGGAGTCAAGAGCGAAGACGCGGACACGTTGCGGCTTGTGCGGCAAGGCAGTGTCTGTACCACGCTCCTATGTGGAAGCAGGGTCGCCGGAGTATGCGGGCGAGCCTGACGGCTCCCGCATGCCAGCAGGCGTCGTCGTCGCCCTGCTCATCGCTGCTGGGTTCTGGATGCTCCACCACGCGAAGACGACAGACCCCGAGTACGAACCCGAGGGCTACAAGGCTTGGCACTGGGTCCTGGCGGGGCTCGGCTGTCTCGGCTCGGGTGGCTTGCTCGGCGCTTATGCCATCGGGATGATCGGGGGCGAGGAGTGACCCATCTCCCCGAGCCCATGGATATCGCCCTTCGCGCCTGGGCGATCCCAGAGAAGCGGCGAAAGACCGGGGGCGGCAAGAAGCGTCGGCACAGGCCCAAGGCCCTTATCGTTTTCGACACCGAGACCGAGTTTGGTGGCTCACAGGAGCTCATCGTCGGTGCCTACCGCTATGTGAGGGTGGAGTGGAAGGGGAGCAGGCCGACGCTCCGCTGCGCCGAAGAGGGGCTCTTCCACCCGGACGACCTGTTTGTTCGTGACCCGGAGCAGCTGGCGACGATACGCGACTACGCGGCACGAGCCGTCGCCAACGTCGACCGGAGCCAACGGGACGCCAACCGGACGCTCCAGGTGCTCAGCCGCCACGAGTTCTGCGAGCGGATGCTGTGGGGAGCCTGCTGGCGCAATCGGGCGACGCTCGTTGGCTTCAACCTGGGCTTCGACCTCTCCCGGCTCCGGCTCTCGTGGCACGAGGGACGTGGCCTCTACAACGGGGCGTTCGTGCTGCGGCTCTGGGAGTGGGAGCAGAAGGACCACCGCTACCGGCCCAACGTCATAGCCCGTCGGCTCGACAACAAGCGGACGCTCCTCGCCTGGAGCGGGGTGAGAGACGCTCCGGACGACGGCGACGAGCACACCTCCAGCGACGACCACTTCCTCGACCTGCGCACGCTGCTGTTCGCGCTCACGAACCAGGCTCATTCGCTCGGGTCCGGGAGCGCAGTCTTCGGCCTCGGCTACCGAAAGCGCGAGGTGACGCTCGGGGTGCTCTCGGCGCAACTACTCGACTACGTGCGGGAGGACGTCGCAGCCACCTCCGACCTGGCCGGCGCGGCGCTGAGAGAGTTCCATCGTCACCCCGTGCCGCTCTCGGCAGACCGGGCCTATTCGTCCCCCGCGATCGGCACCGCCTACTTCAGGCGCATCGGCATCCGACCTCCGTTGGAACGAGCCGAGATCACAGACGCCCAGCTCGCGCAGTCCATGGGCGCCTTCTACGGGCCTCGGGTCGAGGTGCGCGTCCGCCACGCGCCGGTCCCGGTCAGCCTCGTCGACTTCGCCAGCCAGTACTCGAACGTCGCCCGGCTCTCGGGTCTCTGGTCACTCCTCACCTCCGAGCGGATCGTCGCCGTCGAGGCGACAGACGAGGTCCGCGAGATGCTTGAACGGGTCGACCTTGCCGATGTCCTAGACCCGAAGCTGTGGCCTCAGCTCGTCGGCGTGGCTCTAGTCCGGCCGGACGGCGACGTGCTGCCGACCAGAGCCTGGTTCGCCGGTCGCGGCGACGTCCCCCGCGTCGGCCTCGGCCCGATCCACTGCGACCGGCTGCACCCGTTCGCGATCGCCGACCTCGTCGCTGCCAAGTTGCTCACGGGCAGGGTCCCCGAGGTCGTCTCCGCGTGGCGCCTAGACGGAGCAGGGACGGCATCCGGGCTCCGGGTCACCCGCCTCGGAGGCCGGGTGCGCTTCGACCCGTATGCCGACGACTGGTGGGCGGCCTGCCAGCGCGCCAGGGCGGCTCTCGGCGACAGCCCAATGGCGACGGGAGTGAAGACGATCGGCAACGGCACCGCCTACGGCGACTGGATACGCCTCGACCAGCAGCCCCAGGCAGGCTTCGTCGCCCTACAGCGGCTCGACGGGCGCACAGAACGCCGACGTGTCGACCGTCCGGAGGACCCCGGCCCATGGGCCTTCCCGCCCTTCGCGTCGACCGTGACCGCCGGTGGGCGCCTTCTCATGGCCGCCCTGGAACGCCTACTCGCGGACGACGGAGGTCTGTTCGCGAGCGCCAACACCGACTCGGCGACCGTGCTTTCGACGCGAGACGGCGGGCTCGTCACCTGCCCGGGCGGCCCTGAGCAGCTCGACGACGGGACCACTGCTGTCCGGGCGATCTCGTGGGCTGCCCTCGACGCGATCCGGGAGCGGTTCTCGTCGCTCGGCGTCGAGCTCAGGCTGACGTCCGAGAACTTCAACGGTGACAAGCGTCGCCAGCTGTATGCCGTCGGCATCGCCGGCTCCCGCGTGATCCTCTACACCGTCGGGCCGTCGGGCCGCGTCGTCGTGAAGCGCTCGGAGGTGGCACTCGGAGACCTCCGCAGCCCGCTCGGCCCGGGCACGAGCCGGATCTTCGTCGACGAGAGCGCCGAGTGGATGCTCTCGCACCTGCTCGACGAGCGCCCGGCAACTCCGACATGGTTCCCAGTTCCCGCCACTACGGAGCTGCCGATGGGCACGCCGGCCAAGGTGCGCTCGCTCGGTGCCAACGGCTCGCCGTACGGGTTCGCCGTGGGCGCTCGCCGGGCACGACGTGCGGCCGGCGTCTTCGGAGGCGAGCCGGTCCGGCTCATCGCCCCAGCAGGAGACGAACCGGGGCTGGCGCGATGGGTAGAGGTCCCTTCCGGTGCATCAATCACGACGGCAACGCGAGGTCGGCGGCAAGGAGGAGACACCCCGCAAGCAGTCGAGATCGCTTCCTACGGTGAGGAACTGGTTCGCCTTGTCCTCCACCCCGAGTCGAAGATGCGCGGGCCGGACGGGAGTGCGTGCAAGGCCGGGACCAAGGGGCTGCTCACGCCCAGACCAGTCCGAGTGGCGGCGGTTCACTTGATTGGCAAGGAGGGGAACAGGCTCGAGGAGGTGGCAACCGGAGAGGTCACCGACCCCGACGAGGTGTTGATCGACTACGGCGACGATGCGTGGGAGCGCGTTGTCATCCCCGCCGGTCGGCTGATCGGGCTCCGCCGGATCTCAAGAGAGACGAAGATCGCCCGGAGCCAACTGGTCGACCTTTTCCAGGGCCGCGCCCGACCGCAGGAATCAACCCGAGAACTCGTGACGGGAGCCGCCGTGGCGCATGCGGCACAGTGGCTCGCTTCGAGGGTCGGCGTGGAGTCAGCACGGGCAGCAGACCACCCGATGACGGTTCTAGCTCTTTTCCTGGCGCATGCGGGTTCACATACCTCCGAGCCTGCGTAGCGGTACGCGGCCGAACGGACGGGTTCTCAAGGTCTCAACCTTGTGTGCCGATACCAAGAGCAGGGTCCGTCTGGGCTGCTTTCTCTGCTGAATGTTTGGGAGTCCTGATGTACTCCAGCGGTCGTCGCGGGTCATGGTGAGCGCGGGTTCGGCTTCGAAACGCCGTCTTGCGTCCTTGGCCGCTGGGACCGCCCTGCTCGTGATCGCGGGGGTCGTAGGTTCTGTTCTCGCGGCAGGTTCAGTGGCGCATGACAATGGCGCGAGGTCACGCGCGGCATTCATGTCATCGTCTGCTGAGATCGCGTCGACGCTCCAACTTGCGATCCTCCATGAACAGGACCTGGTTGTGGGCGCGAGCAGCTTCATCTCCGAAAACCCACGGACTTCGAACGCTCAGCTCGGCCAGTGGGCAGCTTCGGTCAACGCCCTAGTCCGGTACCCAGAGTTGATCGGCCTTGGATACTCCGTGATCGTCACGGCCGCAGAACTGCCCGCTTTTGCGGCTCACGCCGTATCCGATCCCACAGGACCATCGGCGCGGAATGGCACCTTTCATGTCGTACCTGCCGGCAACCGCTCCTATTACTGCTTCCTGGTGGCCAGTCTGACGAGAAGCAAGAGCGCGTCGTCCACGTCCGGAGAGGACCTGTGTCCTCCGGGCACAGAACGAACCGAGTTGATGTCTGCACGGGACTCGGGTGAAGGTGCGAACTTACCGTTACAGATAGCGAACATCATCTTCTTGTCCATCGTGTGGCCGGTCTATCGAGGTGGAGTAACGCCCACCACCGTGGGAAGACGGCGGTCCGCGTTCTTGGGCTGGGTAGGCATGGCGGTACTGCCGCAGGTCGTGCTGAACCGGGCGTTGCAAGATCATCCCAACACCGCCGTGATTCTCCACTACCACGATGATTCTTCGAATGTGACGTTCCAAAGTGGTAAAGCCCCTAGTGGAGCCGCTGCGACCACGATCAACTCGCACAACGGCTGGACGGTCACGACCTTTGGAGCTGTCACTTCTGGTGGCCTGCTCGGCAACGATGCGGCGCTTGCACTGTTGATCGCAGGTATCGCCCTAAGCCTGCTTCTCGGAGCAATGATGCTCCTGTTGGGCACAGGCCGGGCAAGGGCGCTCCGTATCGTCAGCGAACAAACCGGCGAACTACGCCATCAGGCCTTGCATGACGGATTGACCGGTCTGCCGAACAGGGCCTTGATCACAGACCGCATAGATCAATTGCTAGCTCGTGGTCGCCGCAATGGCAGCCTCGGCGCCGCGCTGTACATCGATCTCGACGAGTTCAAGAACGTGAACGACACACTCGGCCATCAGATTGGCGACCGGCTCTTGGTGGCAGTCGCAGCTCGCTTACAAGGCACCCTTCGCGACGTCGACACGATCGGCCGGATGGGCGGCGACGAGTTCGTTGTGCTGATCGACGGCGCCTCGCTCAGTGCTGACCCCGAGTTGGTCGCCGACCGCCTGCTTGAGGTCATACGTCAACCGTTCGAGATTGAGGGAGCGACGACGCTGCCACTGATGGTCAACGCGAGCATTGGGATCGCCATCGGTGACCGCCCCAGCGCAGGCGACCTGCTGCGCGATGCCGACGTGGCGCTCTATCAAGCCAAAGCAGCTGGCAAGAACTGTTACGAGATCTTCAACTCGGCGATGCAGATCGGGATCCAAGAGCGCATCGATCTTGAGTTCGACCTGCGCTCGGCTGTCGACGGTGAGCAGTTCCGCCTCGTCTACCAGCCGATCTACAACCTCGACGACCTGAGGCTTGTAGGCGTCGAGGCGCTCCTGCGTTGGGAACATCCCATCCGCGGACTGATCCAGCCCGACGAGTTCATCCCCATCCTCGAGCAAACTGGCCAGATCAAAGAGGTCGGGCGATGGGTGCTGCGCGAAGCCTGTAGACAAATGTCGGTCTGGCACGCGCGGGGCGACACGCTCGCGGTCTCGGTTAATGTATCGGGCCGTCAGCTCGACGACGATGCCGTCGTCCAGGATGTCTCTGACGCACTCCTGTCCAGTGGTCTAGACGCCACTTCGTTGATCATCGAGATTACCGAGACGGCCCTGATGCGCCACGCTGACTCGACCGCACAGCGACTTCAAGTGGTCAAGGACTTGGGTGTGAGGATCGCGGTTGACGACTTCGGCACGGGATACTCCTCCCTTGCCTACCTCCAACGGTTTCCCGTGGACTGTCTAAAGATCGACCGCAACTTTATCAGCACGATCACCACGTCAGCCGGATCCAAAGCGCTCGTCGGGACCCTAGTTCAGCTGGGCAAGAACCTCGGTCTGAAAACCCTCGCCGAGGGTGTCGAAACGTTTGGTCAGATGGACCACCTGCGAGACGTTCACGTCGACGAGGCCCAAGGCTTCCTACTCTCTCGGCCTCTGGATCCCGATGTACTCGAAGCCAAGATTCTCGCACCTGCCCGGCCTCAGGCAGGAAGTTACTGGTGGCCAGCCCCACCTAAATAGGCGGCCAATCGCCACCTGATCCTGGCTGGCTCCCGATCGCGGGTCCTGACTGGCTGGCCGACTTCCGATCACGGTCCTGGCTGGCTGGCTGCCGATCGCCGTCCTGGCCGGCGGGAAATCACTGTTCGACCGATACGGCGTCAAGCGCGGACGCGTCAGAACCCGGACTGGGCGGGCTAGGTGGTGCCACCACGCCGCGGGTCGTGAGACCCGCAGCCCTCAGAAGCTGCGCCAGGCGTCCCATCTCGCTCGATGCAGGTGTCGTTGTCAGATCCGCCAACATCGTGGCCCACATTTGCTCCAGCGTAAGGAACCCAAACAAGGATCCGCGGAGGTTTCCTGTAATAGTCGGATCCTTGGCCCAAGAGTCGGCGTCGCCTTGGAGCCCGTGTTACAGCGAGCCGGTAGCTGAAGACCGTCTGACCCGTCAGTACAACTGATCTTCACGGCGCTAGCTCAGACCCGAAGTAATTCGTTAGTCCGACTTCCAGTTCGTAGCCGATCTGGCGGAGAGACGGCATCATCGGACCTTTTGACATCGGCTTGTCGCCGACGATCGGGTCATGATGGGTCCATCCCATGGAGTTCTCTTCCTCTATAGCCCGGATGTCAATCGGCTGGGTCGGATCGATGTGAGCGCCGCCCTCCTTGTTGGCGATCGTGAGAACCATCCTCCGTCGACTCCAGAGCACGCCACTGCCATCTTTTGTCAAGTCCGTGGTCCACCACGAACTGAAGGGCACTTCTCGGGGCTCGGCGCCTGGAGGCGGCTGCGGTACTTCCTTTCGTGGCACCCAGTCGCTTCCGCTTCCCATGGTCATCCTCATCACCACCAAGCCGGCGTGCGGAAGCAGGTTTTGTGGATTGATCGGCAAAGACGTATCCAAGAATGGCATCGCCTTCAGTTCGTCCAGCTGCCCGAGCAAGGAGTGGGAACTGACTGTGTCGTGAACAAGAACTCGGATTGCCGTAGCAAGTGGGAAGCCGACAACGGTGACACCGGCATCGAAGGTTTCACCCAAAACGTGAAGGAGATCACGTTGTTCCCGGACCTTCCGAATGAGTTGCGGTCGGTCGCGTTTCTGGGCCTGTCGTTGCTTCTTCTGCTGAGAGGCCCTTCCCACGTCGAATAACGGTAGCGGTCCGGATGAGAGTAGCTCGAGCTAGTGGAGGTCGAACCCACCGGGCTCCTCCCCCCGGCGGGCTCCCAATCGCTGTCCTGGACCACCCCGTCCGGGCTGGCCTGGCTCCCGATCGCGATCCTGGCTGGCTCGTCGTCGTC